>Ga0228710_1002693_pt1 | contig 28149 bp, 14 predicted proteins | sample MedpolnodulmetaG_FD_177995 | JGI IMG/M metagenome (GOLD analysis project Ga0228710, IMG submission 177995) | Root nodule microbial communities from Medicago polymorpha collected in Santa Monica, California, United States - pink nodules | ecosystem: Host-associated > Plants > Roots > Nodule... | reverse complement strand
TTTAAAAAAAATTAATAATTTTTTTTTTTTTTTTATAAATGTTATATGTTCTGTACCGGTGAGAAGACCAATCACGTACTGACACGTGGACTATCCATACACCGCCTTAAGGCTCAACGCCGAAGAAACATGCCAACATATGTGCACCACGCCGCTTCCAAGCACGCCTACACGCGAGGATCACGCTACACGTGTCCTCTAACTGCTCCCTAATCACACGTCGCAAAATCCAGAGACAGTTATTCGCAGATGTACCTATACAAGGGTGACTTAGAGCATCCTCGTGCATGGTTATTCACAAGGTATGGTTCACTTTTTACAACACTTTCTACACACTCTTTCGTGGTTCCATTACTGATTTGAGTGTTGGAGTGCTAATGTACCTTTCTTTCCATCATGAAGACCCATCGCCACCGTACCGGAGCACATTCCACCACTGTTGCGTCTCATCCATCCTCACCGGACATATCATTATCCATGTATATATGTATAAACCCATGGATATCTAAAAATTTGTGGATTACTCGCTAAACGGATATCCGCGCGAATATAAATAAAGTACATATTTATCTAACGGAACAAACAAATATATCGCACTATTCGCATTCATAAATATCCATTTACATCCCTAGTTATAAGTTAGATTCTTAACCTTATCAACCAGAGCCTTGGTTGGATATCGATACTCTTAGAAATCGTGGTTGAGCCTAATGCAACCACACAAAACCAATTTGTGAGGTGAAGATTGCCCCCACTTATAAACATATTGTCAGACCATCTCTTATATGATGTGAGACTCTTCCCGATAACGAAAACCTGATATCAGGTGGCCCAATAGATCTTAGAGGAGGCTCTGATACCATCTTAGAAATCGTGGTTGAGCCTAATACAACCCTACAAAACAGCTTGTGAGGTGAACATTACCCCTACTTATAAACACATTGTCAGACCATCTCTTATCCGATGTGAGGCTTTAACATATACTTTGTATATTAGACTATGGGTGACCAAACTTCATTGATAGCACCATGTACACCAAAGTAAATTCCCCAAGATGGTATGTGCCACATAGGAAGACACGTAGATTAAACTAGTATATAGAATGATGGTGTGGCAAAACAGATTACTTTCTTTTTCTCTCTCTCTCTTTCTTTCTCTCTCAAGAAAATTGAATAAACGTATTATTGTCGGGAGTTTTATGTTTTTAGTTACGTTGTTGGTTGGTTGTTGCAAAATATAGAGAGAGAAACAAAACAAAACAAAACAAAACAAAAACGATAAAACAAAGACAAAAGATGAATGAAACATTGAAAAACATAGAAACACAACTCTAACATCAACAACAACAAACACTAAAATCTTATTATTCTTCTTCTTCACTTCTTCACTTCATTTTTCTTCCTTCTAATTCTCAATTTCTCAAATATCAAATTCTCACACTTTCCTTAATTGTTTTATTCTTATTAATTTTCTCATTAATTATCATTAATTGCAATTGTTATTGTAATTGTAATTTTTGATTGTAATTGTTGTTATAATCAACATTTTCCTATTCTATTGAATTCGGAGGCAATTTTTGAGATCTACAAAACGGTGCGTTTTGAATTAGGTAGTCGAAAATTGAGTTATCATCGGTTTGGATCCGATCAGGGAAGTAACAGCGCCATTGGATGGCGCTGTTCCGAAGATTCTTTTACCGGAAGCCGCCGGATCGTCTTCTTGAGATCTCTGAGAGAGTTTATGGTATGTTTTCTAAATCTTTAACTTTTAAAATTTTTTATTTTTAATAAAAATGTGGGTTTTTTTGGTTATTGAGCTGTTGAAAATTGAAGTTTTGAACAATGCTTATGATAATGTAACGTAACGTGTTGCTGTTTATGAAACACTTGACACAGACAGCTGACACAAATACCAAACACGACACTAACACGAATACAAATGCATAACATAACACACTACCAACACTGACACGTAGACACCAATAGTAATAATTTAAGAAAATGGAAGTGATTGAATGTAACCAGATACATCGGTATTGTATGAGTGTCGTGCACGGTATTTAATTTTAAGTGTCTTTACTATATAGGATACAATTAGCTTGAAAAATGTGGGATTGGGTTTAGGGTTACTATTATTGAAGTTTTGAGCAATGCTTATGATAGTGTAATGTGCTTCTGTTCATGAAACACGTGACATACCAGACACGACATTGACATATTTACGGACGGAAAACGATACTCACATTGACACGTGGACATCGTTAGTTTGAAATGTCGGTGGTGTATATGATACTATTAGTTTGAAAAATGTGGAGTTGGGTTTAAGGTTACTTTTATTGATTTCTTCTAGTAATGCTTTCATCAAGTTGACTAGTTTGAAACCAAGTGATTGGGCTCAAATGGTTAATCAGCTCCGACGAATCATTCATAAGAGCCCGAGTTTGATTCCTGGGAGAAACAATTCGTGGCGAGGCTTTATTTACCTCCTGACTAAACTGTAGATTGTTAGGTCCCCCCTCCCCTAGGGATTGGCGGGTTAACACCAATACAATTTGACTATCTGGGTGTTATTATTATGTTTTTCTTGATTGATATCAATGTTCAGGAATTGGGTTTGGTCTTTTGTTTCTAAGAAAAAAATAATGGGTTGGGTGGTTCAAAGTGTTGAAAAATGTGAAACCAAGAGATGATGAAGTGGAGCTTAGTAAGTATTGGATTTAAGTCCTCACTTGTCTGATTTCTTTTCTTTGAAGTGAGATGAATGTAATGTTAGTTTTACAAGTACTCTTTAAACTGAAAGGATTGTTTTTCCCTGTTTTGGATTTGGGTATTGTCGTTCATTAACGCTAGATTTTTATGTACTGAAAAAAAAGTGTAACAAAATGTGGAATGGGGTACTGGGTGTTGAATTTGAGGATTTTGGAGGTGAAATAGAAGTCTTTAGGGAATCCTGGTGATTCATCAGTTGACGATTGTGGGTTGAAAAACTAAGGAAGGTTGGTTTTGTCTTAATATTAACTTTTGGAAGAAGTGTTTTGAGTGAGACTGATTTATTTATGCTTTCGGGTATATTTGAGGTGGGGTTTAGCCTAGGAAAGGCTAGTTGTTTCCCACCATGGGAAAGTTGTTTTTTAACCATCAGATCACATGATGAGCATAGCTTTATGATAGACCACCCACATTAGATTTTTTCTGCAATCATATTCATCCTTTCACACACCCCAAAAGGAAAAAACAATCTCAGTATCAGTGTTCCATTATTATCATTCTTTTCTTCTCCAAATGTTCCACTAATCTCTCTTCCTTTTTTCTTTTCTTGTTCTTCCTTCTTTATATGACCGGTCTCTCTTCCTTCTTGTTTCTTCAATTGGAAAACCCACCAAAAACTTGTTTTATTTCCTTGTTCCATTCATTAATTCATAATTGTGTTGGCTTATTTTATTTCCTGGATGAATATAAAGAAAATAATCATGAAGTCCACATGAACCCATATTCATACTGAACCCGTTGAGCAATCCACACAATAATTAAATATCATTGAATAAAAAACAAAAGAGAACTCAAGAGTGAAGGAAGTAACTTGTGTAGATCTAAGTTAAAATTGAACTTTTGTTCCGAAAAGCTAAAACTGAACTCATTCATTTTCCTATAATTTACAAACTGTGAGCTTAGTTAAGGAACACAAATTAAAATCAATGGTCAATTTAGAGAAAAATAGTGAGCGATTTGTCACTGAAACTTGAATTAAAAAAATATAGAAAGAGGGAATAAAATGTTGAGAGCACTTTGTGTGATTCAAGCTGTTGAAATGATATCCATAGTTGGTTTGATTTTGCAATTTAGGCAGCTGGTGGTGGGTGAGTGAGTTATGAAAGAGAGAGAAATGATTGTGAGGTTGGAGACAAAGTTGGGAAAGATATAGTGTGTGCAGATTATAATAAGACCGCTTATCCTCTTTAATCTGATGGCCAAAAAATACTTTCCCATGGTGGGAAACAACTCCCCATTCCCATGCTAAATGCCACCTATATTTGAATGAGGGTTTTGGAGGAAAAGGGACGTGAGGAAAAAGTTTTCACTTTTAAATTAAGAGAGCTATTTAAAGATATTAACTTGGGATCGTGATACTAAGTTTCATGATAATCTTTCATTTTTTAGAAAATTTATTAAGTTACAAAATCTTTACATTGAATGAAACTTTTTCCCTCTTTACTTTCCCATCCAAAAAGTTATTGAGTTACAAAATCCTTACTTGGAATGAAATATTAACACACCTTGTTTTATAGTTACTTTCACTACAATGTAGTGAAGATGGTAGTTGGCACCTCCTGCTCTTCTGATTCATGTATAAGCTTGGTCGTCTTGAGCTGTTAAGCTTTTCTTTGAGAAGCTCATTTACATTGCATTCAGCATCTTCGGTTTCTTAACTACTTAATAATATGAAACCCAAATAATGAATTTGCGAATAAGTTTGAGTTCTTACTCTTGTAATTTGATAATGTTTTACTGTTCTTCTATTTTATGTAGTTTTTGATTGCTGCTTCTCTACGGATGTCTTGGAAGAAGACGACTACAAAGTGTATATGGGGGGCATTGTAACTCAGCTACAAGATTACTTTCCAGATGCTTCATTCATGGTATTCAATTTCAGAGAAGGGGATAGGCGCACCCAAATTTCAGACATTTTATCTCTGTGTGACATGACAGTTATGGAGTACCCTCGGCAATACGAGGGCTGTCCACTTCTGCCTTTAGAGATGATTCATCACTTCCTTCGATCAAGTGAAAGCTGGCTGTCTTTGGAGGGGCAACAAAATGTGCTTTTGATGCACTGTGAAAGAGGGGGTTGGCCCGTGCTGGCGTTTATGCTAGCCGGTCTTTTATTGTACCGAAAACAATACAGTGGCGAGCTGAAGACTCTTGAAATGGTCTACAAGCAAGCGCCAAGAGAACTTCTTCAGCTTTTATCTCCTTTGAACCCACAACCTTCTCAGTTAAGATATCTTCAGTATATTTCCAGGAGACATTTGGGTTCTGAGTGGCCTCCATCAGAAACTCCCTTATATTTGGATTGTTTAATTCTTCAAGTTCTTCCATTATTTGATGGTGGAAAAGGTTGCAGGCCTGTTGTACGTGTTTATGGTCCGGACCCTTCAAATCCTGCCAATAGAAGTTCTCAGCTTCTTTTCTCAACTTCAAAAACCCAAAAGCACGTTCGCCACTACCTGCAGGTGATGTATTGTTATGCTATTCATGCTGAATGTGAATTTATTTGATAGAATGTCTGCTTAAGAAATTTTAACCACAGGCAGAATGTATGCTCGTGAAAATTGATATTCCTTGTCGTGTTCAAGGGGACGTCGTTCTTGAGTGCATACATTTAAGCGAAGATTTGGTTCGTGAGGAGATGATGTTTAGAGTCATGTTTCATACTGCATTTGTACGGTCAAATAGTTTGGTTCTGGGCCGTGATGACATAGATATTTTGTGGGATACAAAGGATCAGTTCTCCAAGAATTTTAAATCTGAGGTAAGTTATTGTTATTCTTACGTCACAGTCATTTTCCAAGTCAGTAGACAATGATTACGTACTCGTATCTGTATCAGGTCCTTTTCTTGGATGCTGATGCTGTTATGCCTAATCTAACCGCAGTCAAAGTGAGTAGAGATGAAAATGAGACAGAAAGCGGTTCACCTGAGGAATTCTATGAAGTGGAAGATTTCTTCATCAATGTCAATGATGGATTGGATTCTCCAGTGGTTCGTGAGGATGCAGTAGATAGTGGAAACCATACAGATATCTGGAATGAATATTCAGATCCTCTTGCTTCTCAGGATTCTTCTACACCAGATGATGGGATTCACCAAAAGATTGGAAGGACAGATTCTGGTATTAATGAGGTGAAAGATATTACTGTTGATGATGTGAAATACAAGCTCGAAGAGCATGTAGATTCAGATACTCATGTAGTGAAAGATATTGCTGTGGATGATGTAGACAATAAGTCAACTTCCACTGCAGTCACTTTTGATATTATGGAAACTCTGGATAGACAGGAAGTCACTTTGGATGCGCATGATGAGTTGGCAGTTATGCAAAACAATTATGACGACGACAACAGCACAACACTAAAAGAATTAGAACCTGAGGAAGGACATCAGAAACACGATCTTGCCAGATCAATATCTGTTGAAGAAAAACAACTTCCTTCAAACTCAAATCCAGTGGGAGATGTAGTTGCAGAAAAGGAAAAGACTGAACAGCAAGAATCACAGGGATTTCATGCAAAGCAAGCAAAGGAAAATGCAACAACTAGGGGGATACATTCTACCAAAGGTTCTTATGATGAATCAAAGCATGTTCCATATCCACCAACAAGGCACAGTACTTCACCTACTGCTCTGTCAAATGCTACCTCTCCAAAGGGGAAAATGACTAATGCCAAAGAAGGACTTGGTTCTAGTTTTGATGTCAACGAAGCGGTTGATTCTATGGAAACGACAAATGACCTGAAAAGTTGTAACGGGGAAAATTCAGAATCTTCAGAAAGCATTGGGGAAATAGACTCAAATGCCCAACTATCATCATTAATGCCAATTACAGAGTCATGTCATCAGTCAACTACTCCATCATCACAGTTTAGCACTGATCAAGTGCTACAACCTCACCCTCCTCCTCCCCCTCCACCCCCACCTCCACGGATATCTCCATCTTCCCTGGATGGTAAAGTGTCTACGATACCACAACCTCCGCCGCAACCACCTCCACCACCACCACATGCTTTGCCAATTTTTTATAAGAAAAATGTAGAAATGGACTTACAAGCTGCAACTCCTCCAACCCCTCCACCACCACCTCCGCCTCCATTTTCTGGGCAAAATAGAGGGGGGTCATTTCCTCTTTCTAGTCATTGGATGCCCATTTATTCATCAATTGCTGTAGTTGCAAAAAATAGTGGAACTTTACCTCCTTCAACTCCTATAGTAGGAAGTGAAATTGCATCAGAAGCTTCTAAATTAGTTGGTGCAGTCTACCTTTCCTATCCTTCTCCACCACCACCACCACCACCACCACCACCTCTACCTCCAAAATATGCAGTTAAATCCATTCGTCCTCCACCACCACCACCACCTCTACCCCCACAATATGCAGTTAAATCCATTCCTCCTCCACCACCTCCCCCGCCTCCTTTGTCTTATATGGATAGAGCTCCTCTCGTTCCTCCTTCAACACCAACATCACTTCACACTCCATCCCTGCCACCTTTAAGTAAATCTCCACCTCCACCACCATTGCCTCATCCTGTTGTATATACAGATTCAACATCTCCACCTTCATCTTCTTTTACTAGAGCCCCACCACCACCTCCTCCACTTCCACTGTCTTTATGTATAGTTCCATCACCTCCACTTCGTATTAGCATATCTCCACCACCTCCACCTCTTCCTCCTTCAAGTGGAGCAAGACCTCCACCTCCACCATCACCACCACCTCTTCCTCCATCAATTGGAGAACCTCGACCACCATCACCTCATCCAATATCTAAGGCCCGACCCCCACCTCCACCTCCACCACCTACACCCCCACCTCTTCCTCTATCAAGTGAAGCACCTCCACTGCCACCTCCTCCTTCATTGTCTAAAGCCCCACCTTCCCCACCTCCAGCATTCTACGAAACTCCATCACCACCACCTCTTCCTACATCAAGTCGAGCACCTCCTCCTCCGACACCACCACCACCACCACCACCTCCTTCAATGTCTTCGACCCCACCACACCCACCTCCACCCCCACCACCACCACCACCACCATATCTTCCGTCATCAATTGGAGCAGCTCAACCACCATCACCACCACCACCTCCTCCATCATTCTACGAAACTCCATCACCACCACCACCACTTCCAGCATCAAGTCGCGCACCTCCTCCACCACCACCACCACCACCACCACCTTCATCATTCTACAAAACTCTATCACCTCCACCTCTTCCTGCATCATATCGAGCACCACCTCCTCCTCCTCCACCACCACCAGCACCACCTCCTTCAATATCTACGGCCCCACCACACCCACTTCCACCACCACCACCACATCTTCCGTCATCAATTGGAGCAGCTCAACCACCACCACCACCACCTTCAATGTCTAAGGTCCCACCACCTCCACCATCACCACCACCACCACCACCTCCTTCAATGTCTAAGGCCGCACCAGCCCCACCACCACCACCACCATCATATCTTCCTGCATCAAGTGGCGCACCTCCACCACCACCACTACCTCCTTCAATGTCTAAGGCCCCACCACCCCTACCTCCACCATTCTATGGAGCTCCACCACCACCACCATCATATCTTCCTGCATCAAGTGGAGCACCTCTACCACCACCACCACCACCACCTCCTCCTTCAATGCCACCCCCACCTCCACTATATCTTCCTGCATCAAGTGGAGCACCTCCACCACCACCACCACCTCCTTCAATGTCTAAGGCACCACGCCCACCACCTCCACCCTTTTATGGAGCTCCACCACCATCGCCTGCAGCACGGACACCACCTCCTCCTCCACCTCTGGGTAGTCAAGGCCCACCTCCTCCTCCACTTCCAGGTTTTGGAGGCCCACCTCCTCCGCCTCCTCCAGGTGGTCGAGGCCCACCTCCTCCTCCACTTCCAGGTTTTGGAGGCCCACCTCCTCCGCCACCTCCAGGTGGACAAGGCCCACCTCCTCCACCACCTCCAGGTGGTCGAGGCCTAGCTCCACCACCTCCTCCTGGAGCTCGGGCACCTGGTGCTCCTGCACCTCCAAGAGCGCCAGGTGGTGCACCTCCACCACCAGGGGCTGATCCAAGAGGTAGAGGGCGTGGACTTGCACGTCCTACTGGTCCAGTGACACCTCGACGATCCTCCTTAAAGCCTCTTCATTGGAGTAAGGTAACAAGGGCATTGAAAGGAAGTTTATGGGAAGAATTACAAAGACATGGAGAATCTCAAAGGTAATTTGACGTCTATTAATGCAAGATTTTGTTGAATCTTTTCAATTTTTTATCATGAAATACATCATTCATGCTTTCAATATCCTTCTGGTTGTAATGATCGGTTTTACAATCTATCTTAGTGGACAAGAGTTTGACGTTTCAGAGTTAGAGAAGCTTTTTGCTGCAAATGTTCCGAAACCTGCTGCTTCTGGTGGTAAATCTGGAGGGCAGAGCAAATCTGCAGGATCCAAAAATGAAAAAATCACCTTGGTATTTTCTGTACATTCTGGTGATACGCTTTTTGAAATATTCATTGTGAGATATGCTTTGATGGTTGAACCTGTTCTTTCCTTTTGGAATTGTAGTTCACTATGATTTGTATTTATACTTAACAACAAAAGTTGCTCTGTATAAGGTTTTCTTCATATTAAAGTTGGAATTGAATACCACTGTTTTGAATGCCTTGTAATTTGTTCATAAAATAAGTTATATTGACTTTGATCTGACTTGAGGGATTAGGTATATGCCCTCTGATTGTGAAGGAAACAAATGTTCACTTTTCTTTAGTTTTAATATGCCTAGAAAAATATTGAGCATTCCTCAGACCATAAACTGTTGAATTTGGACGACTTTATTGAATTAATCTCTTGGAAATTTTATTTTAATGTTTTCGTTTGTTCATTGTTGTCTGTTCTATGTTGTGGGGATTAAAACTCAGATAATACAAATGTGCACAAAGGTGCATATATTTTGTTGTTGCTGCAAATCTACATTCTCAACCCATTGACTTGATATTTGTTTGCTAATTCCCAAGTATTTGATCAATAATTTGTTTATCTGTATGCTTAATTATAGGTTGACCTAAGGAGAGCCTATAATACTGAAATTATGCTTACAAAGGTTAAGATGCCACTTCCTGATATGATGGTAAGTTGGCACTTTGAAATTTCTTAATTCATGTTGGCTATTTTTAAGTACAAATATGCAAGCTTGGATTTTTCAGTAAAGCATACTATAATGAACGATAGTATTTTATTTTACATGAAATATAAATTTTTGGAACGTTATTTTGAAGTCTCGTGTCTGTTAGACAGAGTGATCGAGGCAAGGGAGATAAGTTTTGAGTTGGGTGGATGGGATGGAGAAATGCTTCAAGCTTTTCTTGTAATCGAAAGATGCCTTTGAAAGAAAAATTCAACGGCATATCTTTAGCCATGAATTTGGCAATACTTTATGCTGCTGTACTGAATTTTGGATAATGAAGAGCATATGTCAACTGTTGTCGATTTGAGAGTGTTGCATTGAATGAGTGTACACCAAGTAAATAGATGAATTAGTAAAAGAATAATCAAATAAAGGATAAGGGAAAGCTAAGAGAAACCATTTAGAAAGGCTTGGATATAAATGGTCACCTTGAGGGGGATCAGTGTGTATAAAATACACAATGGAGCTATATCATAAAGACATGAATCAATTTATACAAAGATTTACAATTTTCTCATTTCCACAATTACATGATACTGTACAAAGTACAATCATTCTATTTACATTCTTTCTAACATGCCTTTTTGAAAACTTGCTTTATGGAAAACATACAATGATATTGTTTCCATAATAGGCTTTTCTGTTGTTTTTGTTGCATTCACATGATTCTCAAAATAACTTTATCAAATTTCTCAAATCTCCACCTATATCCTTTTCAATTTTCCGACTTAATACTTTGAAATTAATATTTATCAGGCAGCAGTGCTGGCTTTGGATGACTCGGTATTAGATTCTGATCAGGTGGAAAATCTTATTAAGTTTTGTCCTACCAAAGAGGAAATGGATCTTTTGAAGGTGAAGCTTATGAACTTATACATGATTCTTACTTCTTGTTTTGGCGATTAAGTTTTCTCATTTCTGGCATCTGCTGTTACTATGAGTTGCATCCTTTTACTTCGATTTGTTTTTGTTTTTCTATCTAAATTGTGTTCATCTTGGTAATGATTATTTAGGGATATACCGGTGACAAGGAGAATTTGGGAAAGTGTGAACAGGTCTGTGATTGATTTCTTTTGACCAAAGTATTATGTAGTAATTGTACAAAGAAAAGTCTCAGCATATAGAACTTATATGTGATTCGTTTTTTGACATATCTATAGCCGATTCATGTGTTGGTGCCTTCTTAGTATGTAGACATTGCATAATAAATAAATCATTTTGATCTTTGTTAACTCAATAACCTCTTTGTTAGTAATGATGTTCTTATATACATTAGTAATTTTCAGTTCTTTATGGAGCTGATGAAAGTGCCACGAGTGGAGTCTAAATTGAGAGTGTTCTGTTTCAAGATTCAATTTCTGTCTCAGGTTTGCTGCTGTCTGTAATAATTTTCTGAATTTATCGTGGATTTGGTTTCTTGCTTTCCTTATAACTGTTCCACTTTCTGCAGATTACAGAGTTTAATAAGAATTTAAAGTTAGTGAACTCTGCATGTGAAGAGGTATTTTGCTTATGAATCTAATAAACATTTTGTTGATTGTATCTTTCTGACCTTGTGCATCTTGTCTTCTTATAGGTCCGAAATTCACTCAAACTAAAGGAGATTATGAAGAAAATTCTTTATTTGGGTAATACATTGAATCAAGGAACGGCAAGGGGTATGTCTTTTCAGTAATGGAAGTGTCTTTCTCCTCTTTAATTTTTTCAATATAGGAAACATATATAGTGCTAGCTCTCTCTTTAACATTTAGATAGTCATTCACCTTTTATCCTTTTAGCAGACAAACTTATGTGTTTTTGTTACATATGATATAGTATAATTGATGTGAAATGTTTCCACTATCTACAGGATCTGCTGTTGGATTCAAGTTGGATAGCCTTTCAAAGCTCACTGAGACTCGTGCTTCTAACAGTAAAATGACACTGATGCATTATCTTTGCAAGGTACAAGTCTTAGTTACAATAAATGAAGATATTATGTCTTGGCATACCATTCTAATTTTTCTTTTTCGTTTTGAACTTCAGGTCCTAGCTGAAAAGTCTCCTGCACTCCTTGATTTTCACCGTGACCTAGTTAGCGTAGAAAATGCCTCTAAGGTAGCGATTTATTTTTGGCACTTCATGTCCAATAAATTAAGGTCAACTTCACCTTGCTACCATGATTTACTGGTGGAATTTCCCTTTTCCCCTTGTATTTGTAAATCAATGTCTTTAAAACTTTCTAAAATGGTGCGCCTGTCGTTCATATTAAGGTTTAACTCCTCATAGGTTGGGAAGCACATGCTTAGAATATCACTCATGAAATTACCATATGGAAATGAAAGAAGAGAGATTGAATTGTATTTACAATAAATTTTGCAAATGATATCTCTTTGCAAAACTCACAATTTAAGCCAATTTCAAATTGGAGAGACAAGCGGCCTAAGTTTTCACACATTGTCTGTTAGAACACAAACGATGGAACTTACTTGTAGATTTTAAAAAATATTTAAAAAAACGTATGATATTCTCGGGTTTTGGGCCTTACACAATCCCACAAAGCCGATTGTAAGGTGATGGATGTCTATAACTGCTGTTAGTCCAAATCACTATATTGTGCGAGACTCAACACCCCCTCTTAGAAATCGTGGTTGGGCCTAACACAACCCCACAAAACCTAATGGATCCAAGATAGACTCTGATACCATCTTAGAATTTGCATTGGCCCTAACTTTGGGTACATGATTCTGCACACTTATATTGTCTTTACTTAGCCCATTGTCGACCAATGTGAGACTTTCACAACTACAATCTCTCCGTCACAAAATTGGCTTGCAAAGTTGATGAAGCTTTGTAATCTCTTATTAAACACCATCTATAGCCAGTAGTCAGTGGAAATTTACATTGTTATCCAAAAGAAATTGCTGTTAGGACTGACTAAATTTCAGTATTAGTTCATGAGATGGCAATAAATATTGATTTTTCATTTCTGATTTTGCAGATACAATTGAAGTCATTAGCAGAAGAAATGCAGGCAATTACCAAGGGACTAGAAAAAGTAAACCAGGAGCTTGCTGCATGTGAAAAAGATGGCCCAGTGTCTGAAGTTTTCCGTAAGGTGTTCAGCATTTTTGTGTTTCTCTATTGATTCTTCATTATTATATCATGAAAAAGGCATAATAAAGTGCAAAGAAATTTCTGTGTCTAAACTTAATTCATAATTTCTGTACCTTGAAGGCTGACATTGTAATTATTGGTATGACTATCATAATTAATTATTTCAAGTTTACAGTGGGAGTTATAGTTCAGATCTGTGGATTAAGGGTCCCGTAGATTTTTTTTTCTTAATTGATATCTTCATTGTACTTGACAATTTTGGATGCAATTTTTCTGTCTGAATCTTTTAATTTGTAAAATGAGATTTAAAGCTAGATTATTGTGAAATGTCAAGCCAATGGCCAATACAATTCTCTTTAATACCTCTTTCCCCTTAAGTAAGAGATGGTATCGTTGCTCCAAAAACCACTCTAGAATTGGCAACTAAACCTAGAGAATAAATAAAATAGGAGATAAACTCCTCCTCACATTCAAGCACAATACTTGCTTGCCTTCTCCAAAATATTTCATACCCCTTACATTCCCCTTTCGACTCCCTTTATAAATCACCTTTTCTTCATTACAAAGTCACACTACCCAATACTCCACTGTCACCTGTCACTGCCTTCAGTATTTTCACTATTTTCCATTGTACCCTCCTAATAACCGTGAGTCTAACTTTATAAAAGCAGCTTTATGTTCTTTCAAATTTTTGACTATGATGGCTAGAGATGTCTTTGCTCTATTTGGTTGAGATGGCAAGCTCATACCATCACGCACTACTCCTTTTACAGTTTCCTGCAATCTTGTTGAGGCAATACACTTGTTTATGGCTTTTTGCTTTTTTGTCTGTTGCCTAATGGAGTTGCAGTTTCTGAAATCTTATCCTTCCCCAAGGTTGACTTTTCCCATTTTTCTGTCAAAACAAATTCAGTTGCTGATTCTGAATTAGATTCTTAATTCTTACGGTGGCTTATTGACGCGATTGGTTCTAAGTGCGTTCATCCTTCTAATTCTAAACTCTTCGGCACTTGTAAATACTTTTTTATCATCTTCACTATAATGATTATGTGCATGTGAAGCACTGTTGCTATTGGCCCTCTGTAAGTTATTAAGCATGTCTGGAACCAACTCACCAAAAGCTCAAGATATTGAGCACTGTTGCTAGTACTTCCAGTTTGTCCCCTTACATGAGTCATAAGGGCTTGAATTCAACATAATTAAAGTATGTGGCTGGCAAGGATCAAACTCAAAAGATGACTCCGATACCATTTCATGAACTACATCTCCCTATGCTTATTAAGTGAAGGGACATGAATACTTTCTATATTTCATCTTAGACAAATTATCTGTGATGACACAATGTCAGCCTCTGCTAATGTAGTCTTGTACAAACATTGACCATGTGTAGAAACAGCATTAAGGAGTGCTTTAATTTTTTTAGAAGTTAACATGTTTTTCATCAAATTGCATCCATGAAGCTTATCCAGGCATATATGGTTTGTCACCTGGTTTGTATTTTCTGTGCATTTAACTTACCTTTTTGTTCTTTTCAGACGTTGCAAGATTTCGTTGATGGAGCTAAGACTCAGGTGGAATCTGTTTCACTGCTATTTGAGGAAGTGGTAATAAGCTTAACCATCTTTTTTGGTTGATTATGCACAGGTATAAAGGGATATAAAGATGATAATATTTGTCTATGGACAGGGTAAAAGTGCAGATGCACTTGCACAATATTTCGGTGAGGATCCTAAGCGTGTTCCATTTGAGCTAGGTAGGTTGATCATTATAACTTTATTTATATAGGTTTACCATCATTATTACTTTCTTGTTGTTGTTATGTATCACATATTTCCATTAACTTTCCATTGATGACATCAATTTTCCAGCTTATAATTCATCTAAATGATGTTTTGGAGAAAATGCATTTTACTGACCTTTTTATTTTGTTACAGTTCTGGTTGGAAACAAGTATTATTATTTTTTTCAAAATTAGGCTAATTTGGTATTTTGTTTCAATTGTCTATGAGTTTTATAAGTAGATTCTCTTTGTACACATTATTGTGTTCTTAATGGAATCTGCTATGAGCTACAAAAACCTCTTCTTTGTATGATAGTTACAAGTCACTGAAAATTGAAAGAAATGACTGTCCTTGGATTATATTCTAAGCAGAAAAGGATGAAATAAAGGATTATGATGACAGAAAAGGAAGAGGTGAGGGATAAAATAGTTTAAGGAATAATAATAATAATGATGACGATGATAATAATAATAATAAAAATAATAATAATTATAATAATAAGAGAAAGGGAAGGAATAATAATCTGATATCTGTTTTGTAATGCTCAAGTTAACTTCTTACCTTTTTGTTTTCTTAATTGCAGTTACTGCAACTATCTTAAATTTTATAAGGTTGTTTCTCAAAGCACATGAAGAAAATATCAAACAAGCAGAGATGGAGAAGAAGAAAGCTGAGAAAGAGGCTGAAATGGAGAAGAAAGCTGAGAAAGAGGCTGGAATGGAGAAGGGTAAAGGAAGTAAGTTGAGAAGGAAGAGTGGAAAAGATAACAAAGAAGAAAGCTGAGGAAGAGGCTGGAATGGAGAAGGATAAGGACATTGACTTGACAAGGAAGAGTGCAGAAGAGATAATTGAAGATCGGGTTTGTTCACTCGTTTGCACCGACATCAATCTCAGCCGAAGAGCAAAGATCCACTTGCGGGTATTAAGTGGATAGCTTTTGAGATTGATGTAAACTCCCTTTCCAAGATGATGGTGTGATAATTAGCCTCTTGAGGTAATTTAATGCGGCAGGATTGGGAATTCTTGCCACATGCTGATCTTTGTACATACAAAAGGCTTAGGAGATGATTCTTTGATGGCATGTTGCAGAATAAATCACAGCAAAATATTCTGGAATGGCCAAATTTAGACCCAGCATGGGTGCCTACTAATGCTTGAGAATCTATCTGCATCTAATGCTTGCTATGAAGATAATGGATCTGATTCTTCAATTCAACAAGAAATTTTGAAGCGGGACATGTCTTCTGTTGCAATAGAACTCGCATTGGCATTCATCATTCATTGCCATATTTTTCCAGCTCCAGAGCACATGTTTTTCGATTGTAAAGCACCGGAGTCCGACAGTAGTACCATCTAACCTTGTACAAAGTTCTAACCCTCTTCCCTTAGGATCCAATTCTTTCTCATGTAACATATAAATTAGTTTCTCTTTTTCCTTATTAATAGAGATTTTTGTAGGATTAGCCCCGAGACAGGTTTTGTATAGTTATCAGGTTGAGAAAAGAATTAGGAATCAGGTCTCTTTAGTGTGTAGCTATAGGTGAACAACAACAGGTTGAGATAGAAATCCTAGCTTACTTTATCTTTAAAATACAATACACGATAGTGAAGTGTAAAAGCTTGTTTCATTCACTTTTGCCAAATCTAGCAAATGAAATTTAGCACACTGGACTCTTTACACACATTTTGGTTGTCGAAATATACATTGCAGATTCAAATGTGTAGTGTAGTTATTTGATGGTGTCATCGTTGATGTACCTCACTTGTTGCATCTTTATTTGCACTTGAGAGACATTTTCAGCTCTAATTGTTTTACTGTCATTGAACATTGATTGTTTAAAGTTATAATTATTGTTTGCTTGAGTGATTATAGTTCAAAAGGTTACCTGATTCATTAAAGCCATGTGGTTGACACAGTGAAAGCATGTTTGACACTATTTTGTGACAGGTCATTGATTTGATTTCTAAGAAAAATAAGTCTTTTGAGATGTCTTATCCTTGTTTTGGTGGCCTCAAATAAGATAGCCTCCTCACATTGTTGGATACATGTCATTTATTTCATAAAAGAATGAGTTCCATACACTAGAGTTTATACATCACATATACTAATAATAGCAACATTGTATCATCCATTGATTTTGACTTGTAGATTGTTAGATGCACTCTGAAAGAGAATTGATAGCTGTGTATCACTAATGTTTCAAATTGAAGGCATGTCCAATGTATGATACATATCAATGTCCGACACCGACATGACACTAACATGTGCAGTTACATTCAGTTTTTTCAGATTATAAGTGTTGATGTGTCAGTGTCGTGATAAGTGTTGTGTTTGTGTCATTGCTTGATTGATTGAGCTAAACGCAAAATGAACTTGTTACTCAATACTCATTGTGTCCCACATAGATAAGTGTTTTCTATTTTTAGCCTAAAAACAAAACAGGAAACCACTTTGCCTCTGGCTTGTCTGTAACAGAACTGAGAGAAATTATGTATGCAGCAAGTAACTCCTAGATTTGGTAAAAGCCAAGATTAACAATCAGATACAAGAAATTATGTGGCCTTGCCTAACTACACCTAAAGTGCATGGGAAGTAATTAAGCAAGTCTTTTGTATTATTCACACTGTATTATATTACTAATCAATTTACAAGTGATGAAAAAGAGAGGACAAATTTTAAAAAAATTAAAAGAAAAACATTAAAATGTAATGATGAACTAATCTCCAGCTTCTTGTTCTTGCACGTAGCTGAGATTGAAACCTTTACGCCTTCGAAAGTTGCTCGATCGGTTTGGTTCCTTTCAAGTAACAAACAAGAATTGGTTTTTTCAAATACCTGCTAAAATAACTTCTAGCTCTTCTCTCTTTTGAGAAACATAAGTAGGAAAGCCTTGATCAAATTAATAACAACAATATGCAACCTTATATGTTACTCAAGGTAGTTCTTGAAAATTCTTGATTCCCAAGTAACCATAATAATTGTCCTCCTCTATGAGTTCAATCCTCAAAAAATGCTTGTCTTCCTTGTCAATCAATGATCCTCTTATTTTGCAGCTTTTGTAAAACATGTAACTCACAATAGTGTCAATGATGATGAAGATTGAGTACAAATAAGCAATGAAAACACCCTCCAAAGCTATGAAAAACCATGACTTTTCATCAATGTAATACCCTCTCACGACCCGGAATTGAAACAAAGCTTCAATGGCAGCCAAACCTACATTAACAGGAAGTGCCAAGAACAAAGCCATCGATGTCTTTCCCCTTAGAACAATACATGCTTTCAGAATTGCCATATAACCTCCATGTCCCTCCACACCAGATAGCGTCAGTGCCATGTTGCATATCACGAGAGCATTCGCGAGGATCACAGAGAACAAAACTGCAGCTACAGCCGAGAGAAAAAGGGTGAAACTCGACGAAGAGTTTCCTATCCCTTCAGAGAAACTAAATGCAAGAAAAAGGAAGCAAAAAGTAGTTGCATTTGCAGATAGAATGAAGAAAGTATTGTAGATATAGGTGTGAAGGATTGGTTTGTAATTATAGAATAAAGGTTGAAAATTTTCTTTGTTTTTATTCAAAGCTTGAATTATGAATGCTTTTGCAATGAGGAAAAAGGTGAGAGTGAAAGGAAGGGTGAAGATTGAGGAAGTGATTGTTTGAGAAACTTTAAGGTTGAGAACAGTAAACAATTGTGATGAAGAGGGAAAGCCTGCTGCATCAAAGAGAGTTTTTAGGTGATTGTATATTTGAGGGAAAAGGGATGAAGAAAAAGGGACTAATGCTTGTGAGAGGAGTATTGATGCTGAGAAAGGAAAGGCTAGAATTGATATTGTTATGGTGAAATATTGATAGTTTTGAAGAAAACTATGAATGGATCTTCTTAGAATTTTGTATGAGACTTCCATTGAAATTGGTCTCTTTTTTGTTTTTGCTTCAACTAGAGAGAAGAGGAAGGTGAGGAATTGAGAAGCTTCTTAATTCTCACAAAAATGTTGTGTTCTTTTCTTTTGGAAGGGTAGGTTGGAGAGTTTAAAGAGGTTGATGTTTTTAAGAAATGGATAGGCCAACTAAAATTAACTAACTAATGCTAAGGTGGAGTTGTTTAGGCTTTTAGACTATACTTTTTATTATCATTAATTAGCTAAGATGATTTTGAAGAATTGTTGATTTTTCCTTTTTGTTATGTATTAGACTATACTTTTTATTATGTTTAATTAATTAGCTAAGATGATTTTGAAGAATTGTAGTTTTTTCCTTTTGTTATGTATAAGACTATACTTTTTATTATATTAATTAATTAGCTAAGAGGATTTTGAAGAATTGTAGTTTTTTCCTTTTGTTATGTATAAGACTATACTTTTTATTATATTAATTAATTAGCTAAGAGGATTTTGAAGAAATGTAGATTTTTCCTTTTGTTATGTATTAGACTATACTTTTATTATATTTAATTAATTAGCTAAGAGGATTTTGAAGAATTGTAGATTTTTCCTTTTGTTATGTATTAGACTATACTTTTATTATATTTAGTTAATTAGTTAAGATGATTTTGAAGAATTGTTGAATTTTGCTTTTGTTCTGTAAATTTTGCTTTTGTTTTAGATTTTTGTGTCCAACTAAAAGGATTTTAAGTGGGTAGAATTGTTGACTTTTCCTTTTGTTATGTATTAGACTATACTTTTTATTATATTTAATTAATTAGCTAAGAGGATTTTGAAGAATTGTAGATTTTTCCTTTTGTTATGTATTAGACTATACTTTTATTATATTCAGTTAATTAGTTAAGATGATTTTGAAGAATTGTTGAACTTTGCTTTTGTTCTGTAAATTTTGCTTTTGTTTTAGATTTTTGTGTCCAACTAAAAGGATTTTAAGTGGGTAGAATTGATTGTATCAGCACAAAATTCTAGCTTTTTTTTTGGCATAATTAATTTTGATGAGTCTCATAAGATCTTATATATTTTACACATAAAAAATAATCATATTTTACCCTCAATTTTATTAAGATTATCTTATCCTTCAAATAATTGTCCTATTATCAAGTTTTAAAATTGTACTTTATTAAGATTAATACTGCCAAATTCTAAACCAAATCAATTAATTAGGTGTGTTTAAGAGCCTAGGAAACGTATTTTCTATGGCATCACTGACTTGACAAGTTAGCAATAAGTGATTTGGTATGACATGCTTTTCGTCTATGTGTTAATTATGAAATATGAAATGACTACTTGGTTTTTTTTCTTTTTTTTGAGGGGAGGTGCCTACTTGCTTAAATTGCACATAATTGAGTAGCTCATCATTACTTGCTAGAATCCATTACAAGTCCAGCAAATATATTTAAATTATGAGAGTTGATCAATTATTCAATTTTGTCCCCGTTTGCTTTGAAATTTAAGTGCCATATTAATTTTTCAAGAACCAAGAGAACTTGAATATACAATAAGGGAACTCTTCAATTTAACGAGAAGTACTGAGTTCAAATTTATTATCTGAAAATACAACAATACCTAGTTTAATTACACCCAAAAAAAAAATATTTTTTCAAGAATGTACATAGATATAGACAATAATGCAAAATAAAAGAGAAAACAAGACATTGACAAAGAAAGAAAATGTAATTTAGTTATTCGTTTTGCTTAATAGAGAATAAATAATGTGAGAAAGAGAGAATTTGGGACCCTAAATATTTTGGCACTTTTCTTTTTCACGTGGGTATATAATAATTGAACGTAGGTTGTAAGATAAATGCATGCGTTGCCTTTTTTTTACCTGAAAAAGAAGATTATATTTATATTTTTGAAAAGTGAAAAAGAGAAGAATTAATTAATCTGAGACTATTTTTACTCACCAAAAAAAAATATGACAGTATTTTTTATTTAATTTTGAGACTATTTTTTATTTTTTTGTGACAAAAAATATTCGACTTTATTTTATAAAGAAAATGTTTCCTTCTTATTAGTACTCATTCAGTATCTCAAATCACTAACCGAACATTTGGACAATTGTTTTTAGTTTTACTATTCAATCTAAGTATAAAATACATATATATCATGTGCAGTGCCACATATTTTACGAAAACAAAATTAACAAATGGAATGAAATTTTATTTTTTACTCAAGAATTAGTTTTTTCAAAACAATAAAATATAGAAGTGGTTTTTCGTGTATATTATAAGGCTGTTGACATTGCAATTAATGGATAAAAAAATTTCGTCTAATTTGTTGCCATTGTATGTCTTGTGTAAGAAAGAGCATTTCTCATAAATTTCCATGTATTTAATTTATATCTTGTCGAAAAAATGTATTTAATTTGTATACACAAGTAAAAATTTTGTAAACTAGTCCTCGTGAAAATAACTCAATTGACAGAGACAATGTATTGTTATATGCAGGGGTCGGAGTTGGAACCTAGAACACCCCAATTGTTCATCTTAAAACCTGAATTCTAGCGACTATGTTAGTTTACCAATTTTTTTCTCTTTTGGAAACCATCAATTTATTATAAACGTATCATTATATTCCTTGAATTTTATTAGAACTACTTCTAAATTTAGACATATGAGCAGTTACAATTTATTAACAATGTAGTAACTTTTTTTAATCTTCAACATCCATAGTATTTTGTTCAAAGATTAACATAAAATATTAAGATTTACTAATCCTTTTTGTATATATTTAATTTGTACATAATGTAAATGTAAATATCATTTTAGACTGAAGTTCAATCATAATCACCAGATAGTTACAAATATTTGATTTATTTAAGCATAATTGTTTCTTTAAAAATTCATATGTTGCTTGTGATTTGTTGACGACAGTATAATTTTTTCTTATGCCTCCAACCCCGATGGGTAAAAATTTAAACTTTTTTTATTTTCACATAAAGATGTCTTGTCACCAAATACATTCCCCAACACACATATCGCAAATAGGACAAAAGTAAGTGATAGAAAAATAGCTTAGGTTTTACCAAAAATAAAATAAAAAGTAGCTTAGCTTATATTTCTATCAATAATTATACTATAACACTAATAAAAAAGGACCTCGACATATTGTGAAAGCATTAAATCCTTTTAAAATCAAACTCCATGCATTATGAATGATTGTGGGTTGGGTAGAAGTTGAGTTCTAATATCACTTGGAGGTTTTGGTGGCCAATGAGTGAGACACGAGATGATTATATTTTTTTTTCTTTCTGGTATAATAACTACAAGTATCATTCAGTTGGTGAGCTATGTGCTTGCGTATTTTGACCCAGTTGGTTAGTTAGGGAGTTTTCAATTAGGGATGAGGCTTTAATCTTATCTACTATATCTTAATTTGAATTGATTTGGTTATTATGGCATAATATAAAAGGAATAAATAATGCAAAGGAGACAAAGACATATCTTCGGTTTAAGTTCTAGAAAATTACTCTTTAGGCTTTTAATATTTCTCTCGGCCACCCTAAAAAATGTAAATACACCCCCGCCCCCAATCACAGTTATCTGCTGTTGGATAATCGTAACGGCAGTTAACTGCTGTTAGTTGCATGGCAATGATAGTTAGCTGTCATTCTTGGTATTTTTCACTTATAAGGCAACATACTTCCACCTCTTTATTCATTCACTAACTTTTTCCCTTCTTTCATTAAAAAGCGCCAAATTTAGAATTTATTGTTGCAAAATCATGGTCTCACATCATTGAAATATGATTGTTAGAAGGTTTATACACTCATTTTACGTCAAGAAATATGTAATGTATCTTTTAACCTATTTATATTGTGCAATTTTTCTATCATATTGACGCAAAAATATGACATGATCGTAATGATACTTAACTACTATTGAAGCCAGCAACAGTTAAGTGTTGTTGGTATCAACGGCGGTTAAGTGCCGTTGGAGCAAATTGTTTTTCTGTTTTTTTTTTTGCATTATTTCCCACATTTTTGCATTAAATGATAGAAATAATTAATGATAATATTTATTTTTGCAATGTTTTGTTCTTTATTGACAATTGTGGTTGAAAATGCGGTTGAGTCAAAACCAAATAATGTCGAGTCTTCCGTCGAGTTGAAATAGCTTAAGGTTGAAGCTTCCTGATGTATAATTTAGGCACATGTACCAAATTGTACCAAGTAATAAAGTAGTAAATTAATCGTCTCCACATGGATTGTCCTTCGATTCAGTAATTAGCGGAATTTGTTTAGAAAAGCAAATAAAAGAGAAAAAATTGGAGTGGTTGCAAGGTTTTAATTGTCCCATGCAATGCGAGATTAGGTTTGGTTGATTCAGATGTTTAATGACGATTAGATAATCCTTGAATTCCCCTTTCTTCTTTGATGGAAATTAAATTAAGAAATCATTCGTTTAAAACTTGCCTTATACTTGATTTAAGAAAGTAGGGCTGAGTACGGTTCAGGTTTGGTCGGACTCGGTTCTAAATTCGACCATCCAAAGAAAACCGTAGAGTGTATTCTCAAGCCCATCTCCGACCGTGTGTGCCAACGGATTGGTCGGATGACGGGTTATATGGACGATGGGTTCGGCGGGTCGGTTAACTCAGTTATTGCTGTCAACTTCACAGACGGAGATGGAGAGTAGAAAGGATTCAATTGTGGATGAGATGGGGTTGAATATGGTAACTTTTCAAAAGGCAGTGCTGGAAAAAGACGCACAACACTGTTTGGACTTAGGACGAAGAAGAAACAATTGAAAGAGAGAGAAGAGAACTAATGTTGCCTTACTTTATATTCTATATATGTATGTTTAATTGTTTTTTCATTATTAAAATTCATTGATGGGACGAGATAACATTCAAAGAAGGAGAAAGTACATAAAAAAAGTGGGATAAGGTATCTTGCAGCAAAGCACATGCATTTGTCAGATTCTAACTTTAAATAAAATATATTTTTATGCCTAACCTTGTAACTGTATCGGGCGGGTGCGGCCTATGTTGGGTTTGATTTTGACGAACCGAGCCCGATCGCACTAACCCAGTGCTAACTGAATTTTATTACTTTTGAACCCGAGACCCGTTTCAATCCGACCCATGAACCCGCGGGTGACTCGGCCATTGCGGGTGGTGGGCGGTTTCAGATTCCTTGCTCACCCCTGTAAGAAAGTACCTTTCCCCACAATCCACCCTTCCAAATTACGAGGGTCCTGAAAGATGAGTTATAACCCTAAATTTATACTTAAATTCAATTATATTAGAAACTAAGAAATTCACTATTGTCTTGTTCAAATGGAGGCGAGGGTTGTCAATCCTAATATTGCTCCATCTAGGATTTTAATAAAAGCGGCAATATACAAATTAAATCAAACTTTAGATTATAAACTGAATAAAACTTTATTAATGGAATCCAACAATAATAAGGGGTTCATTGTGGAACCATGATAAATTAAGTTTAGTTTCTGATGGAAACCGACATCATTACAAACTTTTCTGGACCGGTCACAAGACAAACCGCACGTTGACACGTAGGCAGAAATACATCGCCTTAAGGTTCCGCACTCAAAGGGGCTCTCCAGCTTGCGTGCACTGTGCCACACAGGAGCACGCCTATGCGCAAGGATCAACATACATGTTTCCCTTACCGCTCCTAATCACACGCCGCATAACCTGGAGACGGTTATGACTAAAGCGTACCTATATAAGGGTGAACTTGCTTCACCCTCAAGGTACACATCACTTTCCACAACACTTCTTACACACTCTTCTTTAGTTCCATTACTGGCTTGAGCGTTGGAGTGCTAACGTGCATGCAGACACCCTTCGTTCCACCGTGAAGACTCATCGCCACCGTGCCGGAAGCAGTTACCGTCACAACGGAACATTCTCTGCCATCGTTGCTACTCAAACGTTCTCACCGAACAGATCATTTGGCGCTACGAGGAGGGGATTGTTCCCTAACCGCCACGGTCCAACGATCCTCCCCCGTAACCGTTTTCAGTTACGCGCATCTTTGTCGTAACCGTTTTCAGTTACACGTTCCTCCACTGCAACAGTTAACAGTTACCGTTCCTACCTCCGAAGCAATGGCTGGAACTCGCAGAAGAACCACATTGAGTCGTTCCCCCACCTCTCAAGCACCGCGTTCAAAGATCCAGATTCTCCAAAGCCTGAAAATTATACATAAGCACTGAGGCAGCACATTCGCTTCGGATCCATATATACGAGTAGTATTTCCAGGGGCATAGGTTCCAAGGGATATAGACTCAGAATTTTCATCTGGCTGCTTTCCACCATTTTCAACATGGGAGACTTCAATCTTCAAGCGAGAGATGGTATCATCTAAACCACCCAAATCTCTGAACAATGCAGTAGCTGGATTACTGTAATCCATAAAAGCTTCTAAAATGCGCACGACTTTTTCAACCAGATGCAAGTGATTTGGATTTCTATCTTTCAGTAGAAGTAGAAGAGTAGAAAATAATCCTGCTTCACACTGTGAAAATCATGATGACCCTTTTAGTTCTTTGCTTGATTCCTTTCAAAAAAAGTAACTTCAACTCAAAGGGTCACTCTAAGTCTTCGAATGACACTATCAAAACCTCAACTTTGTCAGATGAAGAAGGTGATTCACTAGACCCTGAAATTCCATGTTTTGAAGGATACCCTTTTCTGGATTTGCCTAAAAATGGTTACTTTAAATGACCCTTTTCTTGATGATGGGCTTAATTTTACGTTGTTGATTCATCTAGTGATGGAAGCATGTTTCAGGAAGGTAATTTTGAATATTCTTGAGAAATATGAAGCATTTTGTTGATCCCAAGTTAGATGTTTCAATCTAAAAATTAAAGATAAATTAGTTGCATTGAAGTTGTGGTTGGAGAAATGAGTGTTGTTATTGTTAGTGAGAAAGAAGAAAAGTGTTCTGGTTGATATTGCTCCCTTTCTTTTTCCAGATTTTGAAACTCACGTGACATTCTTTCTTTCATTTCCTTTATTTATTTAATTTCATTTATATGCATGTGGTATTTTTATTTATTTTTTATTCCAAAAAACACATGTGACATGACATCTAGGACTGACTAGGTCAAAATTGGTGTTTTACAAAAAGGGTTAGAAGTCTGCTATTTACCTAATAGGAATTGCTTGCTCCCAACTGAAAAGACTAAAATACCCCTGCGCATGTTAAGTAGCGCTAGTGCTAAATTTGGTACAAAATTTCATAAAATTTAACGTGAGTTAACTCAAGTAGATTATAGTTCTGCGTGAGTTAACTCACGTTATTACTAATATACCAGACAACATTTACTGCACTGCATTAATTGTAACCAAGTCATAAATGACCCGTAACATTGACACATTCATAATTGAACCGAATTACGCAAGTTTGACAACATTATCAGATAATACGACATAATCGATCCAAATCACACAAATTCATCGTTTATCATACAATCACACAATAACACAAACGATCCAAATGATTCAAATTACACAAATTCGTCGTTAATGATGCGTAATCACTTAATTACACAAATCAATCGTTAATGACGCGTACTCACTTAATCACACTTAATGACACGTAAACGATCCAAATTACACCAATTCGTCCATAAATTTTTAAAATCACATAATCTCACATAAACGGTCAAAATTACCTAAATTCATCATTAAATTACATAAACACAAATTCATTAAAATTCAACAATACATACACAAATTCGAACAAATTACATTATTACACTTCAACGGATCGGACATAAAGATGTAAAGTGTTATTTTCAACCATCACCCTAAACATGTAATCAATGTCGCTATCATCTTCGAGAAGTTGTGGAAAATACATGGTCTTCCAAAAGTCATCTTCCTTATCCTCCCCCAAGTCCACACCTGACACATTTACTATTACATCAGTTGTTCTTTGATTTGAACCAATATGGATAAATTATTCGTCAAGTTTTGCCTTCAACTCGTCCAACTTGTCGGTGGGGTTTACGAAGAACCTAACCCTCTTTTTCACGGCTGGATAAAGGACATGAAGTTCAACTAGTTCTTATGCATCTTCAGACATGTTGCACTTCACAAAATATAATGAAAAACAAATATGAGAGAAAAAGATAAAATAAATAGTTGAATAATTAAAGAAAAAATAATGCGAGCAGTAATTGGTGTGCATAACCGGCCACCAAAAAATATTTCACTTCATATATTTATATAATATATATAATATTAGTTACATATTGGCCACAAATATCTAAATTACAACAACTTTTGCATCCGTAGGCTTCGCTTTGACTATAAAATCCGTGATGCACTTAGCTTTCACATTATTCTCAATATGAAAATAGAAAAGTACATGGTTTGCTTTAGGGAGAACTTTGGCAATAACATTCATCAAAGTGGTGTCCCTATTAGTGACAACCACTTGAAGCATGTTGAGTTTTGAGGTCAAAAGACCAACCAACATCTCAAGTGCCTAAGTAAAGTTAGTTTCTTGTTCAAAGGAAAGAAAGGCAAAAGCAACGGAATACGTCAGTTTGGTAGAGATGACACAAATAATCTCAAATAACGGCATTCGATATGTATTGGTTTTGTAAGTGGAGTCTGTTGGAACAAAATGTGTTTAACATTACCCTTTAAGTTTTGATGATAACAAGGTATTAAAAATTGTCAATTGGATATGCTAATATTTGTTCAAGTGTGCAGGACCATAGACAAAAATCAGTGTCTTTTAAAGGATAGGTTCTAGAAGAACAAATGAGAGCAATGGAATCAACAAGAAGGAAGCTTGAAGCGTCTGAAGAAAAGAAGTTCTGCAGACAAAGTGCTCCTGAAGTGCTGACGTCATTAGAAGCACCTCATCAGAAGCAAGATCACCAGAAGCAGTTTTCATCAGAAGCTGAAGATCATCAGAACTGAGAGAATTGAAGCTTCAAAGGCTGTTCAAATGATTTAATCACTCCTAGCATTGCAGAAGACTGGAAGAATGAAGCAACGGCTAATTCAAATGAATTTGAAGGCATTGGATGCTTTTTCGTTGGAGAGAGTTGAAAAAGGACAATTGTACGAAGTGTACAACCACTATCTCCACTACTCTGATTTGTGTCTGCAATAGGACAAGAACAACAGCCATGCGGGCACCAGTGTCCCTCCAGACTGAAGGAAAATCGAATGTGTTTTCAGAATAAAGCAGCGGATAAAATTTTCAATTTTCTTTCCTTGGATCATTACGAATTTACACATGAATCAATGATTCGATTGTTACCTCGAAGTGTGGAATCTGAAAGCTGGAATCTCGATCACAGCAAAGCAAGCAGCAAGCAGCAAAGCCTCTAGCAAGTCCACACGAACGGTGCTCCTCCAAAACTCGGTG
>Ga0228710_1002691_pt1 | contig 28152 bp, 19 predicted proteins | sample MedpolnodulmetaG_FD_177995 | JGI IMG/M metagenome (GOLD analysis project Ga0228710, IMG submission 177995) | Root nodule microbial communities from Medicago polymorpha collected in Santa Monica, California, United States - pink nodules | ecosystem: Host-associated > Plants > Roots > Nodule... | reverse complement strand
CACATTCTTTTTAAAAAAAAAAAAGAAATCTACAACAAATAAAATGGTAATCGAATTGAAAGAAAAAAAAAAATCAAGGTAGGTCTAACCAATTCTATTAGTTCTACTAAGTTAACCATACTTTTCATGTACAGAAGAAATGACAAATAGCGCACAAAACATTTCACATCCGAGAAATGACAAATATCAACAAATACCAATGTTTTCAATGCTGAAATTTTACTTTACTATAAAGCATAAACTCACTAATAACCTTTCCAAAACAACAAAAAAAATTACTATCCGTCAAATACAATAAACACCAGTAAAAATCTTTGGCAAAGAGTAATTTTGAGTTAGAGCTTCTCTTTCATTAGTAACTCAATTTAAAGTAAATTATCTTTGAGAACAATCTGAGTAGGTTCTCTTTCATTCTTAAAAGTTTTATAAATAACTTCTCATTTTATTATATGATGATACGTATTTAAATAATTAAACTATATATCTAAAATCTAATAGTCATCTTTTTTTATCAATTAAATAATCTACTTTATCTTTTAAGGAAACCATTACCTACGAATAATCTTTTATTTTTACTGGTGAACACGAAGAATCTTCTACTTTTGGACAATGAATTTTTTTATAGTCAATTTTTAACATTGTAGCAATTTTTATTGAGATTTAAATCCGACATCCAAAGCTTGAAGCTTATCCTTCAGCTGAAAATGGGTTACTTATCATTCACAATTATGCATAGACGTTTTGGAGAACAAAAATGAACATGGCTGTGAGAAAAACAGGATCAAAACCAAGTTAATTTATATTCGATCTTACTTTACACTAACCCAACATTTCTCACATCAATAGCCACAGCATAAAGCAAGAGTTTTTTTTTTTGTTCTATTCCTTTGCTATTATACCATTTCCTCATTTCCTTGCTTCTTCTATTCAGAGTCGGAGTCCATGTTACCCATTGCTTTTAAGCCTCTTGGTCTCTGCATAAAATTCCAAATTAGGTTTCTTTATCAATGTGCTAAAGAATCAAAAGACTAACTAGTAGTTATAGGTCAAGTCAAGATATATAAAATAATAACAATATGATAAATGAAATAAAATTCATTTATTTACTGATTAGTAAAATTCATGAGTCCTGGTTTGTACGGAGTTCATAAAATTTGCTAAGATCTATTTATATTTCAACAAATAAAAAAAATTAGTTTAGGAAAAAAAGTTTGTTTATTGAGTAATACCTTTTTGGTTATTTTCTTCTCCCTAACTTCATATCTTTCCAAGGTAAGATCGGATAGCCATGTCCCTGGACTTACAAGCTGCAATACAAAACAATATAAATTAATTAAAATATGCTACAATACACATAAATAAAAATAGGAAGATGAATTGAAGAGGTAGTAAAGACTAAAGAACAAACAATTGAACGAGGACAAACAATAATATTGATGATGTAAATTAATAATAGTACTATTTTTCTATGAATATGCTTCAGAACAACAACCATTTAAAGAAGGAAAGACAACTCATCCCATTTCAAGTTGTCGGTTAGTATATGGTATTTTTATTTTATTTTTTAATATGGTGTGTGGTATTTTTATTAATAAAGAAATTAACAAATTAATGATATCCACTATCCAGCTTGCTCCATCCAGGTTTCCAACACAACACATCTAATTTCCAGTGTCACAATATAAAACTGGACACATGCCTAGACCACAAACTGCTTCAGAGCACGACAAACTTTTAATTTTAAATAAATAAAATATGGCTAGTACCTTAATTTTGTCTTTGTTGCAGTAACACTTGGCTTTTATTATTTATAAATATACTGTTATTAGGTTTTTTACTAAAATACAATTATAATTAGTCTTGTAATTGTCGAACTTTTAATTTTGAGTTAGACCCTCGAAATTGACTATATAACTAAAATTGATGCAACACATATTACAAGAACTAACTACAATAGAAACGGTTTTTAAGTTGGTATATATAATACACAATATAAAAAAACAAACAAAAAAACTTATAGACTAAAAATATTTAATCTATTAAAGGTGTAGTATGTAGAACCACGAAAGAGGATTTTTTTTTGGTTACATCCACGAAAGAGGATTAGTCAAAACCAAAAACCCACAGAAGAGGAAAAATGCAATTACATGCGTAAAGACCAAGTCCAGATATTAAGTAATTGACGTTGATGTGGGGCCTAATCAAGTGCCTCTTTTCTTCTTTCTCTACCCAAAATATTTATCTTTTTCTTTATGACGAGCAAAATAACAATTTGAAACAAAAAAATTCAGAATATTTTCAACTTTATGCTTTTTATATTATGCCCCTAGATAGCTCCACCACCAATACTAACGAAGCCATCAGATAGCGTTCCTCTACCATCAGCGTGCAACTTGCATTTGGACATCATATTGATATTTTATTTTAATTTTTTACGAAAAAAAGTTTAGATGAATTGAATCAGAAAAATCGTCAAATCTACTCATTAGTATTATCCTTAAACCGGTAGTACTAACTAACAAAAACAATAACAACATTTATCTAGTAGTAATATTTTTTTAGAATAAAGATTCATATTGATACATCACAATTTTTTCGGCTCAATTTAGTCTCGGACACACAAGAATACAAAATTAATCCCTAACATTTTCATATAGAAGACAATGATCCTCTTGTTACGACGAATCTGAATTGGAACCATTGTGAAAATATCGAAAAACTAATTTAGTTATTTTTTTTCTTTCATGAATCAAATTAGGTCTAGGTGAGAAAGAAATTGTGAAGGATCAAATTGGATGTTTATTATTTTTTATTTTTTAAGACCTACTGCAGTACTTAATGTGAACCATGGTCCGTTGACGCGTGTATAGCAATCCATAAGCTGCCAACCTCTATTTACGTATGGCTTTTCCAGGCATATAGGGTTCAAAGGAAAAAGAAAAGAGGATGCCCACTAAAAATGACAAGTTTTTTATAATTAAATATTTAAATCATGTGAGTCACATACAAAGACCAAGGATAACTATCAATTTTAAGAATGGGTAAACATAATGAAAATTGTAAAGCCAATCAACAAAAAAAAAAAAATCTATTTTAAACCAAGTTACAAATAATAATTCTATGTCTAACCATATGTACAACCCTTTGAGATTATACTAAAATAATTTTTATGCCTATACTAAAATAAATATATATATTGAATATTTATAAATTTGTTCAATAGGTGCTAGCTTGTGTTAAGAGATTGATTTCGTAAGCTCGAGAAACATGATTCAAAACTCACTCGAGACGGTTGTAAAATAACAATTAATGTCATCATTATTGTTAATAATTTGTCCTTGGTATTGAAAATGTAGTTTTATCACATTTTGCTTATAATTTATCGAAGGAGAGTATACTTAAAGTTTTTCTTTCAATAACTAAGCTAAGATCACACAAAATTATACCATCCTTGTTTATCACATTATCATTCACTTTCTACGCTAAGTTCACGTGACGAACATCTCTAATAAAAAAAATTCCTATCAATTACGATTAATTCTCTAACAAAGCAAATAGTACTGCATATAAAAAAGCTTCATCAAAAAGATAAACAGTTAAATAAAGCAAAAATTAAATTGAAGAACATAAAGCAAAGCAAACCAAACAATTAAGGAAAGTAAAGCTTACATTGAGGGTACGTTGTATCAATTTGGCTCTCTTCTTAGGTCTTTGAGGCAGCTTAGAACCCTTAATAGCCATAAAATCTTCTTCTTTCTCCTTGTTAGTCAAGGCAATCACAAACTTTGGTGGCCACACCGCAGGAGTAGCATCACCACTCCCAGAAGATGACCCTCCACCTTTCTTCCCATCCAAAGCGTTATCAGATGAAGCTGCAGATTTGTTGTTGTTATTGTGTTCATTGTGATGGGTGTGGGTCCCTCTTTTTTCATGCCCACCCCTCTCTGGTGAGGCAATTCCCCTAACACTTCCGTTGGTTTGTGTTCCTCTCATAGCACCTGAACCTTCTGTGTTCCTAAACATCAAATACAAGAAAGGAAATAAAAGTTATGATTTATTCTATGATATGTTTCTAATTATTAACCTATGAATATGAAACATGACATGATAAATATGGAAAATAAATTAAATATGCATTAGGAAATAAATAAAAAATAGAGAATATTTGTTTATTTGAATAAATAAATAATAATAAATAAACTTGGAGAAGTGGATTTATGAAATTGACCTTAATAAGGGTCAATCTGAAATTAAATATCACCGTTGGAGAAGTTGGAACAAAAACAGGTTTTGTGTGTTAGTAGACTATAAGGTGGTTTTTGGATTGTTCGGTGTTTGTGTCTTTAACGTTATTTTAACTTAGATGAAAAGGTTTTAGGTAGATAGAGAGATGTTGGAGAGACACAACGTTAAGGTTATGTAAAGTGAAGGTGATTCATAACGGACACAGCTGGTTTCACGAAAGATTTAGGGCCGTTGGATCTGGATTGATTATGGGCTATTGAAGAAAAGATGAAAGATTACTTTATTTATTACTACGTGTTGGAATGAAGAATAGGACGTACCAGATCTAACACCTGGTATATAATCTAACGGTTGTAAATGGGTTTTGTTATGGAAAATGACTTTAAATTAACACGTGGAGGGAGACCCTCCGTTTCATGTCCCGACAAAGTCTGGTATTATCAACATCCTCATGATGATATTTATGTTTAAGATAATAAATAAATAAAAAACAAATTGAGGGGTAGTGCCAAAAAACCAAAACAAAACAAAAAAACAAATTGAGGAGTTGGTTTGATTGATACTTTACGGTGTTTCAGATCTAGATCCACAAGGTTGTAAAGCAGTTATGAACATGATCTTCAAAATACCCCAAAGATTTACGGTAAACCTCTATGATCATTAGCATATCAACCATATCTAGAAGAAGTGTATCATATCATATAAATATCGATTTAATCATAATCAATGTCAAAGCAGTTGCAAAATTGTTATATAATAGCAATTGATTAAATAATAAAGGTTCAATTTGCAGACACAAAACACAGCTCTACTGGAAGATGGCATACATAATGAATATATCAACTACTCTTATGAAATAATAAAAATTATTGGTTAGTCCTAACTTAGTCATAACAACAATACCTTAAAACTATCCAGCTCGAGGAATTAGTCTCTACAATGTTCGCAGAGGAAATCCAATACACACAAAAAAAAAAAAAAAGAATGATACCTTAGAAATATAAATTAATTTAGAGGAAAGTAAAGATGGGAATCTCACGCACTCACCGTGAGCTAGTCGTTTAATTCGGATGAGACGTTTGTGAGGACCTACCAATTGGTGAGTGGACAAAAAATAAGGCTTATGGTCATAATATAAGTGTATGTATTATTCATAGCCCAAATGCAGCAAAATATCGTCAATACCACTTAAATAGACAAGAATATCTAATTGGCTCGCCAGCAATCACCGCCCAATTATGTATACTCATTCACAGTAGTAGTGACATTTTTTTTAAGCTGAAGATTCAATTTGTTTTGTTTAATTCAAGCCTCCTCAGGAAATCCGTGGCAGACATGAATCTATTACTTCCACACAAATTCTACCAAGAAGTTCCTACAAGATTATCGGATACTGTTTGACTAGATATGATGCCATTAACCATGCAATAGACGGAAATAAAGGACCAAAATTATTCACAAATAAAAACATGTAATGATCTATTTAATTGATGAGAAATGAAAAGTATTTAGCCCTTAAATTTGTTAAATGACGTGGAGTGATAAGGTGATTTCTGATTTGGGGAGCGATATATGAATTGGAGTATAAAGAGATGGTCGGTTCAACTCCCCACACTGACAAAGTAGCAACTAACATATAACATATGTTATTCTCTTAAAGTTATCCTAAAACTAACCAATTTGGTTCATATTAAAGCTTTGGTTACCATGTTATTGCTAAGTAGGGGCCAAAACCCAAAACAAAACTACACAAAACTATAGCGAGGAGTAGAGACTAAACCATCAACAGATGGTCGCTCCTTAATGAAAGGATGGGACTGATCCATAACCTAAAGGTCTTCAGGAGAATAACCCAAAATACACAAACCATCAGCAACCTTTTTGAAGACTAAAACTACACTTATCATTTCTCGAAGATTAAACTTTGTATCTTTACGATAGGTCTCAATCCTCTATGGTCGTTCAACAAACAACGTTGAACAACTGATGTTTGCCAAGACGACGAAAGAGGATTTGTATTGAAGGAGGACTTGGATCACGTGTATCCATACAATCATTTGATGAATCCTTGGATTTGATAGAGACAGACATATAACATCTCAACTTTTGTTTGTATTTTGGACTTGATTTATGAAAGTCATAATCTAGATTTATCCAATATTGATCTACAAACCCAGATCAAATGACTCAACAAGTGTGTGTGTGTGTGATTTATCCAATACTTGAAGTGAATTACCTCCCCAACTTTGACATCTCACTCTTTGTTTTTTATCTCAGAAAAGGGATGGAGGATTAGACTCTTGGGTGTTAGACACCAGCGTCATCGACCAAAAGGGAGCTACCTGGAGCTGGAGGCCAAGTATCCCAAGTCTTCCTTCCATAGTCCGAGCAAGAGCTATGCTTATAGCTTGCTAGTGTGTAAAGGTGGCAGTGTGGTACATCTTTCTCAATCAAAGAAATTCGAACATAACAATTTTGTAACCAAGGCTTTTGTTGATCATGTTTACTTTCATTTCACCTAATTTAATCTATATAATTCACAATTATCTTATGACCTTGCTGAAAATAATTAAAATTGCAATCCCATTATGACCACGATCCTAATATTATGTTCAATCATGGTTAAATGCAATCTTGATCACAATTGATTTTCAAATGCAAAAACATGAAAAATTGATGTCTCGAATAGTCGATAATTTCTTAAAACCCTATTTGATGTCATGCCTCGACCACAGTCGCGATGCAATCACAAAAACGTTGATAAAAAATCAAATGCTACATATCAAATCAGTTTTTGTCCAAACTCAAATTGATCACCACTCGGTGCATGTTAACTTGGAATCAAGGTATTTACAAAAATCGCAATGAACCATCGTGATTCTCTCAAACTCACCGCAAATCCAAACACACATTTAATCACAAAAGCAAAAAAATCACATCAAAAACCTTCATGTAACAACTCACATCACTATCACATTATTTTCACCAAAAAAATTGCATGATTTTAACAAATATTATAGTAAGCAATCAAGCAAGTCAAAAGAGGGAAAAGTAAACAAATGACAAGTACCTGAGAATCCTTGGAGGAGGTTGTTGAGGAGAAGGGGCACGTTGACGAAGACTAGGATACCCGTTACTCTGATTTTGATTATTATGACTATGACCATTCACAATGTTATTATCAATGTGGGATGTTCCAAACCGGTTTGAAGTATCTTTCTCGGTCCTAATTACCCTCCGGTCCACTCGAACCGTTGTTCTTTGAACCGGGTTTAAAGAATCTTGTTTAACTTGCACCTTCATGCACCTTAATCGCTTCCTGTTCCCCCATTGTAACACCAAATCTGACGTGGATGATTGTCTGAATCCATCTGAGCTAGCCCTCAATAACAAGGAACTAGACCCATCCCCTCCTTCATTTTTGTCTCTATTATCATCTCTTAAACTAGCAATGTTGTTGCTGTTGTCATGGTTGTTATGTGATTCCTTATCCATCACTCCCTCCTCCCTGTCATCATTATATCATCAATTAGTAAAATATGAGTTTGCAAATAGAACATTATTAGTAAAACATTTTTATTTGGACAAAATTATTACTAGTAGAATATCTAACATCATTTGTAACCAAAAAAAAAAAGAGAATATCTAACACCATAAAATATTACATATTCATGTTTCACATAAACTTGAAATTAGAATTTGCTGTGTTTTTTGCAAGACTACAATTAGGTCAGGGTCATTATCATTATAAAATACTATATTATTTATTTATAATATTTATAACACATTATCTACTATCTATCTATATATTATTGTTTCTTCTTCTTAAAAAAAAATCTATATATTATTGTACTGTGCCAATGAAGGTTGGTAAGGAGTTGAATCCATGTTATGGCTTTCGATAGATTTAACTCTAGTTGTCAAGATAATTATCTCTTTAGTGATTGATCTACAAGTATTTTTAAAAACGTTTATTTGAGCTTTGGAGCTTACCCAAACCCTACTGAGCTTCGAAATCAAACTCACCTAAAAAATTTATTAGAAAAAAAAATATACTTCCCTCCGTCCTTTAATACTTGACACAGTTGATCTTTTTACGCATGTCAATGAATAATTTTGAGCTTAAATATCTTGAATAATATATTATAAAAAATTATGAAAATTTGATATTTTGAAAATACTCATCAAGACAAATCGAACTACATCTTATATGATATTATTTATCTTTATATATTAATAGAAAAATATGGTCAAAGTAACTTAAGTCAAAATTACACATTTTCAAATAGGTAGAAAAATATGATCAAAATAACTTAGGTCAAAATTACACATTTTTAAATGTGTCATTTACTGCCGAAGGGAGGGAGAGGGAGTACTCCATTATTGTTAAATTAAATAAAGCAAGTTGCATATGTTGGTCCACTGTTTTCGAGAAGAAATAAAAATGATAGCCATGGGAATAGTGCAAAGGGAGCATCTTGATACGAAGACAAAAAAATGGATGGTGAAAACTGAAAATTATGAGGGGTATCTCACTTCAAATTATGAAAATATTTTTCTGTCAAAAAAAAAATATGAAAATATTTTACCAAATTAGAAGAGATTCAGTTCAATTTGCACATAGGAAAGGATTAAGATTATTTCACCGATTTTGCTCTTAAACCAATTCAAAAATATTAAAACATGAAGAACACGAAGAGGAGGAGGAAGAAGAAGAACAGAACAGAACATAAAAAGTAAAATTTGTAAACACAAATAGAGAGAGAACTACACAAAGTACAAAGCATACTCTACGCCGAAAGTGTAGTTTCAAAGTTGACTTAAATCTACAATATTTATATTATTTTTTCAGAAAAAATAGTAAGAACATCAAAATCATTTGCAAGAGAAAGGATGAAAATAAAATTAAATAAAAAGCAATAAACCATGAAAATTAATGCAATAATTAACGAAAAACTTACAATTAGTGAATAATCAAATTCTTCTGGCACATCACCAACTTGAAGAAAATGATATTTTTTTTCAAGTCCCTGCCAAATGATGAAGATGAAGATAGAAATCCAGAACTTCTTCAGAACTATCGATCGTATCCACTGAAAAAGAAATTAATAAAATGTCAAAAACTTGATTTCAATGAAAATCAACTCTTCACTTCCAAATTTGATATTTATACTTTCTAAATTAATTCGATTTCATCAAAATTCAAAACCGTCAGCTTTAAAATTATTTTATTTTCAGAAAATACAAATCCATACCTAAAATCAAACTAACAATGACATTTCAAAGCTTCGATCTACAACTTTTTCATCAGAGAATCCAGAATTTCGAATTTTTGCATATAAGTGCTTATCTTCATATACACAAAAGCAGAAAAACTTTAGCATAGAATTCAAACAGAGAATAGAAGAATGAAAAAGAATCAAAAGCTTTGAAACTGAAAATTTGAACACCTTCAAAATTCAACAAAATGAACCAAAAAATGCACTCTTCTGAACAGAATTAGCTTGATGATTAACAATTAACAATTCAATACCTGCAAACACAGAAAATAAACCAAAAACAAAATGAAATTAGAGATTCTCGTTAAAGAAGAAACAGGTTAGAAATTGAAGCATCTTATAATTATAATTTAGATTTTAGAAACCTTAATTATGTTAAAGAAATTAGCAGATCCTTAGCGTTAACCATTCAGTGATGAAAATTAAGATCTTAGATTATGATGTTTGGTTTTGCAGACAGAATGGTGAAAGGACATAGAGAAATTGTTGCTGTTGTTGTTCTTCGTCGTTCTCTTTCGTTCTTGTGATAGAATGAAATGAAATGCTCTGTTTTCCTGTGAAGACATGTTTTTATACATCTTCTGCTACACTGTGAAGAATATTGACCGTAGATTTTATATCTGGCGGCTCTTGTTTATCTTTACTTGAACCATCCATAGAACACACGTTACGTCGTTTGTGAGAGCCTTTTTGCCGTTGGTGTTTTGTAAACGGAATATGTAGAGCCGTTAGATGAGAGTAATGAGTGGGGTGTGTTTAGGTTACTCAAAGTGGGCTTATTTATTTATCCAAAAAAAAATAATTAAACAAATGGGTTTTAAGTACAATGCTTAGTTTGCTCTTTAGACGCCTCAAAATTACACGCCATATCAAAAAAAAAGTTAATCAAAAGTTATTATTTGATCAGATTTTACATTAAAAAAGTTGATTGGGAGCGAAATTAAAGTGCCTGAAGAGAAACTATCAAAACACAATAGGGTCGTTCACAAGCTTATGGAGGTAGGTCGAAAGGGTAACTACTTTTTATTTCACTAAAAAGATCTTTTGTTTATGGAAGTATACTTTATGACTATATACATTGTTCAAAGTGTATTCATGTTGTGAATTTGGACAAACTCACATCAATACTTTGATTTGTGAAGCAAAATTAGTAGCAACCAATGATCATAGTGATTAAACAAACATAGACAATAAAGTAAAAAAAAAACACATCAATATATATTTATCCAGTTCAATTCAAATTTGACCTACATCTCGAGGAGAGTGCAAATCTTGAATCCACTAACAAGGAATTTCTTACAAAGCGATACAAGGATCAAAAGAAATTAGCCTCCAAGAATAAACCCTCATTTTTACATTTTTTTTTTTCCAGTATCTTCTCTTGATCAAGAGACTCAATGATTTCAGCCACCAAGGTGTTAATATTGTTTCCCAACCCTAAAAGTAGTCAATTGTTAGCATTTTGGTCTCCTAAGAATCCCCGGTTTTGATAAACCCTAGTTTACCTCGCTCATCTCTCTCGAATTATGTTGAAAAATATGAATATTTAATACCAAACGCAGGCATCCACCTCACACACGGGGAAGTAGCGATAGGGCTATTGAGAAGTACATCTATGTGCCTCACGCATGAGGCATAACAACACCAAATTTTGAAGACTTTTCTTGACGATGAGGTTTTACAACATACACAACAATTCTCCGTCTTGCCTTTAAATCGATGATGATACCACTTTAACCATCAACCACCTTGCTCTTGTCTCCAACTACACTCTAGTGTCACAAAATTTCACCTTTACCTCTTTAACACTTAGAATTCCTTCATTCCCCTTGAAGATTCTTGCATCAAACTACACTTAGCCTTTTTAGGTAGTTTCGCAAGTTTTAACATAACCTCTCAAACCTTTGGAGTGATCATATATGAGGGAGGGAAAGACTATACTTTTTCAAGACCATTGACTAAATACATGGGTCGTTACGATCTTAGACTAAGTCAAAACTAAGTGGGATTCGACTATGATGCTCAAAACCCACGTTCTTTGTTTGTAGTGCCACAAACTACAAGGAAAGATGAGAGAAGAGGAGTTGTGTACCAAAGATCTTGTCAAAGGATCATGCTATGGAGGAGGAGACTCATATCCGAAGGATAAAAGCAATTTAGTCCATGAGAAAAATTTACAAGAAGCAATTTAGTCCATGAAAAAAATAAAAGCAACTTTTAGTCATTTAAAAACATAAATCGAGACAACTTTTAGATTTAAGTTAATTGATTACCTTAAAAAATATATAATTGGTATTAATTAAAATATTTAAATGAATAGAATCTATTTTATTATATAATAACAATAAATTTGATGAATCGTGTGCCACACAAATGCATTACAATTTAAATATACATGTGGCAAACTAGTTGTAAATTCTTATTTTTCTCGGCACAAAATATATGCTAAAAAGTAAATTTGATGACATAAGGTTTTTGGAGGACCAAGTTTAAAGAAAATTATTATAGGGACTACAAAAACATTTATAACTTTATAACAATAAAAAACATATTTAACCTTTAATTAATAATATAATTTGTGATTAATATTGTCTTAACTTATTTTTGTCTATTAATAATGTTATTAAATTGAAAATAATTCTTTGATTATCATGAAATTTACTTTTATTTTCTTTATTTTTATTTATGCCATTTTATAAATACATATATCTCTTTTGTGTCATAATTTTATTTCATCTTCTCTCATACCAGATTAGTAAATAAGCAAAGAGAGATAGGACTAGTTTTTATCAGTTTATTTTTCTTTTATTTTTGCCAATATCTATATCAACCAAGATGAACTCACAATAACGGTATGATGAATTTTCTCAGAAACTAAAATGGACCTTCGACTTCGCTCTTTAATTTTTTTCTTCAAATAAATCTTCTTTATTTTAGGAAGTAAAAATAAATCTTTTTTATTAACGATTTATTAACTTTTCGTTAAATTTTAAAAAGCTTATTTGAAACTTAGCAGTCCATCATTACCTATAATTGATTTTTAGGTTAATATTTTGTTTCTTCTTAAAGAGTTTGAATTTGGGTCCTCCATTCCTTCAACATATGCTCAAATTAGTTGAACTATACTATCCATCTCACATATGATAACCTATCAAAAGATAACATTGTTCAATAAGTTATTACACTTAATACAAATTGTTGGATAATTTTGTAAAAAATTCAACAATGATTAGTGATCACTGATATTTTACTTCTTTTTTTTTATAAAAAAAACTATTACAAAAATTAAGCTAAAAAGGTTTAATTCAAAATCAATCTCAAGTAACTAACTATAAAGACTTACAGCATAATTTAACCAAATATATACAACATCATCATTAATATTAAACAATAGTAGTTGTATGAATTACACATTCTACTAAAATAATTGTACAAAGGATTGTCAATTCTGTTGCAAAGTGTCTAGGGTAGCTCCTGTCTGCCAATTACCCACTTACACTATTACACACAATACACATTGGCATTCACTCATGACCTTGTTCCCTATCATATTGGACATTCCACAACAGGCAGAACTGTGGTCTTTTATCCCTCCTGTTATAAATGCCATAATCCCTTCAAATTATTTTTCTTGCAATAATACAACCCTATAACTGAATGGATTAAAAACATATTCACATAATTGTTTGCGAGGACCCCACAATATGAAGTAGAGATCATCTCCATTTATCAAAAGAAATTGAGAGCTCAATTACTATGATTTTGGATGAACAAAGGCTTAATATGTCACCGGTACTAAAAACGCGTACCTCGTTCTATCCAAAACCATAGTAAAGGAATTATGCATCTGTAAGAAATGGACAGAAACCCTACTCCCAAATGTCCTTGTAGTGTCCCAATTGTATTTACAGAATCATGACAAGAGATCATGACCAATGCACAGTATCTATGACTATATACAATCATAAAACATTATGTAACAATTGTACATGATTTTTACAATGTGCACATTTTATGCACTATGCACTGAAACCCCTTTGCAGAGAACTCCAAGGGTTGGCAGGAATACTGGCACAAGCTTGTGCCGAGGCCTCGGCCATTTGCTCAGTTTGTATTCCTGCATTGCAGATGTTCGCAAAGGACCTCATATGTTTCATACCATACTGAGATAGGGATCCACAATGTGTCTCAAAAGTTTTCACCTGAACCAAAAAATCAGATTAAGGTGAATTTTTTTCTCATAGACCATATTTTTTTAATGTAAAGTCATACAAATTCATCACAAGGCACAATTTTATCATTGCTCCCATGGCTTAGGCATAAAAGCAATGAATCTAATTCTATGTAAGCACCAGAAAAGATAGATGAAGCTGAATCAAGGGAAGTAGTACCATGGTTTTGAGGCAATCCCAGTTATCAACAAGTGGTGATCCGGCAGGTCTAACATTGTCGAGCAGTTCAGTACCCTTTTCAATGCCAAATAAGAGCTTTCCAATCAGTTTCACACTGTTATCTACATGCATCCTGTGAGACATTGCTTCCAAAACTTCTTTCTGCGCTTCATTTTTCCGCAGAGAACCCTCAGGTGCTTTGCGGAACTGCCAATGAACACCAAAAATACTCAATATCTTGTTACTGGATCTTTTTCTCGGGAATCCGTCAATTACATTTGGATGTTTATACATTACGTTTAATTGAAATACACGGACACGCGAGATATCAAACGCAAAGAATAAACATTGCATGTAAAGAATACCTTATCCCAGAAATGAATGAGATCAGCATCCCTTTGGTTAACTGCTGTTGAAGGCGATCTCAATTTCAAGGAGCTTTCATCCACAAAACTAATATTGTCATTAGCAGGATTTGTACCCAAATATAAGAAAAGATGATTGTTGCTAAGCCCTACATCACCATACTCCATCACATGAGAACCGTAATAACCATTGATAGTCCTATCCTTAACCTGTAACCACATTAGCAAATAAATCATCAATTACATAACTCCTAATACAATAAAAAACAAACTGAAGTTTCTCATATGTGATTAAGCATTCATGGTATTGAATTACATTCTTCAATTCATATCAGTTGATATAAAGCAAATTAAATTAAGTGAGCAACAAGAACTTACCAATTTATATTGCTGGTGCAAACTTTCAGTTCGTAAATTGTGTATGTCACTGCTCATAAGTGAAAGAAAAATTAAATTAGTTATTAAAAGAAACTCTTGTGATCTAATAACAAATAAAATGTGCAAGTGCAAGACAAAACAAAAAAATTAGAATAATCAAAGTTTTGAACTACTCCATGGTGATTGCATGGTTATAATAAGTAACGCAATGCATCAAATTCATCTCTTTTATGATATAATTTTGTCCTTCTTAGTCACATACCTGTCTTCCATCCAAGCAATGCTGTATAGGTCACCTAAGCAAGTTGAGTACTCTGGAGGAGGGGGAGGGTACTCCCCAGGGCAATATGTTCCCCAACTGCTTTCTACTGCATTTGAAGCCGTTGTCGCGTAGATATTGATATCTTCTGGAAGAAGACCTTCAAAGATACTGCCAGATTCACATGCCTCCAGATAAAATACCTGTACCACAATTACATTAGTCGAAAAAATTTAGTGCGCGAGTTTGGATTAGCTTAGCTTGTCTTCAACCAAAAGGTTTCTTATCTGAGCTTTTGACAAACAAATTATTTAGCCTGAAATAATTAAATCCAAACATTGAAGAACTACACAGAACAAACGGTGATTGAAATAAAGAAGAACGTGAAATCGACTATGACTAGTGACTTACTAGGCTCTTGTATGATCCAGAAGCATGTTTTTTCTTCAAGACTTCATTCAGATCAGATGCATACAAGTAAGGACCAACAGGCATACCTGAAGAGACCGAATAAGAAATAGAAAGGAACATATATCATTAGTAGAAAGTATAAATAAAACAAACACGTAGTCATATAATGATCCAATAAATACAATTTTGAAATATTTCATTCTAACTGTTTTTGGTTTATTGTGCATAAACAGAAACCACAAAACACAAATTCCACTTTGAGGAAATCATATGGGAGAGGTTCAATTTGACACAGACATCATCATGCAAATAAACACAATTCAATCAAACAAGAACAACAATAAACACACTATTTGTCAGCAATAGCCTCAAACAAGGCTTAGGCTTTTACCATACGTAAACACATACAAACAACTTATGAAGCACAAACACAGACACACACTGACACAAACATATCGACACCGATAGTATTTTGAAAAATAGAAGTAATTGAATATTATCACATGTATCGGTGTCGTATTTGTGTTCAACAAGTGTGGGACACCAAGCACGTCTTCAATTTGAAGTGGCGGTGTTACTGTTACTTAGCAAACAATCTCTCTCACAATCCATGTCTTTCATTGAAAAGTTTCTATGAAAAGAAATTAGAAATACTCACCAAGAACCCCTGGTCCTCCATGATCAGTGTAGTATACAAAAATATGATCATTGGGACCACTATCAACAACTTTCCCACTCCCACCTGTAAGAGCTGATTTATTTCCAAGTAAAGCAGCATAGAAATTGTCAGCATGTACCTCTGCACCAGTGTAATCCTGTCATAAGAAAAAGCTCTTATTAGATCATCAAACATTACATAGCAATAGGACATTAGATGCCTAAAAAGTAAAAACCTACGAAGCAATAAAATAGACACGAACACTGGACACAACACTAACACGTACACACCAGTAAAAATTTGAGAAATTGAAGCTATTGAATGTAACAATATGGACACTGACATTTGTCGAACATCACAGACGTCTTTAGTGTGAAGTGTCAGTGCTAGTTGCAAGAAACTAAAATTGACTTTACCTTTGGAACTCCTTCATAAACATCACCACCATCTGGTTTGTTAATTATGACTCCAGGCCTTGGATTCTCTACATTGGAAGCAATATCATCATACATGAAAACAATAATGTTTTCTTCTTTCAAGCCACCTTTCCTCAACAATTGATATGCATGACAAACATCAGCCTGATGAAGGAAGCAACAAAAACTCAACATTAAAACTAAATAGCTAAATAAATACAAAAAGAAATTAAGGTTAAAATATGCCATTGATCATTTGTATGTAACACTCATTCTGAATTTCAACACTATCTCTGTATTAAACAGTTTCCATTTAATCCCTGTACATAAATTGTTTCTTAATTTAGTCCCCGTACATTCAACTATTTTCATTTTGATGCTCACTTGTCACTGCTATACAGCAACTCCTTGGTAAAAGCAGTAGATAAACAGTTGCAAACATAAAGTAAATGAGTTGATAATAGCTGACATCGGATTAATTAACCAGTTGACTTTAAATTATAAGTAATATTAGTTGCTTTTTTTACAAGTAATATTAGTTGACTTTAAATTTAAATTAGCAGTAATATTAGTTGCTTTTTTTAATAGACAACAAGTACTATAATTTTTAAATTATCCATCATCTTTTTTTTGAGAGAAAATTATCCATCATCTTAAAAATTTAAAATTTCATTTTTTTATAAAAACTCTCCGGTCGAAGCATCAACTAATCCTAATCTGAAGGGTCCATTCTCAACGTCCACTTGCGGTGGTATATAAAAGCTCTGGACTAACCCATCGGAATTGACATAGAGACAAAAGTAACATGTTGATACAATCTTTGGATCAAATAAGCCAATGAATGTGAAACATATACGTGTGAACGTGTGAGATCCGATATACATGACTTTTTTTTTGGATGAAATTTTACATGATTATTCAAATCGAACATTTTCATCAATCTCTATTGGAGTGTCATGAGATAAGAGTGAGGTGTAAGTAAGAAGTAGTAACGAAGTTGAAAATAACCAATTCTTATAGACACCAAATTAAAATCAAGTGACACGTATAAGAAAATGTTAACTAGACTTGTACAATCTTTTCAAATCTAATTCCTCACACTTCAATAGATTTGTTTTATTACTAAAAATAGTAATACTTGAAACAAACTCAATGATTATACCCCCGTCAAAAAAAAAACTCAGATTATATTTAGTAAAAAAAAAAAAAAAATTAAAAATTATATAAATAACATCATCAAAGACAAAGGATTAATATACGAATATTTCGAACAATCAAATCACTTATGATTCCACCTATTTATATCGTTTTTTTAAAGTATTTATTTACCAATTTAATTTGATGCATGTGTAAAAATATATTTACATCACGTCACATGGTAACTAATATCTATTTACGTATAGATCCTCTCAAAAAGAAAAGTTTATGTATAGATAGATATAGACAAAAAGAATCATATGTACCTGATGCCTATAATTCCAATAACCATTAGAACCAGCAAGTAAAATAGCCCACCTAGTCCCTTGATCGTGGTCATCATTTTCAGGCTCATGGAAGAACCTGGAGGCTTGAGATTGAGAAGGCAATCGGATATAATCTCCGGGGAGGTCACGGCTACCGGAGACGGCGGCAAAGATGGTCAAGATGACGGTAAGAAAGAGGATAGTAGAAAATTGAGAAAAGTCCATGATTGAAGGAAGGAGAATGAATGAGTGAAGAGGAAGTGATAGAGAAGATTTAAATAATAAAGGTGAGAGGCGTATGAAGTTGGATGATCATGACATTCTATTATCTCACTACCTTACGTCTGCATTTAACAATAATGTAATCTACTAATCTCTCATTTTATAATTTTTTTGTGTGTGAATATATTGTTTCTTATTTTATTTTTTTTATAAAACTTTACTATTTTGGATTTGAATCTAGTCTTTAATATGAACAACATTAATTTTGGGAGAGTTTTTCTTTATTTTATGGGAAAAAAAGGTGTGAATTGTCTAATTTACCAAAAAATAGGTAGAATGTTTTTTGAGTGGAAATATATAGGTAAAGTTTTTTTTTCCTTCAAAAAAGAAGGTAGAATGTTAGGTGCCTGATTAATTAATTAAATAGATACCGATATTTATACTAAACAATTTTTTACTTTTTTTGAAGGAAAACAATTTCTTCTTTGTTACGCCCGCCTCTCAAAACAAAAATTTATTTGCTACGCCCTGTAAAAAAATATAATCTTTCCTACGCATTTTATTTAATTAAGTTTTTTGAATAGTTTTATATAAACTAGTCAAAAGATGGATACTCACGTGCTCGTCTTTTCGCTTTTTTTATTGTGCTAATATATAAAAATTATGAATGATGTTTTTTATAAAAAAAAATATTTTGATTAAAATTATAAATATAAATGCTTGTTAGTTTTGATTTATAGTAAACCAAACTAATCATGTTTATCTATTTCAATGACTCCTAAAAATATATAATATAAATTATTATATTTTTAATAACACCATTTTTTATATTGTTTATGTTATTGAAAAAGATAATTAAAGTTTGTTATGATATGAAAGTAAAAAATATTTATACCAATACTTTTAATCAAAATCAAAATAATTTTGATCAAAACCAAAATTTCATAAAAAATATTGTTCATGATTTATATGTATTAGCACAATAAAAAGAGCAGACAGACGGACACGGATTGCCCGTCTAAACACTAGTTATTATATAAAAAAAAAAATTGTTTAAGGGTATAATTTGAATAATGAAAAAGTCAGCCCAAATCTTCTATTTTCTTTATATATAGCATAGATTGTTGAGATTTGAGACACATATTTTAATTTTTATAATTAAATAATAAATTTATACATAATTGTTTTGATACTCCATAAAATATTTTACAAATTGTCTTAGTGAGTATAATTGAGTTGTCACGGACACCACATTATATAAGTAAGGGACGGGGTTTGAATATTTGATTCCCCATTTATCCAACTTAAGGGTGAACTTTTAACCACAACTATATAATATTTCTTTCTCTTTAGATATGTTTTTTTTTTACAAGGACAAACAATATTTATTCATTCAAATTGATAAAGTACATCAAATACAATAACATCCTCAACATCACTAAAAAACGTAAAGAGGAGTGTTATTTGAACAACTTTTAATTGACAACTTACAAGGACATCCATAATTTGCAAAGAAAAAATAGGTATTGCATGAAAATCAAAGCAATAGAGAGATAAAGTAAAAAATACTATGAGTATGAGACAGAAAGTTGTAGCAAAAGCTGTTACAAAATGGATGTTCAAATATCATTTCTTAAACGTAAATAATGAATCTCCAAACAAACTCACAATGCCTAAGTTAATAATATATAGTTGGGTCTACAAATAATATGATAAAATCTAATAGAGTGTTTGGATACGCGTCTGCCTCTTTAATATTGCGTTCCGACTTCCGGGGCACAGTAGACGTGAAAATGGAGATGCTACAATATGTGCAAATGTGTCGTTGTTCCAAACGAGCACTAAGTTTCGAGAATATTCATGTTTTTAAATCTTCAACGTTGACGTCCAAATCATTGATTAAAAACTTATGTATACTTTTAGTCCCTGCAAATAGGTGTCGTTTGAAATTTGGTCCTTGTATTTACTAATTATTTTAAATATCCACTGCAAAATTTAATTATTTGAAATTTAGTCCCTCCGCCTAGTTAATCACGGCCACGTCACTAATCAGCTTATGTGGCATTGTTGATTGGTCAAATGGTTGTATGAGTCAGCAAAAGATGTGGTGAAAGGACAAAAATGCCCCTGCACTAATCAGACTATTGAGAAATGATCAATCTACCCCTCTCTTATTCTTCTCAAAACCACTTTCCTTCCTCTTCTCTTCTCTTTTTAGTAACTGATTCCCTCTCTTCTTCTTCTTCTCAAATCACCGAATCTAGTGTAATAGCTTAATCTAGTGTGATTCGTTACGTCACAAATTGCTGCCTTCAACTTTCAGACCCATTCATTCCTCCATAAATCGCTGCCTTCAACCTGCAGACCGCCTCCACGACCCTCTTGTAGTTGCCCGTCACACCGTCGTCATGCAACCATCACCATCCCTCTCGCCGTCGACCATCCATCAAAGTATCGCCCGTCTGTCTGTTCTCGTTTCGATTTGTTCACAAATTGGATTGGATTTTTTCAGATTTTGATTTTCTACAAATTAGATTGAAATTGGTTGGTTTTTTTCACAAATTTATTCAAAATAGAAGACATGGAAGCAAATTGGATTTTCCAGATTTTGATTTTCTTTGTTATTTCTAGTTCCACACACAGTTCATACATTTTTTTTTTTAAAAAAAAACATCGATGAAAAATAAAGTGAATTGGGTTTCGATACAAATAGAATCACTTCCTTGTAAATCTATCGAAAATACTATTAAGAACCGTGAATTCTTGTGTTTATCTCTTCTTCTTTTTCTTTTGGGTTTGTTGTTATGGGTTTTCGATTTTTGAATCAACAGAGGTTTTTTAATAAATTGGTGGAGGTGATTGAAAGAATGAAGAAAAAAATGAAAGTCAGGTCATTGTGGAGAACGAAGTGGGATATGAATTTTGAAATTTTAGGTATTCATGAGTTGCAGAGAAGATAAAAGAAAAATGTTTTGAGAAGAGGAAGGAGGGGTATTTTTGTCATTTCTCGATGGTGCGATGAGAGCAGGGGTATTTTTGTCCATTCACGTCATCTTTTGCTGAGTCATACACCCATTGGAGCAATCAACAATGCCATGTAAGCTGATTAGTGACATGGCAGTAATTAAGTGGGAGGAGGGACTAAATTTTAACTAAATAAATTTTGCAGTGGCGATTTAAAATAATTAGTAATCTCAGGGACCAAATTTCAAACGACCCATATTTGAAGGGACTAAAGGTATATATAAGCCTTGATTAAATATGTAATTATTGATTGAATCTGATATTTCAATATGAACCAAACAAACACTGTAACAAAACGCAAAATCAAACAACGCCGAACAAGACGACGAACAACACAATGCCACATCCATATGACAAAATTACCGAAAAAATACAAAAGAACAAACTTGATATATATGGATACCACTTATTTAGATTTAAAGAGGGGGAACAATATGCAGAGGGATGGTGATTCTAGGTCAACAAATGACTTAAACCACATCTCCCCAATAAGTGATCGGGAAAAATAACTTAAAAAGAATGTGAAATTTCTCTCACTAAAAAACTATAGCTCCCCAGGAAAAATCAAGTTTTTGAGAAACTTAAATTGACAACCTATGTATATATGGACTAACACACTAATAATATAAATAGAGCAATGATATTTGAACATTCATTTAATAACAACTTTGGTGATAAGTTTGTTTTTCTATCTTCTTATTGGTCAAAAACAACAAACAGAGAGAGAGAAAGAAAGAGAAAGGATAAGTACATCAATGAGAAATAAAATTGTTAAAAAATTGTCACAAAATAGTTGTACAAATATTGTTTATCTATCAATAACAAAAACCCTTAAAAGGGAAAATAATAATGGATGTTCAGATGAAGTTTACTTGCACGGATGAAATAGGATTGTTGAATTTAAAAATAAAATATAAAATAAGAAAAGAAAAAAAAAGAATCTTATGACATTGTTTTGTTTTTTTTCTACAAGAATCTCATGACATGATTAATTAAGACAAAAGAGAGTTGAATATTTTTTTATTGATGGAGAGTGTTGATGAATATTTGATTCCACCGTGATTAGGCGAAGTTTCTCTGTAGGACCGCCGGCTCTTATCCTTTTCATGTAAACTGACCCGAAGGCTACCCTGTCCTTTCTTTGGTAACAATGCTACCTGTCTTTAATCACGCTTTCTGTAGGAATGCTCCCTGTCTTTAAATATTCAAATCTACAAATTACTATTATTATTTTATCTTTTCAAGAAACCTTTGAATTAGTTTTTTTTGAAGAGAGAAACCTTTGAATTAGTTATCTTTCCCTTTTGAGCCTTGAACCCTCCATTGAATCCAAAAAATATATATTTCAAGCAATTTATATTTTTAAATAAGATATAAAGTTTAATTTCTATGCATTGATGATATAATTTTTCTAACACATACATTCAATTAAATCATGTAAAATTGATATTTTTAAAATTAACTTAAAAAATAGCGTTATTAAGTGATTTGATTGGATACACATTGAAAAAGTATCAATTTTTACTCCCTTCGTCTCTAAATTATAGTCGTGTAAGGTTTGTGCATGATTATTAAAGAAATGATTAATTGTGTTGATTTCAATGGTAAATTTAATATCATTTACTAAAATACCCTTATTAATTGTAGTTAGTGAAATAGTTAAGTTGAATGAAATTCATTAAATAAGGGTATAATAATAGAAAAAATAATAAATGCTGCATTGATATTGTAAAATGACAATTATTTTAAGAAAAATAAAAAATACTAAAGAGAAAATTATTGTGAGACGGAGGGAGTATAAATTAATTTTAAGATATAATTATTTTCAGCTATTTTTATTTTTTTTTTTAAAAAACATTTCTAGCTAATTAAGTTGTCCAAAATTTCTTAAAAAAAAATTATGTCCAAAATCGATTTTTTTTCTTCAAGGGTGAAGTCAAAAGGCTACATAGTTTAGAGCTTTCGATAACGGTCTATTTTCTACAAAAGCAAAGCTACCTAGTAATGTTCACCAAAAGAAATATAATATTAAAAGCGGTACGTTTGGTTCTATGGTTATAAGAATTTATTTTGTAAAAATAATTTGGACTAAATCGAATGTAAACCAATTTGATGTTTGAATATACTTATATAAAATTGAGTTGAATTATAAATTTATGTGTAAAACTACAAATCTTAACTTCAAGTAAAATTACTTATATATGCAAAATCAATTCTACTAAAAAAATAACTAAATATGTCAAAATCAGTTATACATTTTCAAAATCAATTTTAGTCCATCTAAAAATGGAACCAAACATCCAGTACGAGTTAGAATGTTTATAAAGAAGTCATAGCTAAGTTAAAGATACGACCACTTGAGTTAAATCATGTCGCTTGTCTATGAGTAAACACGGTATTGGAGTTTGTTAAAAAAGAAGCAAAAGGCATGGTGTATGTTTGGTTGAATAGTGAGATTGAAAAATCATGGTGAACCACCATGATTCAGTGAAGCTACAAAGTGCAGTTTTTGTCAAAATTGCAGTGGTTTACAAAGATTTTACTAATTCTACAGCTCAACCATACATACACTTGTACGCGCATGTGCGTACACGCACATTACACACTAAAATACAATTCATTTAACTACTTTTTTTTGTTACAATGCTAAAGAGAACAAGAAAGACAAAAAAAGAACAAAGAGTTAAACTCTCATAGAGAAGGTTCCAGCCACATCACTTCGCAGGATAGGAAGAAGGTCTGTCGAAGGAGAGTCATGACGAAGAAACTCAAAATTTTATGAAGCACCAAGCTTAGCCATGTAATTTGCGCAATGACTTCTCTCTCACAAGGTGTGGATAACACACACAATTTAATTCTTTTTCCTCTTTCTACCTTTTTTTTAGGAGGAATTATTTTATACCTACAAACACAAATGAATAATGTTTGAACACAAATATTAAAGATTTTTTCTAATAATAAAAAAGAAATTGATAATAAAATGATTTAGCATTTCAAAGAATAATTTTTTTTATGTGTGTGTGATCAAATACTATTCATTTATGTTTGTGACTATGGAAGAATGTCTCTTTTTGATATATGTGATGGAAGAATGCCTCTTTTTTTAGATATGTGATTGTGCTTAAATATTGTGCTCAAATAGTTGTAATCATCCAAGACTTCTTCTAACACTTTGGATAAAATAGCACAAAAAAGTTAAAACATCATGTTTTTGGATGGAAAAAGATTCTCAACAACCTTGTTGCAGTCTAGCTCAAAACTCACATCAGTGATATGCAAACCAATGATTCAGTTGCAAGCAAAAACCAATAGCTTCACATTCATTGACATAATGTGTTGGAGAGTCTATAAAAAACAAGGGTTAATAGGCCTTTACCCCTGTAATATATGTCATTTCTGGTTTTCTCCCTGTAAAATTTTTGTTTTGATTTACTCCCTTAAAATATTTTTGTTTTGATTTACCCCCTAATAGGCCAAACAAAAACGAAAATTTCTTGAAAAATAAAATAAAATTGGTTTTTGTTTAACCTATTAGAGGGTAAATCAAAACAAAAATATTTTACAGGGGATAAATCAAAACAAAAATTTTACAGAGGGAAAAACCAAAAATGACCTATATTACAGGAATAAAGACCTATTAACTTAAAAAACAACAACAAAACAATGTTTGAAGTTTGGGCGAGCTCCAGTAAAAGTAACGGAATGACGTAAAAAAGAAAGATATTTTCTTCTCTTTTTTTTATTTTTTTTTGAAAGAAAAAAAAATTTCTTCTATAGAGCGAACCGTTTCTAAAAATATTTTCTTCTCCATTAGTATTGTTTGCCTTCAAGTCTCAGTATATGGTTTCTTGGCACTTGATAAACAAGTGGATTAACTGTGTAGATAGAACCAGAAATATGATTTTTTTTTTTTTTTTTGTGACATATATATAGGGAAGGGAATACATGTGTAGATAGTTTAGCTAACATTGATCTATCTCTCTCTTCTCTTCTCTTGTCTGGTTCCCCTCTCCTCTTGATAGTACTAAGCTAGAATATATTAGAAATATTTTAGGCTTACCTAACTACAAGTTTATGTATTTTCTGAGAAGGTCTTGACATAGTTCCCCTTCTCTTTTTGTTTCTCTTTTTTGTTTAATGATATATCTGGTTGTGCTTCTTGCATTACCTTCGTTAAAAAAATAAAGATATTTTCTTCTCTAAACTGCAAACATATGTGTGACCCTATTTTGACTGATATGATTTTTATTTCAAATATTAATGTGTGGGCCTTCACTTGCACATCAAGTTCTCGTGTACACAGAGTGCATCACTTAAATTTGTTTAAGCTTAAATAGACTATTGTTCCTCTTATTTAAAAAATCAAATTTTTTGTCCCTCTATTTGATTTTTTTTTCTTCGGATTTTTGGTCTCTCATTTTTTTGACCATTTTTTGATGATATATCTTTTTTTTAAAGATTTTTTTATGATATATCTTATTAGTTTACAATGTGACAATATTAGTTATATTTTTGCTGAATTGGATATTCAATGTAGTCTAATAAACATTGCTACATCATAAATTAATAAGCTACATAATAAAAAATGACTTAAAAATGAGACGAGGGACAAAAAATTCAAAAAAGGGGACCAAAAAACTAATTTTTAAAATAGAAGGATTAAAACTTCAATTTTTTAAAAAATAGATGATCAAAAGTGCATCTAAGCCATCTTTTTATTTATTTACTTTGGTACAAAACTTGATCTATTTATTTATTGACTAAAAACAAAAGTTTCCACCAATGTAGGCTCCATGAATAATTTAATAAAGACGGGTCTTTTCATTGTTCTTTGTACTCCATCACGCACTAATGTCACTTGTTAGAGAGTTTAGATCATAGCTATGATGTCGCTTGTTGGAGAGTTTAGAAAAGCGTCAGAAGAAACAACGAGCTAATAATATTTGACCACAAAAGACTTTATTGGGGAGTTTTAGATCATAGCTCTGATGACACTTGTTAGAGAATTTAGAAGATCATCAGAAGAAATTAACAACAAACCAATGATATATGAGCATAAGAGACTTTGACACCACATATCTATCTAAACCTCTAAACATTAAAAATATAAGTCATCTTTCTTAGTATCCAACATTGTAAGTAATCTTTTTTAGGAGAGACCAGTCCTTGATTATATCTTCATTTTGAAGGATTAGTCTCGACAATTGTATGGGGATGATACATTTGTTTACCAAAAAAATAAAAAAAAATGAACATGAGCTAAGGGTAAGATGAAATAAAGACTTATTGCAAAATTATGATATAGGTAATTTGTAAGTTGGTCAATTGTCGGTATAACACTGGTCTCAATAGTAGATAAATGATATTTGAACAACAATTGTATAATAACTTTTGTGACAACTTTCTCTCTCATACTCACATTATATTTTTATTTTTTCTTTCTCTCTATTACCTTGGTTTTTGTGCCAATGCATTCTTTTCTTTTTAAAAATATGGTTGTCCATTTGATTGTCAAACAAATGGATATTCAAATAACACTACTCAATGATAGATATAGTATCGAAACACTCCCAGTTGGATTGAGATATAATGTGAGAATTGTGTTAGCATAGTAGGAAGAAGAGTTGTTGACGGACAACTAAAAAAGAAGATCAGCTTATAGAAGGAGAGAATGATTATTGATTTATACAAAATGGGCAAAGTGTATTGTAGCTTAATTAATTGTTATCAGTATCTCACTACCACTACGAAAAAAAATTGTTATAAGTATCTTGATTAAAAATAAATAAATTTTTGAGAGGAGATTAAAAAAAATGATAAGTGCATTTATTTATATTTTAAAGTAATGAGTTTAAACTGTACCCTTGTTTACTGTTTTTGTTGTTTAAATAATAAATTTTGTTTGTACATATAAAACTCTTATAATACAATTCTTATACACCAATAGAGTGAAGGTTTTTTTCTCTCTTTACCTTGGGACAACACTGATAATTTCACTTAACTAAATGGATGGAGTTTGAGCACTCAAAATGTATACTTTTCTTTTCCTTTATAGTTGAAGCCTACTTTTATCAATAATAGATTTAACACCTGTGCGTTGCACGGGAAGGAATTGTATTAGAAATTTCACAAATAAAAAATTTTATACTTAGAAATTTATACATATCTTAATATAAGTGGAGTTTTTTTTAAGAAATATAAGTGGATTTTGTTATCTATAATATACAATATAATTAATATTGGAAAACATATAAGTATTAATAGAAATACAATATAAAATGTTAATAACTTACCAAACAAAGAAATAATTTTTTTTTTAATTCAGTCACCAAGATAACACTCTATAAAAATTTATAGTCCCCCATTTTGAGGAATACAAAACTTTAGACTTAACAATACGAAAACTACATAAAACTCTACAACCCCGTGTTTTCAAGGAATCTAAACTTTGGACTTAAAATATCAAGACTATATAAAACTCTATAGCCGCCGTGTTTTTGAGGAATATAAAACTTAGTGATATTAAGAGTAAATAAAACTCTACAACTCTTCGTTCATTTGAGGAATATAAAACTTTGGACCTAATGAAATCAAGTCTACATAACACAATCCCCTCAATGATATTAACATAAAATGTTGGACTTATCAAACCAGTCAATTGTAAAATAAAAAATCTCACTAAATACATAAATACAACATGTGCCAACATTACAACCAATTTTTTTCACACCACAACCACAAAATTAAGTGCCATGAATATGCCCAAATGTATTCAATCTTAAATAAAAGGTGTGTCACATGCTATTTTAATTGAAGTGAATTCCTCTTATTTCAATACTAGAAGCTACATTGCTACATACCAAAGCATAATTTTCTAAATCCACTCCATCCTTCCATGGAGAGAACATTTGTCTACCCAGTAGCAAATGATGCGAGCACTGTTACCAGAATGGAAAATTTTGCTTCCTTGAAACTATTTATTTCCAAGTTCATTTGACATCCTAACGAACACTGCAATAAAGAAAATCAATGAGCTTGTTA
>Ga0228710_1002690_pt1 | contig 28160 bp, 13 predicted proteins | sample MedpolnodulmetaG_FD_177995 | JGI IMG/M metagenome (GOLD analysis project Ga0228710, IMG submission 177995) | Root nodule microbial communities from Medicago polymorpha collected in Santa Monica, California, United States - pink nodules | ecosystem: Host-associated > Plants > Roots > Nodule... | reverse complement strand
GCCACTAAAAAAATTAAAAAAAAAAAAAAAAAAAAAAACGGGTCGTTTGAAAGAATTGTGACACTCCGAACCCCATTTTGAAACATAATTCAAAATACAACAATTTTAGGGTATAAATATTAAATACACATCGGATTCTAGAATGAATTAAAACTTGATTAACTTCATTTTTAAAAGTGATGTTCAGCTTTCTCTCTCTTGGAAGCCGTCACCAAAATCCTAGTTTCTATTTCCCTTTTATCAAAATAAGTGATTTACACATCTATTTCGTTTCTTTTTTGATTTCGTCGTCTTAGTGCGACCTTGTTTTGTTCGTCGTCTTTGTGCGACGTTGTTTGCCTTTCTTGTTTCATTCAAGTGTTTGTTCGGTTCAGATTGTCAGATCAGCTTCGATCAAGTACAGATCAAATCAATGACTTTAGAGTCTTCAACGTTGCATATCCGGAGACATGGGTATTCCGGAGACTTAAATATAGTCATATGTGTAGGCTTTAGTACTTTGCCGTTGTATGCTATTAACATGGATGCTGTGAGTTTGTTCACAGATTCATCCTTTTTGTTTTTAGCGAATTTTCATTATATCGATGTACTCTACCAATTTGAATGAATGAATATCATTTATTTTTGCAAAAAAAATTAAAAAAAATGATGCTCAACTATGTAACATTCTACACTTTTACATATATATAATTTAAATTAAATAAAATACATTCTTAAAACTTCTTGGTAGCAATAGAATTAATGGCTAGTCTATTTCTCCTCCTTAAGTATTACCTAATATGGCTCGATAAGGTGAAGCTTTATTCATTTCTTTGACTGAAAGTAGGACGGGCGAATTTTAATTACAGTTATCACGACTGGTGGCAAAACCCAATCCCTTGTATGGGTCCTCATTTGTAATTTTCTCTTGTCGGTTTTGGTTGGTGCCTTTTTTTGTTAGCACCTTTGCCGTGTAAATACTCTAGGGTGGTTCTCCCTTTACACATCTTGTGCGGGGTGATTCATCGTTGTTTATAATATATCATTTTAGTTTGTTAAAAAAAAAGTATTACCTAATATGGATAAGTGTTTAATCATGAAAGACAAAACATAAATAAGAAAAACAACGGTATGAACATAATTCATATGGTCGTGGATGAACATGTTCTAATGCACGAGTATGTGAAATGTTTATCACATGAATTCATTTGGAAAATGTGAATAGATGATGTCATATCCACATTAATCCTAAGATGGTATGTACAAATGCATAGACATATACTTGGCACTTAGATAGTTAGCACTTAGCATGTTAAGCAATTAGAAACATGTGAAGCATTAAACATATGTTATTGTACGATTTAAACTCAGAAACATGTGAAGCATTGAATATACATGTTATTGTACGATATAAACTCGTTGAAGACATGAAGAAAATATTAGAAGCAACAATATAAAAAGAATACATGTTTAAATCTACAATTGTCTCTTCTCTTTATAAAGAATCTATATGTATATAGGTATATATAGAATTATATCTATATGTAAATCAATATAGTTGTCGATGTACACTTTGCAGTTCATCAAATTTTGCAGGAAAAAAACTTGAAAAATATTTAATTGCAAAATTTTATTCTGAAAAAGCTTATTCACCGTATTTAAAATTTTAAAGGACCAAAATGATATTTTTATTTTTTTGATTCCAAATTTGCCTCTGTAGCTTTTTGTCGAGAATTGTTCTTAAAAGAAATGCAACATTATATACATGATTGAATTCAAGAAAAGAGAGAATGATACGCAGGCTACTTATGCATTGGTGATTTCAAATCATAGAACACCAACTAACTCATAATTAACCACCTATCACCATCATCCACTATCACAATCTCCTATTTCTAATTCATTTATTAATTGAAATGGGGAAAATGCTAAGAAGTTTATGTGGCTATAGTTAAGGAAACAAATAAAAAAATTCTTTTTTTTGAGAAATTTTTTTTTCTTAGAATTTGTATAATAGTGTAAAAAATGTTCCTTTTAATATAAAATTTACTCTTTTTATATATACTTAACTAATGTCCATATACATTAGCACTTAGCATGACTCTTGACATTTTAAATAAAATAATAATAATCTACGTCAATAGTAGGGATAATCTGCTCAAGAGACTTATTTTTTTTAGCAAATTACTCAATAAACTTTTTTTAGATAAAGACTTAACAAACTTACATTTAATTTAAGATTTTCAGGTTTTGAACCTAGGGTTTTGAAACTTAATCTTCTCGAGTATAGTTCATTTAATATCAATCTCTCACAACTCGAATTATGTTTGAGACATTTTTAAATGAGAAGTGTTGTTTCTCACAAAAAACAACATTGTGATTTGTGAAACAATCACAAAGGTATAATGAGTATATTCAAGATCAAACCTATTAAAACAATATCTACCTTGTGGTTAGTCGATCATTATACATCTTAGATTATTTTTTTCGGGACAACTAATTTGTAATTTTGTTTTCGCTACATATAACAATTCTCTTCTTAAATATATTCATAAGATTAAGAAAAGCAAAAAAGACATTCATAAGATATTTGTTTAGGTTTACTATATTGGATTTATTGCACACAATAAAGAAGAATGAGCAAGGAAAAAAAGAAAGAAAACTAATAACAAGAAAAAGATTGGATTAAGTGTTGACATCAAAATACTTGAATTAATAATAATTGATCAAATGCCTAACGGTGGGCCGGTCAACCTATATGGTACATAGCATATCTCACACGAAAATGGTCAACATTTATGGAAATTATTGGTTTGTTGGATTAGGTTTAACATCACTTGATTGTTCCACAATAATGACAATAATAAATCATGTTTGTAATATAAATAGTTAAGCATTATTAATAACTTTATTCTCTATTCTCTAATTTCGTTTATTATTAAATTATCAAAGCAATCATGCATGGCATGGAATGATAGAAACCAAGGTGACTTCAAGTTGGTGTTCACTGCCAAAGGTTTAAAGGCAAGGATAAGAACGCAAGACAAGACAAAGGAACCATAGCTGGATACACTAAGTATGGACCCAAGTGCATAATTTTATACACTAATTGCCAATAACACAAACTGATTAAAAAAAAAGCCACTTTCAAATTGGAATTAACAAATTCTTAGATACCCCGAATGTATAGGTATAAGCATCACATCTTAAGCATTCATTCTCTTATCTAACACTGTTTTATAACTTGCTTTTCTATTATAATTATGAATAAATAACAAAAACATATATTAACTTGCTTTTAGTACTAGTGTTTGTTATCTAATGATAATGATTAATGACAACTATCTTTGTACGAACCAGCTAAGTATATCATACATCTCTTTGTATATACGTCTCTTTAAAGTATATATCATACATCTATACTTGCTTTAGGGAATGAACTACCATATATGACCACTTACCCTACAATTGGTTCAACGGAAGGGAGGGGAGATGAGAGATTTTAATGGAGGGAAGGGGAAGGAAGGGGAGAAGATGAGAGATATTTTAATTAATTATATGTTTGGTTCAAAAGAGGAAAGGGAAGGGGAGAAGAGGGATTTAAATTAAAAATGTGTTTGGCTAACAAAGAGAGGGGAGAAATTTTAATTAAAGCTAATTTACCTTTTTGCCCTAAAGATATAATAAAACTTCTAATCGTAAAACAATCTCATGATTTTAAACTATTCACTTCACAAAAAATTAAGCCGGAGCAATAAATGAGTTTATGAGGGATTTTGCTCTCATCCCTTTGCCCCCTCTCCTCTCCTAAAAATTGAACCAAACACAAAAAGTTTAAAATATCCCCCCAAAAAAAATCTTGAACCAAATGGTTCGAATCCCAAACTGAGAAGATTTAGGAACACCATTGATGACTAAAAGGGACGAATTTCAAATCTTACATGAGATGATGATAAGCAACACTTTACTCAATACTCCCTCTGTCCTAAAATATTAAGCAAAAATGGGTCAACATAAGTTGATGTATTTGGTTGGACTAAATGCATCAACTTATGTTGACCCATTTTTACTTAATATTTTGGGATGGAGGGAGTAATAATTTATCTCTTCTTCAATTTTTATATGTTAAAAAAAGCTCAATTATTTAATATAACAAAGATGAAAGAGCAAATGGCTTTAAGATAAGAATAGTATACTTTTTTTATTAAATGGGAAAATAGTGTCTATTACCATTGGGAAGCAATTGTCAAGAAATATATAATTTTCTTAAAATACACATACCTTAAAAAAATTAAGAGTGTATTTGAATGAAATGATTAAAAATTCAATAGAATTTATAGTTTTAAGCAATTCAAATATTTCAATTGAAATTTCCTTTATTTTATTTTTTATCAATTGAAATACCCTTTATTTATATATATTTCATTTGGAAAGAGTAATTGCTTATTTAAAGTATTTTTATAAAATTTAAAAGTTTTTGTGTAAAAATATGTATATCCCTCCTCATTGTAAAATGTGTCTTAAAATCTCTTTTACTAATTATATAATTTTTCATCCTCTAACTTTTTTTTACATGTGGTGCTATCGTCTCAATGATGATGTACAATCTGCTACTCCATTTTGGTCTAAACCACAAGTAGATTGGATCAAATGTAATATTGATTGTGCCCTTTTCAAAGCCGAAGGAAAATTTGGTGTTGACATTTGTTTTCGAGACAACCTTGGACATCTTATCCAAGGCAACTCTATGGTCTTTCTTTATGTTACAACCGCACCTAAGTGTGAAGCTACCGCTCTACAACAAGCCCTCCAAATTGCTCTTGACCTTGGCCTAAATCAGGTAGTATTCGAAAGTGATTGTCAACTAGTTATGAATGCAGTCCTTAATAATAGCTCCTATATGAATGAACTATGAAGTTTACTCTCTAATTGTAGGACTTTGCTTTTATCTAATGCTAGTTATGTTCTAGCTTATATTAAGAGACTAGTTAATATAGTTGATCATAACCTTCCTTAGGCGTCTATATTACATGCTAGTCTCAATATTTTCTTTCATCCTCCCGATTGTATTGACTCTAATATTTTGGATGAAATAAAATGAGTTACCTTTCCAAAAAAAACTTTTTTTACAAAAAAAAAATGAACGAACCACAATTTATTTTTTGAAAAAAAAATTACTTTTGGTGGACCATGGATCTTTCTTTATTTCGTGGAGTCACTTCACTTTAATGGTACTCGAGCATAGATACATTCATGATGACAAATCATGCTTCTTTAGGCAATTTCCGGCCAAAGAGAAAGACATACATGTCTATGGGGACAGGACAAGGACATGCATCAACCAAGCAACAATGTGGAGTCAGTTAAAAATCATATCATCAACAACAAGATACACGTACATACATAGTGAACTATATTTTGCAGAAAGGTAAAAAATTTAGCTTTACGTATCAGGCAAATGTCCATTGATCATTTTCTTTTGGGTCCATGTAATAAGAGAAAGATTGTCTTATACTTTATTTTAAAAGATTGAGTAATTATTGCATTAATAAGAAATTGAACCAACTATAACACAGTTGTACATTTTCTGTACAGGTAGGGATGTGTGGGAAAACTGAAAGAAATTGAGCTAGTTGGAATCATAGGTCGACAAGATCAATGGAAATGAGAAAATTATGGAAGGCTTATGGAGTTTGACATGTCATTATTGGCATTATTGTGAAAGAGTATTATGCTCAATTAAATTTTCGTGCGGATTAGTTCAATCTTTCGATAGAAAAACAAAATTTAAAATAGGATTTTGCTAGAAGACATCTTTTATGAAAGTGTCTTTTAACAAGTTATTCTATGAGCATTTGTTAAAAGAAAACAACTAATTTTTATGAAGGTGTCTTTTAACAAATTTATAATTAAAAAGTGAAAATCACACCTTGAGGTGTGGGTTGCTAAAAAACACCTTCATAGGTGACTTCTAACAAAACCCTTTAAAATAATGTCTTATATTTCATATTGAAGATAAATCAGTTCTCTATTATATTGAGATAAAGATTAATTTATTTCTAGTATAAAAATGTTATGAACTATTTTGGATTTTGATTTTTAACGGTTATTAAGTTGATTTGCACAGAAAATATGAAGCCCTAAAATAAATCTCCACTTATTACGAAAAGAAAGCATAATTGATATTTGATTATAATTTATACTCCCACGAATGGATAATCTCAATTCTAAAAGTAGTGTTTTTCTCTCTCAACTTTTTAGAGTTTTGCAACATTCTCTTGGTTTTGAACCTCTAATTCTTGTAGAAATATCACTTTAGAAATATGAAGTTCGGTGGTGACATAAGTACAAACGAAAAATATTTACTGCACAATCATCCATTACATGAAACTAATTATAGGGATGTCAATGAGGATTTATCACTGTGAATCCCTGCGAGGAAATCTCCATTGAGAATTCCTTGTTTGGGGCTCCAAAGTTAGGAAATTTCCCCCACAAGAACGGGGATGGGGAGGAATGTTCCACGTGAGCACTTCGAAGATGGAGACCTGGGAAGTACCTCTGCCCTGCTGATTCCCCGACCTCAACTAAAATACTATAACATCATTTATTGTAGGTATAGTTTTAATTTTATAATTTGGTTTTTGGTCTTTTCATATGATTATTTTTTACTAAAGATATATAAACTTAGAACGGTTTTAAAAATAACTAAAATTATATATATTTTTAAAGGATTACGCTAACAAATGCTCTTAAGGATTCAAAAGATGAAATGATTTGAAAATCCTATATAAAAAAAGTTCATTTATAAGGTTTCAATGTATTGAATATACAATTATCTTAATAAAAAGTTCCGTCCTTATAATTCTAAAATAAGTATCTTAAGAACACTTTTTAACATTTTTACTTAACTTTTGGTCAATTTATTGTGAGACCGAGACATTTAATGGGGATCCCAAGGAATCCATAGAAACGGGGATGAGAAAAATAATCCATCTGTCTCATATATATGGCTTTCAATTCATCATGATATATAAATTAATTTAGCCTACTTCATCGGCAGCCTGTTCCAATATTCGTTGCATTGTGTACCCCATTAATTGAATACTCGTAGGAAGAGTGAGTACCTATACCATGCATGAAGATCAAAACAAATATCTCCATAGCCTTTTCTACTTTACAACTTAATTGATATCGAAAGATAATGTTTGGATTCATGCAAAAAGAATTAATCGAATAATATATCCACTATCCTAAATTATAGGTGCATGTTTGCCGGTGCACCATGCTAATAAGATTACGTTGACCGGTGCCACCACTTTTTTTCCTTTTATGATTAACATTTAATTAAAGAGAGGAAAATGACTACTCAAATCCAGAAACAATAGTAGAGTCTTAACTCATATAATTAATAAAAATGAGTTCAATATAAAAAGGAATAATCTCTTTTATTTACCCAAATATTTGTCGTTCTTGCAAGAGTACGAGCAATCGTGTAATATTTGTTTGTCGTTTAACAAACTTTACTTTAAAGTTGGAATGTAAAGACAAAATGAGGAAGAATAAATAGAGTATACTAAAAAAGTGGAATTTTTGTATTAAGTTATGTGATACTGATGACTATTTTAACATGGCTTCAATGGAGATTTGAACTCGACATTCTCAGGTTGTAAAACTTATTAGCTCTTACCGGCAAGTATCATACAAATTCTCACTTACTTGCGTTCCTAGTATATATTTCTACTAGGCCATCTATTGAAATATTTCATATTTTTAGATTAAAAAATTGGAGAAAGAGATTATTTTTTATTTATTATTATTATTTTTAAAATGGAAACGAGAAATTTTTTTATTAACTAAAGTGACACTAATAAATATTTTGTAATCATTTTCGAAAGGTTACAAAATTAAATTTTTACCACCGAACTCACGTTTAAAAACACATGTGTATTATTTCAGACGTAAGATAGGGATATTAATTAGGCAAATTCTATGGTACACCCAAAGGTTTGAATGTATTGGTACACCAAATCATTAAATTAATAGTTAAATGTGTAATTTTTTGAAGAGAAAAATTATTTTTTATCGCCTATAATTATAATAATTAAATCTTATTTATCAAAAACGTCGACGAAATAAAATTTAATTTTTCTGAATTTTTAGTACTCATAATAAAGAATTTTGATTATTTTTTACAATAAAATGTAAAAAAAATTACTATGATTTTTATAAACAATGAAATAATGTTTTTTTCTTATGAAATGATATTTTCTAAAATACAAATAGCTCTTTAATTCATAAAAATGATGATTAATTTATAGATTTTTTAAAGTAAGAGTACCAGTACACCATAATTTGCGGGTGTACCGTAGAAGTTCCCAATTAATTAACAACAATTTATCTAATATGGCTTGTCAAATATATTATCATCTTGAGAAATCTTCTTAAAAACTTTTTAGAGCACCCACATTTATACCATCCATATAGGTGGTATAAATGGGTCCCACTGAATACATTATATTATTTTACACTTTCTAATTATTTAAACCACTAAATTACATTTTCTAAATATCCATATCATTTATCCAAATTTATAATTTAAAATCATATTCTAATTTTATATTATTTTTTACATCAAAAAGTAGGAAAGAGAGGGTGGCAATGCATTACCACCCAACTTGTTGGACAAAGTGCAATATATGACACAATGTCATAAAATCTGCTAAGACACTCTAAAAAAGTGCCGATATTTATGCTCTTAGTAGTACCCCTTTCAAATCTTCAAATGTATTAATTATATATTTTTATCATAATATTTCTATTTGTAATTATTTAATCTCTTTATTTGTAACCAACAATTAAACAATGAACATTGTTTATGTTATTGGAAGGATATATCTATCCTCTCTCATTATTATTGCAGAAATAATTGCTCGTCATTTTACAGGAACATACTGACAAAAAATAATATTCACACGTTTGTTAGTATATATTACTAGTAATTACTGTACTAGTAATATATTCCTTGACCCATAGAGTTTCTTAAAATGACTTTGTAGACAAAAAAAATGTGAAGTTTCTTTTCGTGGCTTGTGAGAATACTCTAATGATCTTGTGGAACAAGACAAGACAACAATCTATATGTACAGTACAGAGGTAAATTTCAACAAAGTAAAATTACCTAGGATTCTGTTGGTGGATGAGAACACACTGTCCCAGCATGTGTTGGAAGAAAGAGAGAGATGGAAATTGGAAGTAGGTACTACGTACGTACTAAGGACTGGAGGCAATGTCATGCATGCATTTGGTGAAGGACACAATACGGTGTTAGGTCAATAAACGGATGATGTAAATTGTTTTTCACTTGGATCGCCATCAATTGTGTAACTTTAAAAATGGTTAGAAAAAATTCCAATGTTTATAATGATGTAACGATTGTGGTTGATTACCGATGTAAAAATAAGAGGAAAAACGTCACATCTCCACCAAAATCTTAAAACATTAGATATTTGAATCGTCTTTATTTATATCTAACGTTCTATACTTTTATTTGTGACATGAGACTTAAACACTTACATTTGAACCCAACATAGACGAATTAAATCATTTTATTAATGTCATATAAATGTTATGATGAACTTGATCTTAACAAATACTTCCTCGACCCTCGTTCATTTTTAGTTGCATTCTTAAATTATTTAATTTTCATAAGTTATTTTACTTTGTGCTCGAGTCCTGACCTCTTTAGTTAATTAAGTTTTTTAAAAGTCTTATGCTTATTTATCTAAAATAAAAAGGCAATTCTGACTTAGCCTCCTATGCTAAAAGTAGGTTCGATGTAGACTCATGTTAGTCAGCCATATCTATTTTACCCCTGCACATGAGTGTCTTTCCGAAATCCAAATTGTGTGACTACACGACTGTTAACCACACTAGGACGATCCATATTTTAAGCACAAACTATAGATTTTCTTTTTATAAATAATCCAAATTTATAATTTACTTCGTTCGATTAAGATCAGACAGTTCAAATATGTTTATTGCATGTAGTCAATAATATATACTTAATCTATATCCGTCTTTACTCTAGTTATTTATAAATGTTCCCGGAGTCGGGTCTCATTGGTCCACCCTCAATCAAATGTATTTGATTTTGCAATATTTTTCTTAACAAACACAAAAAAGAAATGGTGGTCCTGCATGAAATATATATATTATTGTGGTCATTTTCTTATAGATTATTATGGTCAAAGTGCACACTCTACCGACAGAAGAATCGAAAACAGCTAGCAAGTAATAGAAATTGGTGAGTTGGGTTTATATTGCTGCTGTTGGAAACTGAAGGTTTCATATTCAAAAGATGGCGTCAGCAGTGATTTTGGTGTGCATTTTTCTTGTACAGTACAGATATTGTGACGTAACAAATAAAGATATTGGTTCTTTTGGTTGAGGACGGTGGTCAAATAGTCAGCATAGTTTTGGTTGTGGCTGTGGAATGTAGACTTAGTTAATTAATAGCATTTTGAATCAACCAAGGTCCACAATGCTGAACTGAAAAAAGAAAATAGACTCATTAGTCAACATGTACAAGTATAATATAGGAGTAAATGATTTACAGAAGTATAATAGTCAACTTCAAAAGCTTGGTCTATTGAGAATTTGAAACTCACAGATTTAAACTCGGTTGATGTTTTTGAAGAGAAGTAAATATAAATACATTTTTAAACGTTTTGAGTTTTATTAGGGCATCATATCTTCACGTTAAATTTTTCTTATAAGAAAAAGTAGTATATGGTTGTATTCTTGCTTGTGGTTTGGTTTGTTTAATGAATAAATTCTAATTTAGTTCCATACATATTTTTCTTTCTAATTTAGCTTTTTAATTAGGATACACCAACGTTATAAATCTTTTTTACATTTGGATTCAATCAAATCATATCATATAGATGTATTTCGATACACTAACATATATGATTCAATCAAATCACATCATATAGATGTATTTGGATACATTAACCTATAAAATTGACTCTCATTTATTTTGATTAGATTCACGTGGAGAAAAAAAATTTATATTGTCTGAACATAAACTCTTGGTATATAAAATTTTGTACAGCAAAACCTCCCTTGGTGATTCTTTTAACTCGTGTTGGAGGTGAAGAAAGCAGTTTTCTTTTTATTCTTCATTTAGCAACTTAGCAAGACTCAGTTGGAACTTGGAAGTTTCTTTTTCCATTTTTTTTCCTAGAAAATTGCTCTTCTCCCATCAAGTTTTGCTCACTCCTATACAAACTGATCAAAATGCAATGCTCCGTGTGAGTTAACTCACGTTCGGTAAGCTGAAGTACAATCTGTGTGAGTTAACTCACGCTGGGTTATAACCTACATGAGTTAAATCACGTGGGATAGTGAACGTGATTGACGTCACGTTGGGTTTAACATCTGCGTGACTTAACTCACGCGGGGTATTTTGGTCAGTTTATATGGGAGTGAAATGTTTTTTGTTGGGAGAAGAGCAATTTCTTTTTGTTATGCATATTCTCTTCTTAATTCACCTTCTATTACCAAGTTAGACGTGAATAGCTGGTCTAATCACAATAAATCACTCAATTCTATTTCGTTGATGACTGACTGCCAACAATAGGTAAATATAATATATAGTCAATTTTTAAATTTGTTGAAGTTTTTTTTCTTTTTTCTTTCCAGTATGGTTACATGTAATCCCTAAACTTTCTGTCTTCTACAATCCTAGATGTCTAATTTCTTACGCAGCAAGCAATGCACACCTGCTAAAACACCATTCTGGCGGACGAATATGAAGAAGGTTACCCAAAATACATCCAAACTAAGGATATGATGATTCAGCTCATTCAAGATATCATCCTAATCCTGCAACCAAATAATAAGGATAAACCAAGAAAATGAAATGAACCCGGATACAGAAACTACATTTTCAATACATATACGTTGTTGTACTCGGTCACTCACTGCATATTTTGGCATTATACTTTATTAATTTGGAAGGGTGCTCAAATGTCTGAAAGTCAGAAATACAGAAAGAAAGAATATATAATAACAGAATAAATAGAGTACGTTGTAACGTATGCAAAAAGATAATTCAAAAGGAAGAGTATGAGTATGCAATGGGGAGCCAATCAACTTCATTAAATTCTCAGGAACATAATTCAGCGAATTGCAATTAGGAGTGTACGTGTACATCAATTAGATATTTATTGAGCTAAACTACATCCAAATTGAAACCAAATAATAAGGATTGCATTTCAAAACCGAACCAGATGTCTTCCTGTTTGGTTATGTCAAACCAGTTTCCAAATTGTATTTAAAACCAGGTTTCTTCTTTTGATATTTTGTAAAAAAATTGTCCATGACAAAGCACGCTGAAAACAAACATTGGAATGACAATTTACCAAAAGTAATGTTCTGATGCACAGTCAGCTTGCCTTCAAGAAGAAAGAATATTTCAGTTTGCACCAATCTAATCAGTTGAGTCTTGTTCGTCAATTTTATCTTCTCAGTACTAAACTGAAAATTGTATCGGTCATTTCAGCGGTAAAACGACAACATATTGGTTCCAAATCCTTGTTACACCTATATATTTGTTCTTCCATCAACAGGTTCCATTGCTAGCTCTATTGAATTAAGGTATTATAAATTTAAAACATGTAATCTTTTACTTCACTGAAAATGTTTGCTAAACGTATTAAAGCATGATATGATATTATTGGTGAGCAAAATATCATGCAACACTTGACTTTTTTGTTTTTCTACAGCAATTGTTCGAAATCCTGACTGACTTTGGTTGAAATCCATAGAGAAATAAGCACAAACAGTTGCAAGGTGCTTTCAGTAACAGGTTTCAACAGCCAACTCGAGGAACTCCCATGTTCTATAAAACTACAAAAATGTAATTTATATTTGATCAGAAAAAGACACTTATGCAAACACATTAGTACATTGCTAGCAGTAACGTAATTGAATAGAATGAGAGAGCGAGAGATTAGTTACGTACTTTGGTAATGAATGAAAGAAGCAATAGGCGAAGAAGGAGAAAGCGGAGTATTTAACAATGGGGGAAACTTGGAGGTGCTACATTATGTGGAATCAAGAGGATTAAGAGGAAAAAGAGAAAGATGAGAAATGAGATAATAGAATGAATGAACGAATGGTTAAGTTGTACTGCAGAGAGGGGGCGGAGATTAAGTATTCGACGGTGCAGAATTGATACGCGGGTGATGAGAATGGGAAAGGTGGGATTTATAATTTTGCGACCAAGAGAGGATTGTGTGCTGGTAAGAAGTCCAAGATATCGTGGACCCAGGTGGAAACTGGGTCCGCGATTACTTGGAAGTATCCGAGCGTGGTTTTGGAGGGAGATGAGAGTGTTGGTGAGTTTTATTCGGTAGCTTTGACGAATAATTATCAGCAGGCGGATACGGGGACTAAGATGATACATAAAGGGAAGAATACAAAGAGTCGGATTATATCCAAGGGTATTTCTGCTGGACATTCAAGGAATTGTTATAGAGGACTTTTTCAGGTTCAGTCTAAGGCGGAGAATGCGAAAAACTCTCCGCAGTGTGATTCCATGCTTATTGGTGATAGTGCTGCTGCCAATACCTATCCTTACATTCAGGTAACATTTTTTTTTCTTCCTGTTTTGCTTTCAACTTTAGTTGATAATTTCATATTTACATTGTGTTAGTGATTTTCATTGTTACTTGTTAATGCTTTTAGTTAATACTTATGGTATACTGATTGATAAATTTAAAAGATGGCGATAAGGAAGCATGGGAATTTCAAAATATGTAGGCTGTATTTGTGCATACTTCATAGACACTTTGTATATATTTTCTAAGATTGGAGTTTCTATATGAATTTCATGTGTTATGTTTTATAGTTATATGTTTTGTTGTATCTTCTTACCTATGTCATTGTATTTGCATGTCGCGTTGTATTTGTGGTTTCTAGTTGAAAGGGGAGACAGATATAAAGGTTTGAACATTTATTTGACCAATTTGAAGTAATGGAAGAAATCCTCACAGTAATATTGATATAGAAAGTTAGTCTTGAATGTGTTTGATAAATTAACAAAATGAGTTTAACTAAAATAGTTCGAGTCATTTAACCCTGATTATATTAAGTTCCAAATCATACAGATGTTCATGCCTTTTATCAAGCATAACATGGTGAGAATGGCTATTGTTTAGACAACTATTGTGGCCAATTATATAGCTATGATTTAAGCACTATATTTTTTTTTTTTTTTTTTAAGTTTAAAAATTTTATTTTTTTAAAACAGGAACTGGCCTGCTCATGGCCTACAACAGTAGTAGCAGCAGAAAAATTAACTTGGTTTGGAGGGGCATTCCCCAACCAAAACTTAGTACCAACTATCTTGGCTAAAGAAGCAAGATTATGAGCTTCACTATTTAGCTCTCTGTTCACATGTTTAACCATTACAAATGGGATTTTTTCTAATAATTTCCAAGGTTCAATAGATACCACAACACTGTTCTTGTTGACACAGTTAACTACTCCCAGCGCATCACTAATTACTTCCACACTTTGGATACCTTGAGCTGTTGCATATTGTAAGGCCCACCTGACTGCCATTGCTTCTGCCAGCATTGGATCAACATGAATATCCTTTAGTCTGCACGCACTGTGTATGACCATCCCCTCCTGGTTTTTTAGAACCATCCCCCAACCAGTTTGTCCATTAGGGAAACAACCTGCGTCAACCGACAGAGTATGTTGCATAACTTGATTTGTTTCTGCATTAATCCTGTTCCTGCAAACCTGTGTGGGTCTTAATTTTGCGGTTGCTGCAACATGTACCTGCACAACCTGCACTGCAGACTGAGCCAAACAGATTGGGTCTGTTGGAGTACCATTAAACACATCCTGATTCCTAACATACCAGACTTTTCACAGAATTGTACTAAAAATTGTGAGCCTCGAACATCATTACAGTTCAGCCACTCTAGGATCCAGCAGTTTAGATCAACATTCATAGGGGGTTCTATGGTTGTTCTGTTGCACTAAATTAGTACTTTTTCAACTAATACACGTGGTCTAGATCAAATTATTGGCGGAAGAACACTAGAAATTGTTGGTGTATCCTGCAACTATTTGATATTAGGTTTTAGGCCTGATTTACATGACCCCATTTTCTATATTGATTGAACACAACTTTGGTGTGTGTATACATATAGCTTGAAGAAGTGTGTCTTTTATTTTGTTTACAGGAGGCTAAAACTCTTACAGTGTTTGGTTGAGACAAAAAATAGTTCATTGTTGATATGGATTTAGTTCTTTGTTTATTTGATAGCATTATTGTGCACAGTTTCCATACCCAAGTTAACTCCTACTACTTCCTATTTGTTTCCTTCTTATTTTCACCCTTTTTTCTATTCTGTAATGTCAAGAAACTTGCCTCAAGACTTCTGCTCATGAAATTGCAATTGTTTTCTAGGTGAAAAATCCAACAGCAAGAATTGAGCATGAGGCTAGTACGTCGAAAATTGGTGAAGATCAGTTATTTTACTTTCAACAGAGAGGAATAGAGTATGAAAAAGCAATGGCTGCTATGATCTCTGGATTTTGCCGTGATGTCTTCAATGAACTTCCCGATGAATTTGGCTCCGAGGTGAACCAACTCATGAGCTTGAAACTTGAAGGGTCAGTCGGATAAACAGCTTGTTAGGCATCATTATTTTGAATTAGCTCAAGCCATTGGTTCTTAAAATTGTGGAAGTTCTCAGAGGTAGTGTATCTGGAAAGATGTGTACATGATGTATATGATCTTTATAATTTTGTCTGAAACATATATAGATTTTGTCTGGAACCATGCCATAAAGAATCCATGACAATATGTTTATAAGTGATAGGCAGGCCACCCTTTAAAAGCCGGTTTTGTAAGGGTTGAGTTAAGCCCAACCCAAATTTTAAGATATATGATGTTGATTAGCTCTTTTGATTTCTGTTCATTTATTCTCTTTGTTCTTCTAACAACCTGAGTAATCCGTTACAAATTATGACCTTCATATTTGAATCCTTACAAAACTATATCCTAGGTTTAGTCTCTTTATTTTCTGTGGTTGTTGAATGTATTCTGAAGTATGACTGCCACTTATTATTAAACTCCAACCACGGCTGTAAAAGCATTGATTATCTGCTTGTATCCTTCTTTCTCAATATTCAGATCTTAAACTAATTACATTCACCTGGCAAAACTTGTACATGTGTGCTTGATTTGCATTCCAAGTTACATTGATACTGTGAAAAGACCCTATTAAATCTGGCATTGTTTCAATGATTTGTATGCATAAAATTCTCCCTCCTTGCACACAAGCCATGAACTCTTCAACTCTGAAAGGTCTAGCCATTGGACTATAACTTAAGTTGAGCCACTGACTGTGTTTTTCTATTGGGTACTGGTAGATCTTGAAACTGATTTATGTAGTGCTTTTCTTGTGTATGGACTGTGATTGTAGTTAAGTGATGCAAGTTTTTCGATCGAGGATAAAACCACATACACCGCCATTTTGGTTGATGGTACTTCCATTTTCCTGAACAAAGATTGTTAGAATTTTGTGTTCCTATCTTGTGAATGCATTGGCCTTTCCTCAAGTAGTCAAAATCTCATATATTCATCTATATTTATCTTCTTTCTAGTACGCACTGCAGCTCCCAATATTGGCTTCCCAGATAATAATTCATGGTAATTGCAAATTAGGCAGTTATTGTTTTCCCGTTTGTTTAAGATTTAAAATAAATTATTTTGATGTTTTGGTAATGTTTGAGTGTAAGTTTTTTCAAAAATTATTTTTATGATGAAAATAACAAGCTATTTTTATTAGCTTTTGAAGAAAATCATTTTTAATAGAAGAGAGGAAAAATCTTAGTTTATGATTGAAAACCATTTTTTCAATCATATTGATGAAAAACTAAATTATTTATATCAAAACCACTTTTATTTTATTTCATAAGAAACAAATTCATATAAATATAAAACCCCTATCTAATAAATGATAACCTCAAATTGGAAAAAGAAAATGGTCGATGTAATTTAAGAGTGCCGGTCCTAATGTTTTCACCGATAAATTCCCAAATAATATTGGTTTTATGAATCTCAAGGTAGGTTCAATTTCTCCAATGCCAATTTTGGTGGGTTAGTCCATAGAGTTTCACTTTGGCTTTAAATGGGGTCCTCCACTTGTGAACGGTGGGTGGGACTAAACCCCTTGGATTAGTCGGTCCTTCAGTCTTATACCAAGTTTTCAAAAAAATATTGGTTATGAGTGCCTACTGTAAGAATGCCAACTAGTAATCGAAGTTCGTTTTGGCATTTGTTTTAAGCATGTCAACTAGTAAAGAATCCATGGAAGATTGTTTCAATGTGGAGAAAAAATAATGAGAAACAAAGGCATGAAATTACATTGCTTGTCACTAGAGAAAAACTTCTCTTAGAATAGATAGATCAATGTGCCAATGATTGCAATGTTTTCATAATACAATAAGTCACAACTAGGCAAGCACCTGAGATCAGTTTGTGTTGTTACATATCACATTTTCACAAATGAAATGTTTCATTTCTTGATGGTTACCAGCAGTCACAACAACAAATGTTGTTTCCTTTGCAACAATATGGTGCATGGAAAAGCTTTACACAAGGGAAGGAATGCACAACTTGAAACACAGTATATATACATTTATTTATAAACAACAAGAAAAATAAAATCTGTGCATTTACATCCCCCACAATTGGAATGGCAATAGAAGAGTCTTCAGAGAACGAATCCATGATTGTTCCTGTAGATGATAGAACTGAATCACTTTACTACTAAGACTAATGTATACAAAGACTGTGTGTGATTCATTGATAAAATTTCATCCCCAATGAAATCCATAGAATTCTAAAGTGACATTATACACCTGTAAGTGACATTGATAAGCAGGATTTGGGCGCAGAACCAAAAAAATTGCTTATACAGCCAAGATACCGGCTAAAACACCATTTCAGCTCATTCAAGATATCACCCTAATCCTACAAACAAATAATAAGGATAGACCAAGTAAACGAAAGGAACCCAAATACAGAAACCATATTATCAATAAATTGTACACATTGCATCATTTTCCATTATACTTTACTTTGAAAGGGTGCTCAAATATCTAAAAAATAGAGTAAGTTGTAATGTATGCCCAAAAAGTATCCAGAAGGAAAAGTATGGGTATGCAATGGGGAACCAATCAACTTCATTAAATTCTTTTCATCAGATCATATATGCTCTTCACTCACAGAATCTCAGGAATAAAATTCAGCAAATTGAAATTAGGGGTGTTTATGTACATAAATGGGATGTTAATTGAATCAAACTGTATTCAAATTGAAAACAAAGGATTGCATTTCAAAACCAAACCAGGTGTCTTCCAAAAACTGGTTTTGTTTTGTCATACCAGTTTTCAACCGGATTTAAAACCATGTTCCTTCTCTGATATTTTGTAAAACATTGACGGACAGTTTAGCTTTTGGCATCAATAAAGTTCTGATGCACAGTCAGCTTGCCTTCAAGAAACAAGAATATTTCTATTTGAAATCAATCTAATCAATTGAGTCTTGTTCTTCAATCTAATCTAGCCAGTACAGGATTGAAAATTTGTTGGTCATTTCAGCAGTATAACAAAACAATCTTGGTTATGAATTACTTGTTACACCTATTTCTTAGCTTTTCTTTATAAGTTTAAAATAAGTAATTTTTTATTTTACTGTAAATGTTTGCTAAACATATTAAAGCATGATATGATATTGGTAAGCAATATATCAAGCAACACTTCACATTTTTGTTTTTCTAGAGCAATTGTTCCAAATCCTCTGACACACCTGCTATCTCAGCACATACCTGATATCTCAAGAAGGTTCAAGCACATGCTTGAGAATCTCTGTCACCATTTTTATGATATCTTCTTCTTTACACGAGGCCGCAAAATTTACTGACAACAAAATCCCTTTGTCGGTTACTTGGTATGTGAAGTTTATTCATATGGTTGTATGAATAGGATTATAGAAAATTAAACCTGAAAACACTATATATGAATCTAGATTCACTTTCTTACCCCATGCAAGAACTGGGAACTCCCATTTCTGTTTAGGGACTGTCATTACATATGACACAACCTGCAAAAGTATACCACAGTTTTCCAAAATTAAAAGCTTATATGACATTATTTGGTATACGGAAATAGCTAAGGAATTAACAAATTACCAAGATTGATGCAGCAAGGGAGCGAGGCGACTTATAAAGAAACGTTGTCTCCTCCTTTTCATAGAGAAGATCCATGATTTCCATGCAAGCTTCAAAGTTAATCAATTCACCAACTTTTGCCACTCCCCTGAGCTCAACCATTCGAAAGAGGGAATCATTCATTCATGTAAGAAACTCAACTTCAAATAGCAAAATTAAAAACATCTCCATCTTAAGAATATGACTCAAGCTCACTTGATTTGAATCCAAAGCTGTTCAAGGATTGAAAAGACAATATTTGTTGTCCCAATCTCAAAGTTCAGCACCTGAGAAAAAGTCAAATGATGTCAAAATCTGATGATACCTCGGCTGAGTCCACAACTTCAATTTATACCTGCATGAAGAGTACCTCCTGCAAATGAAGAACTTAAAATTTGAGAGAAATACAAAATAAAAAGCCTCATGTTATATCAAAATTAAAAGCAAAAAGAATAACAGTATATAGTTTTATACCTTTGAAATATTATGTATCTTATGGTGAATCCCCATTTAAATTTAGTTAAAAAATATCTAAAAGAAACAATTATATCCTAGTGCGTGGAGAGGGACCAAAAACACATTATTTTCATTGGATATTATACACTAAAGAGTAAAAACAGTGAGTTAAGATCCTCTCCATTTGTTCCATTACCAAAGTTTTAGTGCATAAATATTCAACTAATGTCTCCGATTTTAGAAATATGTTCATTTATATCATATTTATTTTGTTCAAAGCTATAGTAAATGACATTTCAATTTTATTTAGCAAATGGAGATATCCCAACTCAAAAGCAATAACACATGTATCCAACCATATCTCATCACGTCGTCGCTTTCTGATTTTACTTGTTACAATATGTTCAAAAATATACATACACAATGCATAGTCATTAAACTCAAACTAAAAACGAAAAAAATTTAAATGAAGTAATAAAACAATAACAATAATATCTTTCATGAAATAAAAACATAATCAACTCACTGCTTCTAGAAAATTCCGATTTGTGAAGTGTTGTTCCTTGATTGATTTATCTGCCAAAGACTTTAAAGTTGCAACAGAGAGTGGTTTCGAATCATGTATCTGCGAACAAATTTCAACAACACAATCACATTCACAAATGGCAGTAAATTGAAAAACACAAGCACAAGCGTGAAATGAGAATGTGAAAATAGAAAGCCTGACTGACTTTGGTTGAAATCCATAGAGAAATAAGCACAAACAGCTGCAAGGTGCTTTCAGTAACAGGTTTCAGTAGCCAGTTCGACGAACTCCCACGTTCTATAAAACTACAAAAATGTAATTTATATTTATATTTGATCAACTTATGCGAACACACGATTGCAAGTAAAATAATAGAGTGAGAGATTGCTTACGTTGGTAACGAAGGAAAGAAGCGATCGGCGAAGAAGGAGAATGCGGAGTACTTGACAATGGGGGAAACTCGGAGGTGCTACATTACATGGAATAGAAGCAAGAGGATTATGAGAAGAAAGGTGAAAAAGTAAGATGAGAAATGATATGATAGAAGAATGGTACTTGAGCAGATTTGATGAAGAATTCGACTGTATTGAGGCGCTGATGCGAAGAAGATTCTACCATTGCATTGCAGCTCAGAATCTTAAGTTACAAACACTTCCTTCGCTACCTGCGCCTTATGGCATGCGTGCGTATGCAAATGTCTTAATGCCTTTTATAGTCCCAGGGTAAGAGAGGGTATCTGATGGGGTTGCCCGTTTGTAGAACTACTAAGGTAAGAGAGGGTATGTGATGAATTTCTAAAATTCATAGACAAAATTGGAGCCTCTAGATGACAATTTAGGAATATCAATTCTTTTATGTTTCAATTACCTCTGAGAAAGTAAGGTCTAATTATAATACTATGTACGTAGGCATATTGAACCTTGTAGGATTGATGACCCTACACCCTTTAGAGCGCATATAACCTTAGTGTGATCAACATGTGAAGCTCAGCAGCTGGAGGGACATACTACCCCACAAACTCATCTCTTAAATAAAACCATTATCTCATAACTGAATAATTACTTGTCTTTTATTCAAACAAGAAAATAGAGGAGATTCGAACAATCATAATTGTAACTAAAACTCTACAATCAAACCAAGTTAATAAATCACTACTACTTTGTGCAATCAAATTAAACTTGCAAACTCCTCCCAATTTAATGCTTTTATTTATTTATTCGCCTTTTATTTTTTGTTTTAATAAATAACGTTAGTTGTCAAATTGAAAGGATAAAATTCATATGGAAACGATCTTACTTACTACTTTATTAATTGAAAACGGTTTGTTACATTTGTCAAATTTAATCTTGAAGTTTTTGACGTCGTTGTTGGATATTATTGATATTTTCGACAAGTAAATTGTTTTATTTCATTATTGATTTTCTCGTATTTGTTTAGATATTGTTTATGTAAAAATCTCTCATAAAGTGATTAAATAAAACAAATGAATATGAATCATATCAACAAAAAGTAGAGTAGGTTGTTAGATTTTCATCCTTCAGTGTATTTTGGTTGATGATTTGTTTGAATACTCGCCCGTTCATTTTTATTGTTGATATTTTTGTAGTAAAAAAAATTCAAAAAAATTAGTTCATGTTCGTCGTTTTCAAACTATAAAAATTGGAATTTTAGAACTATATGAAATCTTCATGACATCATCTAATAACACCTTATTCTCCTTCAATAATAACTAATATCTGCAATTGAGTGAAATTATCATTTTTTTTTCCTCTTCAATTTATCGTCCTTTCTTTATTTGTATGAATTGTTCAAATACGATATAAAACATGCAAATTGCTAATTTCAAAATATATATCAACAATTGTCTTAATTGTTTGAAGTTTTGTATACATGATCATCATCATATAAGATGGTTCAACTGTCGTATTGATTTAATTCGTCTTTTACAAAGAGTTATTGAAAACGGAAGTATGAGCTTGACACTTGTGTCAACATATACTTGGATCTTTTAAATGACATGCATATGATGGAGAATTTAATAAGCAAATTGCAACTAGTAACACCAATGGGAATGGTGTTAGTGATATTAGAGAAATTCTAATTGAATATACGAATCTAGATCCGCATAAGATGGGGTTGGAGCACCGGCCATATTTTTGCTAATAGAGGGGTTGGAGCAACTTATATTTATGCAAAACTTTATAGTACAGACATATGCTTCTTTAATTTACTATTTTTTCATAGAAAAACTGCACGCCACAACTACAGTATCGGTCAAAAATTCATACATAAACTTATTTATTCTCACTAGTTGCATTATTAAAATTATATTTCTAAGAAAAAAATTAACAATTGCTTCATATCATTGAATGAAAACAATACACACAAAACACACACCCAAACTTATTTATTCTCACAAGTTGCATTTCTAAAATCATATTTATTGGGAAATTTTAACTTCATATCCTTGAACAATATATGCATGTGGTTAACAATTTTTTGGAAGTATAGTAATAACCAACTTGCTCAATAATTGGCTTATAATTCATCGACTTTCATTTTTTTAATGCATATTTTTGTTTTTTCATGTTTTAATATCATATAGTTGGAATCATCCACAAATGCTAATGGTTATAGTTTATAGAAGAGGGAAAAAAAACTTGTTAGTTGCAAAGATCGAATTCTAAACCTCTTTCTTAACACTTCTTTGAACGTCCTAATCCATACCAAGATACCTTTGCAATTGCTACGTATAATTGACTTTCATATCAGAAATATTTATAGAAAAGTTTTCTTTGTTAAATTGAAAAGCTTTAAACATATATTTAATTTTCATGATCACTAACATATATATTTGAAGATTCAGCTTCAAACACAATTAACTAATTTAAGATTAATGAATTTTTTTTAATGTACAATTAATCTTCTATCATGCACATAACTATATATCAACATCAACAACCAACTTCAATGCTTCACTTGGCTAAAAATACTAACCATAAAAAAAAAAAAAAAAAAAAAAAGTTTATTAGGGAGATATCTCTCACCTTACAAGATATTTTTGTGAAGTTGAGTTAGTTTAATCAAAATTCTAAGAAGACATCGAAGTATATATCTTATATGATATGAATTTTTTTTTGCGAAACTTAAAAAAAAATTGGAGTATATTGTTCAGTGTTTTGGGAAGTTGAATTAGGGCTATCCTAAATTTGAACGCATATGTCATATGCTAGAAGTTTCACAATTTCCTTTGGATTTCCTTCTTTTAATTATTTTTATATATAATTATGTATAAAACTAAACACATGTTATGTATAATTATGTATATATGACATATAAAACCATTAATATTTACAACCGGAAACTTGATTGTTTTTTACATACAAACTCATTAGTAGGGGAAATTTCAAAGACATTTTTAATTTGTTCAAATCTCTCTGAAAGAAACAGGCTAGGGAAGCTTTTCAATGCTGATGAAACCTTGACTTCTGCTGTAAACAATGCCTTGACAGGTCTATGATCTGATAATTTTGATTCACTTCTAGCATACTCAATTTGTTTTAAACCATTGCCTAACCATATAACTCTGTCACACCTAAAATGAAAGGAAAAAAAAAAAAACTTAGTTATTTTAAAACATCATGTATCATTAATGTTTATATATTAATTAATATGATATGTTTCTTATACCATGCTGGTGATCTCTTCTTTGCTGCCTTTTTCATTCCATGATAACAACATCCATAGTACTCATCTGAATTTAAAAAATACTTGTAGGTTGGAGCAAATTTAATTGCTCCTTCATGCCAACCTCTTAACATTTGTCCACTCTCTAGCTCCATCTTTAGCTTCAATTTCATTCACTCTTGAGTTAGCACAATATACAAAAAATATTCCAAGTCTTTAATTTCTACTATAAATCTACTAAGAATGGTATCAATATATTCTTTATACTAGGACTTGCCTAGTAAAAAAAATGTTGACTTTTCTCGAAAATACTTAAATGGTCACAAGTATTTGGACACTATTTGTACACACTCATATATTTGAAAAAACAAATAGAAAGAGAAATAATACAATAACAATATGTATTTTAAATTAATTGAATGATATGTATTTTTGCGTCTGCGTCTGTGTGTTCAAATAGTGTGTCAATAGGTTTGTGACTATGTAAGATTTCCTTGACTTTTCTATGTGTAATTTTTAATATTGTATTTAAAAAAATGTATTACTGATGTTCCTCTATGTGTTTACACACACATATATAATGGAAAATACTAACAACTACCTTTAGGGCACTTGATAAGAAGTTTAATTTAAAGTAACAACTTTATTTTAAAAATTATGTATTTAACTTATTGAAAGATTAAAAAGCAACTTATTCTACATGAAATTTAACACTTATTTTATTTTTTTAATCTTTAACAAGTGCGCACTTGTTAACATAAAATATAATATAAGCATGATATATAGACATACCTGATCATTTTCTAATAGGGAATCCCAGTCTCTTTTTTCAACAAGCAAGCGTGTGGTTTCTTCTGGTAGAGAGATTCTGTAATTTAAATCTCCAAGCAATATTACATGACTGCATAAAACATGTCAACATTAATTTATTGATTATAATAGTTCAACATGTACGTAGAAAAAATGCAATATGTATGTCAAAGTAAATTTAGGTTATAATAATACAACATGTATGTCAAAAAAATCAACATGTTTGCTAAAGTTAATTTAAGCATAAGTCGGCAGAAAGTTAGTTCACTTTTATTATTCAGTAATTAAAATAGGTCAAATATCATTTTAACTTTTTTATACTTTAGCTTGTTTTAATCTATTTGGTAGTTTATGCAACTTTTTTGTTGGTAAATTAATATCTCTCTGTCCCACTATAGTAGTACAACAATTTCATTACTATAAAGTTGATTAATTTACTAATGATAGTATAGTTTAATTTTGGCGGCCTTCAATCTAGCAGGACAAATTCAAAGCTGGAAACTACCAATAATAATGCTTAAATTGAACAACTTATTTTTATTTTAACAGCAATAAAAATACAAGAAAAAACAAAAAAAATTATTCAATATTAATTAGCACTTTGTTTTCATGATTTGGTGGGAAAGGAACCTAATTATTAAAGAGAAACTAAAAACAAATCATTGAGGTTGATTGGTTGGACGGTTTCTAACAAATTAATTGTAATTAATTATTAGTAATATTACTTACTCATGATCAAGAATCTTTCTTGGTAAATTCAAAATAGTGCCTTTAGGAAAACTTGTCCTAGAAAATATTTCAGCAACATTAGAATTCCTATGCTTCTCATCTCCCTCTTTTCCTCCAGAAGCTAGATGACTGCACACAAAGCAGAAGCTTGTTTCATGTAATAGAAATCTCACAGATACAGAACCCTGCAATTTGTCAGAATTGTAAAAAGAGAAAAGTTAAACATAAAAATAAAAATACAAAAAATATCACCTTACCCTAGATCCTCTGTGCAGTCGATCCAACTAAATTTCAACATGTTGGATTTAGGTTGCAGCTAGATTCAACGGTTGAGATTCAGTTTGATAGATTTCAGAGGATCCAGGTTAAAAAATATTCCTAAGAATAACAATTCGAGCATACAAAAACATCAAAAAGGACCTTATGTGCTCGAATGCACAATAAGTCCAATCAAATCTCAATTTGATTGATTCAAGGTTGCAACTTGATCCTACAGTTGAGATTCAGTTGGACCGTCCGGCTTAGAGAATTAAGGTTAAAAAATGTTCCTAAAACAAAATAACAATTTTGACACGTTATCTTATGTTGTCTCTTCTACTTCACCTCCATCGTTGGAATAATCTAACAACTGAGATATAATACTCTATATAAGTTAGATTAATCTAATTGGACACTAATCAAGAAAGTTGATATTGACAGTGATGAGATTAGTGGTTAACAAATACATAATTATATAACTTGAAGTGATAATTAAAGTAAGATGAATTAAAAGTGGGGTTTGGTTAGGTCACCTTGTTGCCTAAGCAGCCCATGATGCCACATCCAACACATGAGACACATGGATGTCTAATGAAAGGACTAAGGTCACTTCTAATCCACACAGATATCAAAATACCAACCATTTGCTTGCTAATGATACAATGAAAATCTTGTGGGGCTGATTTACACTGCTGAGCTGGAATATTTCCTTGACAAATATTCTTCAAATCTTGCTCTATATTATCATCATCATCCCTTTCAATATCTTTGCAACAATAGTGATGTGTTCTCTTGTTCAAAGCATTTCTAATTAAAGAATTCCATTTTGTTGAAATCTTACTATCTTCTGATCCCAATACATTTGATGCATTTAGTGGCACAATTTCTTGAAACCTGGATTTTAAAAAATTTACAAATAATTAATTAATAAAGCATAAGAAATCTAACCCATATATATATGGACATGCATAATGAAAATAATCATCATTAAAAAATATAGCTACCGAAATTTAGAGACGAAGAAAAAAATATGAAATCCATCTCTAATTCCGTCGTAGAGTTGTCAAAGTTAGTGATAATTTTTTTTTCTGTACGTAATTTTTTGTCGTTTTTTCAACTTTTTCTTGTAGATATCATAAGAAGAATCTCAATTCATTTCCATTTTTCAATGTTTCTATTTCCATGCTAGAAAACCAAGAAATGAGTGCTGAAATTACCCAAATACATAGATATCAAAGGATTTGCTGCATGTCTCTAACAAATCCTCAATATTCAACCCTTCATCTGGTGCAATTCCACCTATGTTCCATGTACTAACAAAAACCCTTCAATAAATAAAAAAAATATATCAGATACTTAAAGAATAATTAAAATCCACAAAACCACTTCAACTTTTCTTCATATGCTGCACATGATATATCAAATAGATAAGAATATAAAATTATTGCATGATGATGATTTTTCTTCTTACTTGTACTTTTGTGTATCACCATGATCATTAATGGATTTGGTGCTTAGAGATAATTGATCATCATTATTGGTAGACAATAAAGGATCTGTATAACTTGGATAATCTGCTATGAAATTTCTGCTTCCAAGTCTCCTGTTTAGTATCTTATTAGCCACTAATGCAGGCCACATAACCTAAACAAATGATAAATATACAAACCCTTGGTAAGAAATTTATTTATTTTTTTTATCAAATTGGTAAGAAATTTAAATAGAAATGAAAGTGATGCTTACTTCTGCTAGTTTTCTAGTCATGATATGAAACAGTGGATATTAATAATGATTAATATAAAGTATTGAAGAGTATAAAATAGGAATGGATTGAAGATATCATGTTGAAGTAGAGGAACTTGAGAAGGAAGAAGACTTTTGATTTATGTAAAGAAGGTGTACAATTTCTACATTGGTGGTTAAATGTTGTAATATATAGAGAACCTTTGACATTGTGAGGGAAGAAAAGACATGGGTCTTGTAGAAAGAAGATTTGAAATTTTCTGTTTGTTAAGGAGTAGAATTTTTAAGGGTATCTTATTGTTTTTCATATTTAAATTGCTGAAAATGTGTGCAAGTGGAGTGTGGTCCTGCAATAAAAGAAAGGCAAATAGGAGACAATTGTTATTATTCTTTTTTATTTTTTTGAGGGAGACAATTGTTATTAGTTGTTAACTTCCATACTTTGCCAAGGATTATGCTGACATTGCGGCTAAATTCGTTTTGGGGATAAGGGAGGGGAATTTCTTTTGGCCCTGAGATATGGGACTATGGTCATAATAATACAGAATTTGATCGGAGGTAAATAATAATTGTTAAGATTGTAACTCAAATTCTCTTGAAGGATTTATATTAAATGAAGTTTATTTAAGCTAAATCAAAAGCATGAAAATCTCCTCTAAAAAATA
>Ga0228710_1002688_pt1 | contig 28167 bp, 14 predicted proteins | sample MedpolnodulmetaG_FD_177995 | JGI IMG/M metagenome (GOLD analysis project Ga0228710, IMG submission 177995) | Root nodule microbial communities from Medicago polymorpha collected in Santa Monica, California, United States - pink nodules | ecosystem: Host-associated > Plants > Roots > Nodule... | reverse complement strand
TAGAGATAATAATTTTTTTTTTTTTTTTTACAAAAGCTTGATAATGATTTAGATAATATTAATGGGTAGGTGGATTCTAGATTAAATAAAGACCGGCCAAAATTTCAAACTTTAACACCTTGCAAGGAAACCAAATATTACAGGACTTTTTAAATTGCACAACCAATATTTAACATTACTACCTATTTGTTTGTCCATTTTCTCTTACATCCATCTCTCTCATTTCTTCCTTCTCTACTCATTGTTTTTCACTTTCTATTTTTGTCGAAATTTGTCATATTTTCCTTTGTATTAACTTTTAGAATTCTACATGTAATGTTAAATTAGGTAATAAAAGCAAACTCTAGTATATTATAGGCTTTCTAAATGATGTCAATATTTGATTCGAGGTGTATCATATCATATACAAATGATGCTTATCCAAGCTTCATTTTTCTATTGGATTGCGTTATGTAGACTTGTGTACTTATCTTGGATTATGCATTTCTATTTTTCTATTGGAAATGATTTAATTCATTGTATGTCCAAAAAATACAATTCAAAATAAAATAAAAATGCAGGAGGGACTAATTTGACCAGAATTTTGTTTATGTCATCAATTTCTTCCAACTTGGCAATTGTAACGGACACGTCATTCCTTTAACATGACAAATCAACACTCAAATAATTAAATATGAGTCGCAATTATTTTTTGTGATGGACTAAATTTGATCGCTAAAAAATTATGAGGGACCAAGATAGATCTTTATTCTAATATTAAAATTATAAAACTTTGAGCTATTATTCTATTTTCAATTCAACCATCAGAACATTTTGCCTTTGATATACTCTTGAAATAAAATAAGTTTATCAATTTGAAGAATAGTGTTTCTTTTTGTTTCTATTTTGTCTCAATCAATGATTTCAACGTGGTTATCCTCTTGAATGCAATTGGATAAACATCACCAATAAAATGATGCTGTACTTCCACTGTTAGAGAACATGACAGCTTTAGAGTAGTATTTTCTTACAAACTTTTTCTTTTTGTCCACGTAAGTACAAAATAAGGCTGTAAGAATCATATTTGGAGACTTTAAGGCTTTTTTTTGACATTATAGCTCACTTCATGTTTGGGAAAGTCAAAATCCAGCCTATGTAGAAAGGTATGTTTTTCCACTCCATTCATTTCAGATTGATATAGCCAGGTGGAAACAACTGGCCATGTTACTCAAAATACTTGTTCAAACTTCAAAATTTCACTATATATTAGCTGATAAATGTTTTAAAAACCGAACCACGCAATTGAACCAATTGACCAGCCGGTGAATCGGCATTGTCTATGGTTCGATTATTTGAGTTTTTGGATCATAATTTCATCCTGGTTAAAGCGTTTCAAAACAATTGAATCATGATCCCAAAAAATTTCCGGTTCAATGTCTGATTCAGTTTTGTAAACATTGAAAACAACTATAGAGAACCGCAAGTTATCAAGTTAATTTTTTGCAAACAATAAGTTATGATCTTGAACATGAACAATGAAAAGTACAATGCATGTCATACTATACAGTGCATCAGGAATCAAGTAGCAGAACACCATTACAATTTTGGACTCAAATTGTCTGCCGTCACAGTACCGTGTATTCAATAAGTTATAACTGTTAGATGAAGATCAGACAGTTTATATGTTAAACATTGCAAATCAGAGTATAAAATACCATTCCAATCATGAGTCTTCCAGTCTTCTTCATTAACTGTATTAATTGACAATGACTAGGGTATTTTGACGCAGAAAATCCATCATAAAAATATGAAATGGACAACTTTATTCAAAACCAGAGCAAAATATGAATCCATGGTTATACCAGAGCATATAGAATTGCATATCAAGGACAAGGACAAAAGACAGTGGTAGTAACAAGTAATCCTGAAGGAGTTGCATAAATTTTATTCAGCAAAAGAAAACATATAAATAATAATCATGAATTTTCATATCAAAAGTGCTTATGATGCTTTCTATTTTAAACTGATATAACAACTTTGATTCAACTGAACAACACCCCCCGAATACATTCTTATGATACAACATACAACAAAATCTTTGCAAACTTGTCACCTGAATCCATTTCAACAAAATGCTCTATTCTTGCTCCGTCTTTCCAATGCGAAACAGATTCTGGAAATTCATCTCGTTGCTTCCCTTTCCAATACACAGTGGCTGCCTCTACTACACTAAATTCTGCACTATACGCTGAGATAACACAAACGACAACAATAGGTCCGAATCATTGGACCTATTAATTTATACTCCCCGAATGAATACAATCTGATTGGAGAATCCATGACGATTTTGCTACACAAAAACTTCACCCTTTCCTGCTTTGATCTATAGAACATCTCTTCCAGAAGTTTCGTGATCTAGTTTATAGCGGAGCCTTCCCAATTGACCCTGCGTATGAAAAAAATACAAAATACTTGCTTAATCTCAGTTTTTAAATAAGAACAGTGAGGCATAAGACGCTTGCGATTTGAAGGTAAACTATTTACATTATGCTACACAATAGAGATCATCATCAACCATAATGATACATGAAAAGGCAAGAGGCACAAAAAAAACTCAATCCATCATACAAGAAACTGATGAAGGAACCTCATCACAACCATGAATTATAACAGAACAAAACAGGATTCAAATTTAAGCCACAAATTCATTCCATTCAATCATTGTATCAAAAGTCAAAAGGATAACCATCAAAGCAATGACAATGAATAAAGATGCAAAAAAGATATAAACATGATGAAAAAAACACTTGAATCCATCATTCCATTCTCCATGTGCATAGGTTATTAGTCAATAAAAGAATGATTGTTATTAGAAACAACAAAGACTACATGACCATACACCAAACTAAAGCAAAACCGTTAAAGTTATCCAATAAAAAACCAAAGCATACAAAAAAGTTTTCCTATGCATCAAAAAGCTTAGAATTCCTTGATAGCATGACAATTGACAACACAAGAAAAATATAATTACTTTTATTTTTTCCTAAAATAATCAAAACTTTTCAAATTTCAACTCACCAAACAACATATGATAAAAGTGATCAATAAGAACAAGACCCTCCACCAAACAAAATCATAATCACAACACAACACAACAATTGAAATTGACCATGACAAATATCTCCATCAACCCTTTTCCCAATTCTTGCTATACAACATTGACAACACAACATAACATAAAACAAACCAATCATAAATCAAACACAAAACCAGAAACAAAACAACTAGGTCCTTTACAATTTCCTAACGACCCAATTCAGGTACTAACTTAAAAAATGTCAGAATTGGGCCGTAAGGAAATTGTGAGGGACCAAAAAGGATCTTTATTCAAAAGAAAAAAAACGAACCTTGGAATCATCATCGGTACGAACAGCCACACATTCAGGAGGAGTTTCGAAAAGGGACAAAGAGAATTGTTTATAAGCAGCGCCAACATCAAAGTAAATCAAACCAGTGCTAGGAACATCGACACGAATACTCATAACAGGGAACCAAAGGAAAAGATCTTGAGCTTCTAAACCGGTCAAAGCATCGATCTTTCCATAACTCAATGACCCAGAAACGTTTCGATCATAATGCAATTCATTCTCAAACTTTGCGTTACATGCTTGATCTAAATGTACCCAGAATTTACCATCTTCATCAACGTTGAACTCGTTTACACCCTTTGGGAAAATTCCCATTGGAAGACCATGGTTGGATAGAACCTCGTAGATTGATGTTGCATTGGAACTTGTTGAAGAAGAAAGGGTTGAAAATGATAGAATAAGGAAGAATTGAATGGTTGTTATGTAAGAGAAGGAAAACATGTTTTTTCTCATGTTTTTTTGTTTTTGGTTTTGGTTTAGTTTATGTTTGAGAGTTTTAAGGTTTTGGTTGTGATGGTTGAAGATTGAGGAATAGAGAGAGAGATTGAAGAGTGAAGAAATGGGTTTTGGGATTGGTGAAGAGAAGAAGGAGAGAGAGGGTTGACAGCTTGAATACAGAAGGGATTAGGCAAAGAATGATCAATTATTGGTATTTGGTGGTGACTAGTGATTGGTGTGTGGGCCTCTTTTTGTGTTTTTTTAATAGTAAATTTTAGATATTTTTTGGTTTTTATGTCTTTTTAAAATCTTTTTGTTTTTTAGGGGAAATCATTTTGTTGTACAAAATGTCAAAATTTAGTAAAATATTTTATTCACATTTTCAATTTTTAAAGAGATTTAATATTATTGTATTTTTCAGAGTTGAAGTTGAATTTGTGACATTTAATTAAGCTCAAAAATATATTTTTTACCATTTCATACAAATGTTCTCGGGTAATATAGAGGATGAATATATATATGATGAATCTAATTAATATATAACAATAACTAACGATGAACATTAACCTGTTTGTTCGTCTGTTTTTCTATTGCACTTAATTATATATTTAAATTATTGTATTTGATTATAGTTTCTTTAGCATATAACATACATTTGAATAATTTTTATTTTCATGTCTTAACTTTAACTTATAAGCCATCTTTGATTGTAATAGTATTCCTTCCCAAATAGAAGCTCTATTTGATTATAATAGTTGTATATCCGTGAGCTTTTATACAATTTTATCAACCACAAAAAAAATATTTTTTCATCAATTATGCTATTAGTCCAAGTACTAATTAAGTACTACAAGGCTTTTTACAATAAGTACTGAAGTTATTTGATTAAGTCTTTTAAATAAAAATTTCTAATATGACCTGCAATCCAATTTATCGATTTATAAACTTGTAAGTTGAAGTTATAAACTAAATAAATATCTTAATTGAAAAGCTCCAACAAAATCTAAATCTAAATCAAATTACCCAAACAGTGGTAGATTGATAGTAGAAAAACACAATGGATTTTGGTCCTGTAATTCTAAGCTCCATCAATCTAAGCACGTCTCATCAGAATTCTGGAGGAGGAGGAGCTCTTGGTAGATAACCAATTTTAAGATAACCAAGTTGGAGATGATCACAGAATCTAAAGTTTTTACTTCTAACCTCTGTTCTAACCTGTCTTACTATCCTTTCCAATTTCTTTGCTAGTTAGATTGGAAAATATACGAAATAATTTCGACAGTTTAGCCACATAATTCGATTCAAGTTGATCCTGCAAACTGGCACGACATTCCTCGCCATGAAGTTAGGAGGGTCGGCACCTAGCACTAGCAATTGTATTAAGAACTAAAAATTTCCCTATAATAATCATTTATAGTGTGCACATTGATAGTTTTTAATAGTTTTGTATTCATGATAAGGATTATGTATGGTATTTGTTCATGTAAAGATTTTGCAGATTGAAATACAGGCAAATATACAAGGTATTATTTTGAATCAATTCCACTATTTGATTCTATGCAATGTAATTTTTTAAGGTAAGAGGTGAATATACATAAACAATAGTGGTTTTAGCTCCTATCTGTTCCTTGTGTAACAGCCCCTCCTAGTGGTTTCAGCTCCTTTTAAGCCGGAATTTAGGAATGTATTTCCCTGGAGCTAGGCTGCGGAAGCTGCAGCAGGAGCAGATTCCAACGAACGGGCACGGCTTATAACGCCTCACAGCTCGTTCAGTGGGTTTGCCAACCAATGCTGCTTCTCTCTTTTGACTAATATGATGAAAGATAACATGATTTGTTAACAGGTCATCATTACGGACGATGACCAAGACATAGAGTGATAGAAGAGTGGCCCAAGAGTTTATAATACTAACTTTATTCCCCACCAAACGACTAAATTGCTTCTTCTCATCAAGATCTCGAGCATGGCGCTGTTTGCTCAGTTCAACCTCCTGCTGCATCAAACAGTTCTAACACAGTTAGTACAAGACAAAAACTGTTTAAATAGTTACAACTGAAGTTTCAGATACAAAATGAGATGAAAAATATGGAAAAATTAAATTATTTCCAATAGAAAAAAGAAATGCAAAATCCAACAACAAAAGTACACATATAGACATACTTGTTGCTCATGGTTGTGAATAATCTTTTTTCCATTAGGCGTCGTCGATATGTTGCTTCGATAAGCGTAGCAGACTCTTCTCTCTTTGCACTTTCCAAAAAAATCAATGGTTTTAACTAATTTTTTCATTTTCTTCTCCATTTGTCTCTTAATAAGCTTTTCTTCTTCCTGAAGTAAAACCTGAGTTTCTTCGTAGTCTCTTTCCGTTATTTCCCTACGGATCCTTTGATTCCTCATCTGCTCATACTTAGTTGTAAGCCACCTCAGTTCTGCGCCCTTCAGTAATTTATTGCACTCTTAACCTCTTTGATTCTTACTTTCGTTCCTGCAAACATCAAAAGGAAAGTTTAATCATTTAAAAAATCATTAAATCCTAATTGCCATGGGAATAATATTTAGAAGGACTATACCATTTTAAGAAACTGTAGTTCTAGTTCTTCTTTCCTCTTCTCAATAACTGATTTTCAAGCAAGGAGCCTCCTGTGTCCTTCGGACACAACCTCTGAAAAAGATGGGAAAAAGAGGCTTCAAGTTTGATTGTTTCTTATCAGGAGGACATATCATTTGCTTTGCCTTATTCATTTGTTCAGCAAAACTGGCCAAGTGATCCCTTAAACCATCAGCCTCAAGACTCTGATAAAAACCAAGAAAATGTCATAACAATTGGCAAGACGAGGAATACTCCAATAAAATTAAAATTTCACACTCGGAGTTAATGTAAACAAGTAACAACTATAAAATGTACCTACCTAAACCATGACAAAAGCTTATGTAAACAACTTATCCTAGGTATTTCATAATGGTGCAAACAAAATAACTAATTATTTCCATGTTGGGAATAATAATTCTGCAGAACCAAAATGAAATTTGTTAGGTTAAATTGCTGTCAACCTAATGCAGCATTTTAGAGGGTAATTATTAGGTTAAGTTACTGCAGACCTAACAAAATTAATAAATAAGGATATCCTTATTAGTTGAGCTACGTTCACCGAGACACTGTTCCGACTTGTATATTTGAATATAGTGTTTTGCAATATTTATATTATTTGGGGTATGAAGAAAATTTAAACTTTAGGTAGTTATTGGGTGGGACGTTAACCAGATTAAGCCCATAATTAGGCCCAAGAATCACACCAAGAACAATATAAACTTCGCTGTTACTATAACCCTAGTTTTCTTCTTACCGTGCGCATGTCTTCAGCATTCTGATCACTCTCCGAGACACTCCGACGCGGCGGTTGTTGAACAAGATTGCAATATGAAGGTTCTCTTCCACCGTAACCATATTTCTCGTTGCTTTTACTTTTGTACTCGCTTATTTGCGATTTTTCATTTTTTTTTCTGTGTTCGTTGCTGAATTTTTTTTTTGCAATTTTTTATTTTTGATTTTTTCAGTTCAATGTTGCGAATCCTACCACTGGATGCCAGAAGAAGCTTGAGATCGATGACGATCAGAAACTGTAATTTCTTCACCCAATTTACTTGTGTATTTTAAATCATTGTTCATTTTCACTGCATTTTAGTTGAATTTTGTTGAACCTAAATCATTTTAATATTTCTTCCCAAAAAGATTTTAATTTTGTACTTTAACATCATAATTGATTAGTATAAGAGTTAAGGGTGTGCTTGTTTTGAGAAAGTGAAATGAGGAAGCAGACAATTTAGATTGTTTGGATTTACTAATCACCTACACGGACATCAGACATTGTACCGACACTGACACGTTGACATCGATAATAATTCTAGAAAATGAATTAATTGATTGTAATCACATGTGTTGGCAACTAATTATATTTTTAATAGGTATATATACACATTTTTAATAGGTATATATACACATTTTTACCTAAAAGTTATGTATATATATTAAAATTTGCATCTAATTTTAAAGCATTTACATCCATGGAAATTTTAGTATTTCGCTAGAATCTTTTTGTAGTTTTTTTAAAAAATGCCTTGAAATATTGGGGAAACGGGAGTTTCGAACCACAGTTAAGGGACCTAAATATAAACGCATAAACCAATTGAGCTACAACTTTGTGTGAATTTATAATGAAAATATATGTATATATATTGTAAACGTATGGCCCCTCCATAAATATACTGCTGGCTCAGCCACTGACAGTGACACATGTGGGATGGTGCTACCGAGCTGAATAGCAAGTTGAATCTTACAAACACATTACTAAATTGTTTTTTGTGATATATATTGGTTATTGTGTGATGATATATTAATATTGGTTGGATTGCACCATGTTCAGATCCATAGAAATAATATTCCTGACTTGAATTTGCAGGCGAGCATTTTGGGACAAGAGGATTTCACAAGAGGTCAATGGGGATGCTCTTGGTGAGGTATGCTCGTTAGCTCGAAACTTCAAATGTCTGCTTTGAATTTGTGCAGGATATATGATTGACATTTGCCATTATATCACTGGTGCTAACAGGAATTTAAAGGATACGTTTTTAAAATCACTGGAGGTTGTGACAAACAAGGATTTCCAATGAAGCAGGGAGTCCTAACCCCTGGCCGCGTTCGTCTGTTGCTTCACAGGGGTAAGTCTTTTGTGTAACCTGTCAGTTTAATTTTTAGGATTGCTTAAATTTTTAACAGTATATTATTGACTGTAGGTGGTATTAATTATTTTGTATGTAGATTGCCTATTTGATGATAAATTATTTATTATTATTATTATTATATCTTTTGAATCGGTTTCAATTTTATACCTTACCTATTTCTATTAAAAACAAATTCAGTGTTATTTATATGTTGTCTTTGTCTTGTGTCAGAAGTCACCACTTCTCAACAGATGTTCATTGTTTTTCATTGATCACATGAACAGGAACTCCTTGCTTTCGTGGACATGGAAGGCGTAATGGAGAGCGCAGGAGGAAATCTGTTCGTGGGTGCATTGTCAGCCCAGACCTTTCTGTTCTGAACTTGGTAATTGTGAAGAAGGGTGAGAATGATTTACCTGGCCTGACCGACCTTGAGAAGCCAAGGATGAGAGGTCCTAAGAGAGCGTCCAAGATCCGTAAGCTTTTCAACCTGTCTAAGGATGATGATGTGAGGAAGTATGTCAACACCTACCGTAGGACATTTACAACAAAAGATGGTAAAATCTCCTACCCTTGTAATTTTTCTATTAGTTGTGTCATTGGCTGCTTGTTTATTAAAATATCAATCTGTGGATGTGATATGATTCAGTTACAGTTTGCACAGTTCTGTTTTTTTTTTTTTTTTTTTTTGTTAAGCTAGTGGCAATATTTATTACATGATTTTTTCCCCTTCTGTTATGAGTTATGTGAACAATTCCCTTTTTACTTTATTGATCCGTTCATTCATTTGAAGGCCTTATTTATATTTAATAGAATGTCTTTTCCTTGAGTAGTGTCATTTGGTTCATGGGGCTTACCAAGGTGCCATTAGAAAGTTTGTGTTAGTTTTGTTGATTGATTTTAGTACTTGGAAAGTACTTATAGACTCTTTTGGAAATCGTGTACCCTTGATGTTAGATAGACACCAAGCTGAAGCATGGCTGTTAAGAAACTATATTGTGTATGTTGCTCAGTCAATGTAATGAAAACCACCCGTTCACATTTATAAGCAAAAAAACAACTTTTAAGGTTCATTGAATAATTAATGCATTCGGTCTATGTATAGGTCAGATTCGTTAGTTATTTAATGAATCTAAAAAGTTGTTTTTTGATTATAAATGTGACCGGAGGGAGTATATGCTATTGTAATCTGAAAGGTCCTGCGTAAGAAATTGATTTTAGACTATACTCTGGTTTTGGTTATTCAGGCCATTGAAATAATTTGGACTGATACAGTCATATTCTGATATATAGTCTAAATAGTACTGGTTATTTGGTTGCAGGGAAAAAGGTGAGCAAAGCTCCCAAGATACAAAGACTAGTTACTCCTCTTACACTCCAAAGAAAGAGAGCAAGGATTGCCGATAAGAAGAAGAGAATCGCCAAGGCAAAATCAGAGGCAGCTGAGTACCAGAAGCTTCTTGCTTCCAGGTTGAAGGAGCAGAGAGAGCGTCGCAGTGAGAGTTTAGCAAAAAAGAGATCCAGGATTTCCGGTGCTTCTAAGGCAGCTGTCACAGCCTAGGCTGTGTCAATACCGTCACCGCAGTTTTGTTATTGTTATTTTACAATGGCTCTGTCATGACAAATACAAATGGTTTTTGCTAGTTTTGATGCATCGAGTTATTGAATTGTTCTCTTACGTAGTATCACTTTTTTTGAAATATGAATCCATGTCATGTGTAATAGCCTTAGAATAGCTCAGCGACTTTTTTGCATTATATCCTCCCACAATTACGATTCTTATGATTTTTTTCGCTGAAAAAACTGAATCACAACTTAGGATTTTAGAAACTCCTTACAGCTTTCATAGAATGGATTTTTGGACAAATATGATGTCTTACCTTGTTCTTGAAATTGAGATTAGACTTGTAAAATGGTGGGAGTATAGGTGTGGAAATTATGTCATGACCAATGATTTTTACTATTTTAGTCCTCCGGATTCAATAAAATATGCTCTTGTTAATCGTAGTCACTGTTAAAAAATAAACAAAAAACATTAGATCAAAGAAGGGGATGAAGAAGATGAAAGTGCTTTCTATTATTCTCTTCACAAGTATGTCATTACATTGTAATGTAGGTCCTATTTATAGGACACATATAGTTACATGAATGATCACATTACAACACACTCACTAGTGGGAGTTACAAGCATATGGAAGGGTAATGGATAGTGAGAGTTACAAGCATGTGGAAGGGTAATGGATGGGCATCCACTAATATATATATATATATATATAACAAATATATTAAATTTCATATAAGTTTTGGTGGAAGCAATTTAAGTTATAATCAAGTGTTTTTTAAGGACAACTATTTGTTAGAGAACGTGTTGTTTTGGTAATTTTATTTTCTTTTGGTCTAATTTTAATACACGATTTCATTGTTTCTCAGTGCAATATTTATATACAACTCTGTACATTTTTTTTGGTCTGTTTTTAATACACGATTTCATTGTTTTTCAGTGCAATATAAAACTGTGTACATTTTTTTTTTTGAAAGAAAAACTGTGTTTACGTAATTATTCCAACCAAAAAAGATAATTATATTGTGGTATAATTTTTTTTCTAAAATATATTCTCGGAAAGCAAATAAACGTGTTTTTTTGTTGACATATAAAAAAACCTTTGAGGCATTGCCTTATAGGTTCTTTTTTACCGTTGAAAAAGACGATCACAAAGGTTAAAGGAGCGGTTGATGATATCACTATTTTGGTTTTACCGCAACCAGTCGAATCTTAATTTTTTTTTTGGGTTAATAGAGTTTTTCACCCCTGTAATATAAATCATTTCCAGTTTTCGCCCCTATAAAATTTTTGGTTTGATTTGCATCCTTGTAAAGCTTTTTTTTCCGGAAAACACCCCTCCTCCATCCAACTAATCAAAAGCGCATATGTGGCGCTGACTTGGCTTTTTTTAAATTTTTATTTATTTGTAATTGTCCACGTCATATTTTATTTTTTTAAATATCTGAAAATTAATTTTCAAAAATAAAAAAAATCTAAAAAATAAGAAAATATTCAGATTTTTTCCAAAAAAATTTAAAATCGAAAAAAATTAAGTTTTTTTCTAAATTTTAAAATAAACTTTTATATTATTTTTTTTCAAAATATTAAAAATATTTTTTTCTTTCTAAAATTCAGAAAAAACATTCAGTTTTTTTTAAAAAATTTAGAAAAATATTCAAAAATTCAGTTTTTTGATTTAGAAAATTTTAAATTTAGAATTTTTTTTCTAAAATCAGAAAAAACATTCAGTTTATTTCGAAATTAAGAAGATTATTAAAAATTCTGGAGTTTAATTTTCAAAATAAAAAAAAGGTCAGATTTTTTTTTCTAAAAAACTGTTTCTTTAAAAAATTTCTACCAATAAAGAATTCTAGAAAAAATTCTTTGAAAATAAAAAAAATTAAAATTTATATCATATTTTGTTAGAATTGAAAATTCTGAAAAATTAAAAATATTTTTTCTAATTTTTACGATATTTTTTATTTTTGAAAATTATTTTTCAGATTTTTTAATTCTTAAATTAATATAATTTAATATATATTGAAAAATAAACAATAAACTTTTTAATTTCAAAAACTTTGTAAAAAAAATGATTTTTTTTCTAAAATTTTAATTTCAAAAAAGTTTTGATAAAAATCTGGAATAACTTTCCGGCAAAATCTGATTTTTTTTTTAAAATTTTGAATTTGTTTTTTCTAAATTCAACTTTTTTTATTTTGAAAATTAAACTCCAGAATGTTTAAAAAAAATTATTTCAAAAAAAAAACCTAACATTTCCAAAAAAATCTTATCGCTTTTTCTAATTTTTTAATATTTGAATTTTTTTTCGATTTTTAAAATTTTTGGAAAAAATCTAAATATTTTTTGGATTTTTTTTATTTTTGAAAATTAATTTTCAGATATTTTAAAAAATAAAATATGATGTGGACAATTAAAAATAAATAAAAATTAAAAAAAAGTCAAATCAACGCCACATATGCACATTTGATGAGTTGGATGGAGGAGGGGTGTTTTCCGAAGAAAAAAAAGTTTTACAAGGATGTAAATCAAACCGAAAATTTTATACGAAAACCGAAAATGACCTATATTACAGGGGTGAAAAACACTATTAACCTTTTTTTTTAATACATTCCATCAAAGGTTATGATGTGTGCTCATTCAACCCATGAAGATGATAAAAGAAGCAAAGAAAAACTCGTCCAGACTCTGAATGATTAACACCTAGTTTTGCAAGTATATCGGTGCAAGAGTTTACTTCTCGAAAAATATGGTGAATGAAAATATCTCACTCCTTATCCAAATACATCTGAATGAGTCTAAGAGGTCCGCATAGTGATGAAGCTTTAACACTTCTTTTGACACTAAATGCACTACATGAAAAGAGTCATAAAAACAAACAAGTTTCTTACAATCAGCCTCCCAACAAAACTATATGAAGAGAGTTGGAAAAACAAACGAGTTTCTTACAATCAACCTCCTTGCAAAGTTTAATCTCAATCATAAGAGCATGAATTTCTACATGCAAAATATTGGACAATTCCACACTACCATAGAAGGCAAATTAAAATTTTTTTCTCAAAATTTCTAACCAATTCACCATATCCTGCTTTACCTGAGTTAGTTAAAGCGATGTCTTCTGCATTGAGAACCACCGTATCATTATCACTATGTTTTTAATTGTAGTTTTTTCAAACATCCATCCATTGTGTCACTTAAAGCTATTTGGAGTATCTAAGAAACCCATAACCGAATCCTTGACCGACTTTTAAAGAAATATAAAATTATAAATAAGAGTTTAAGTAAATGATAAAAATTGGAAGAAAAAGATGCACCAAAAGCATAACAACCCAATTATCATTATTATGGGAAAATGATTAATTAGAATCATCTCAATCCAAATCCAGGAAAATGTGGACTAATTGAGTATTATGAGAAAGTATGGTATATAAGTCAATTCATCTAGTAATTAATTGGGTGAAGGACGACAAAATGCTAAAAATGTATAGGACATATGTACACCAATGAAGGACAAGGAAGGAAGGAGAAAATCAATTCTCCACCACCCAAACCCCAAAATTCTCCAATTTTGTGAGGAATCAATCTTGCATGTGTTTTCCCTTGAGAATTATATCTATTAAGCTTGAATTTGGAAACATAGAGCTGAATTTGTTTTTAGTTGTAATGGGTTTGTAATGTATATATGTATGAGGAATAGGTTCCCCATAGTAATCTTCATGATCGAGTGTAGTTTAGTTCAGAAAATTAGACGGTTTAGAAATAATAATTCCCCTTCTTTAACTAGTTAGTGGGTTAATATAAGTACAAGAATGCTTTATAAAGATTGCAGCTTTGTCTCGGGTTTTGATCATAGATGGCCTTACAAATTTTGGCATGGAAACCAATTTGAGATTTCTTATGCATATGTCAAGAATAGGCTAGGTATGTTTAATTTTAGGCTATTGATCCCTATTTAATTTAAAAAAAAGTTTATTAATCCTTCAAGAAGGTTTGGGTTGATACCCCCTTCTTGTCTTTGTATTTGTTTTTCTTTCAAGTAATTCTGGTTGATGCTTCTTGCATCAACCGGTTACTTAAAAAAATGAAGATGTTGTCATCTTTAAGATTTATTACGACAATCTTATATGTTGTTGTTTTGCTTTCCAATTTATCCGAGGCACAAGGTTTGATATTTACTTTTCCTTTATTTTCCCCTATTCTTCTCTCTCACTTTTTTATAGAATTTTTCTGATAGTTTTTATCATCATGAATTTTTCTGTCTACACATACATATAGATTTTATTTCAAACTTATAAGAATGTTAAATTTTGAGAATAAAAAAGAATTGAATTAGTGTAAAAAATGAAAGGCAATAAAATTTAAAATCAATATGTGAATCTGTCACTTAACATATTGTGGAAGAAATTAGAGACAAACTTCATTTTAAATAGAGAATTTAGATTTGGAAGTTTTAAAAACAAAATGATATAAATTTATTCAAAAAAAATGATATAAATAATTGTTAACTTTCTAACTAACTCAATATGTGTATCATTTTTAGATTAATTCATTAAATTACATTTCCATTATTCCTTTTTAAAAAATTGCAGATGTAGATCCTAAACGTGCGTCATTTCCATCTGATTTTATCTTTGGTGCCGGATCTTCTGCCATGCAGGTGTATGTTTATAATTTGAAGGCTAATACCTTCAAATATTTTAAGCTGGTTTATTTATTTCACTGCTAAAATAATGAAATTAATAAGAAAATCCAATGACAAAAAAATTCTCTTTAATTGTCTTATCAATAGATTTGGTGATGAATTTAGAGAGGTGTTCCACAATTTTCCTCTCAAAATTTCTTTCACCAATATAATTTTTAATGGATTAAATTTTATTATTATTTATAACAAGTTGTAATTGCTGAATTTAGATTGAAGGAGCTGCTCATGAAGGAGGAAGAGGACCAGGATTTTGGGATGATAGAGTTGAACGACACAAAGGTTGATTAATTGATTTAGTTTGCAATATATAATATATATTCAATTGGCATCTTGAAACATATACTACTTTAGTTTCTTTTAAAGTGCACTTTAAGAATTTGTATACACACAAATGATATTAATGATATTTTTTTGGCGTTTAATGAAAAATATTTTTCTTTTTGTACAAGTTAATGATCAAGAATATTATTTACAAAAAAAGTATTTAATATAAGAATGAACTTTAAAAATGAGGAAAGTAATAGGATTTTTTTTTTGTCAAAAAGAGGGGTAGACACTCAGACAGAAACAAATAAAGAGTTACCTCATATGGTTATCAATTTTGTATGACTCCCATTACTTATTTATTTATTTATTTTACTTTCTTTTAACAACCTACAGCAACATTTAAGGATGGTGATAAATTTTCCACAATGATCGAACATTACAAGCGATACAAGGTAAACAGGGACTAGTTACTATCTCATATGTCTTTAAATATATTTTTTATTCATTATAGCCTCATATATCTACGAATCGTGCTTTTAAATTTTGAATTAATAGATGTTTATCCCCTCTCATTTGGAATTTCTTTTGTTTATCCTCCTGTAAAAAAAATATGTTGGAGATTCTCCTTTTTAAAATGAAGATTATTTGGTTTTACACCTTCAAGGCAGTTGACTAGGCGAAATGCATGAGGTGGCACGCTGATTTGAATTTGTCTGTGTAAAATTGCATGCATGGCAGACTGACTTGACAAATTAAAATTTTTGTGTCCACTTGGGTAAAGAACTATTAGCTTATTATCACAAAACATAATCATTGTCATTGTCATTGTCATCGTCATCCAAATTCATCTTTCAAACTTCAAATTCATCCCATCATCACAAAATTCATCACCAGACCCATAAATCATAAATCCTCGAATTTATCAAACTTTTTCAATTATAAAACCAACTCCCACCTAAAACCCTATCTAGATATTTCCTTCCACCTCCTTCTCCTCACACTTGTTCCCAATTCCAAAGAGAGAAATCCGAGAGAGAGAGAGAGCTAGGTTAAATCTGAAACTATTCATTTCTTCTTCGAAGCTAAACCCGGTTGAGCTTGATTTATCATCGTTTTGAACACAATTTTGTGTCTAAAAAAAGTTGTTGTATTATTGTTTGTTTGGTGTTTTTAGGTTATGTTTTTGCCCAAATCTAAGTTGTTTGGTGGATTTTATGTGAAAATGATGAACACAATTTATTGGGTTACAAACAAGGGTTGATTATAAGTAAATGATCCCTATAAATATCCAAAATATCATTTTTTTTTCGTCCCTACAAAATAAAATTACAGGAACTAAAAAGTGAGATTTTATTTTGTAGGACTAAAAATGAATTCTGAATATTTATAAGGGTCATTTGCTTAATTAACCCTATAAACAATGGTGATGAAAAAAATTACAGGGGTGAGTGGTGTGTGTGTAAGAGAGAGAGAGGTGAGTGGCGTATGTGTATTTTTTGACCAAGATTACGAGTTTTTATGGGTTCTTTAACATAAATTTTACTGTTAAATAAATTTAAAAGCTTGTTTGGATGAAGAAATTCTGAATTTATAAGTTCAAGTTGATGAAAATGGAGTTGAAGGGATGAATCTGATGATGAAGAAGAAGAAGAAAATGGGAGAAATGAAAAGTGTAAATGATATTTTAATTTAATTTTGTCTTTTAAAATTACATTATGACATGTACACTGGTTAAAACATGTGGAAAGAAAAAATGAAAAATATAATTATTTATACAGCTAGCGCGTCACATCAGATAAGTGACCGAGTCACATGGGTTTGGGGATGAAAATCAAAGAATCTACATTTTACTATGAGAAATCTCCAAAATTCTAGATGAACGTAAACCAAACTCATTTTCAGTGATAATGGTGATGACAGTGATTACGTAAACCCACCTTTAATTTGGAATTTATTTTGTATAATTTTGTAGGAGGACGTGCAACATTTAAAGTATCTTGGAGTGAATTCTTATCGATTGTCTATCTCATGGAGTAGAGTTATGCCTGGTAATTTTTTTTGAAATAAAGTAATATAGTTACAATAATTTAAAACGTTTATTTGTATCCTCCCTTTCTTAATATATTGATTGTATTTGTCCTTAAAAAAAATAAAATTAAGTCTTATCCTACTAAGTGGGGTCGGATACATAGATCAAATTACAACATAAAGTTACTATAAATTAAATACCTATAAATGAGGCAATAATTGTTAATAAAGAAACCATTTTTAAAATAATTGTCACTTTAAAACAATTCCTGATCAAACTTCACTTACCTCCTGTGAAACTTCATGTTGAATATAACAAAAATTATAATGAATCATATCAACGGTACTTAAGTGTTGTGGATTTTTTAGCGAACGACAATTAACTGTTGTTTGAGTTATTTTAGTATTTTCAGGGTGTGATTGAACATTTTTTTTATGTGAAAAGAGCAATTTTCATAATATATATGCAAGATAAGAAGTTAAATTGGCAAATAATTTTTAACATGATAGATTTATAGATGATTTATACTTAGCATATTTTTTAGTGTGTGTGTATATATATATATATATATATATATATATATATATATATATACACACACACACCATATTTAACAATAATACTTATCTTTCTCTTCACTTCCAACAACCAAATATAGATGGGACATTGAAAGGTGGTATAAACAAAGAAGGTATCAACTTCTACAACAATTTGATTGATGAATTACTTGCAAATGGTATGAACTAAAGTAACCATATTTATTTGTGATATTTGTTGAAAGCTTTAATTAAATTACATGTAGATAATAATTTTATTGTTTTAATTTACTTTATAGGTATCGAGCCTTTTGTGACTATCCTGCATTTTGACTACCCGGTAGCCCTTCAGCAAAAGCTTGGAGGCTTCTTAAATAGAACTATTGTGTAATTAATCAACATTTAATATCATCTCTTTAGTTTCTAATTTCATAACACTAGAGAATTTCATCATGTACATTTTGTTCATTTAAAATCACATAAATTACAGGCATCATTTCAAGGATTATAGTGAACTACTTTTCAAAACATATGGAAATAGAGTGAAACATTGGACAACACTCAATGAACCAGAAATCACAGCTCTCTTCAATTACATGCGTGGCTATAATAATGACGATCCTGAACCTTGCCAAGATACAAGAATATGTTCACAAGCATATACAGTCCTTCACAACTTTCTCATTTGTCATGCTACAGCAGTACAATTATACAGAAAAAGATTTCAAGTATGTTTTATATATTGTGTGTTAAAAATATAGTGTAATGATTGAATAACGCAAAATGTAGATAGAGTTTAATTTTTAAAGTTTGTGCAATATATCAATAGTGTCATGTTCAAGTCATAAGTAGTGTGAGTTGGAACATTTGAAGAGTATTGTGAAGGAGGTTTAAAATTTGATTTCTGTTGTTAATAAAATCTCTTTCTCCCTTAAAATAAATACCATTTTTCTATAAATAAAAAAAAGTCTTCAGTAGATGCAATAGAACTTTCCCCGTTATGTTCGGCTCCACAACTCACTAGTATGACTTTCAAAATATTTAGGATTTAGATAAAATAAATAAATGTTTGCACCTTTTTAAGTGTGACTAGTGAATTAATTTGATGTTGAATTCGATTAGAATTAAACTAGTTTGTTTATATAAAATTAGTTTCATCATGTTACGTTATGATATATTTATATTTTATCAAACATTTGGCGCAGGCAACACAAGGGGGAGAAATTGGATTTGTTTTATCAATCAAAAGTTATGTTCCCTATAGTTCAATGGCAAAGGATGTGGATGCTGCTCAAAGAATGATGGATTTCAATTCTGGATGGTTAGTGAAATTAACTTACCATGTGAACATCACCTCTTTCAAAAATATGAGGGAATGATAAATTTATCATTAATTCAAGTGTCACTAATGATCATTTTACAGTTGTTGATTCAAATTTCTTCTCTGATCTTACAATATCAAATGTTTACCACTAAACTTATATCTCATAGACAATTGTGTTTTGTTAGTTACTAGTTAGATATTCTATATACAACTTAGTGTGTGTATGTGTGCCCACGCGCGCGTATGCATATATAAACATACATAACAACATTGAGTTTTAATATTTTTGATCAACAGGGTTTTAGAGCCTTTATACTATGGAGATTATCCACAAGCCATGAGGAAGTTATTGGGGAATAGGTTGCCCAAATTCACTAAAAAGGAGAAAAGTATGATCAAAGGAAGTTTTGACTTTATAGGAGTCAATTATTATAATTCTATCTTTGCTAGATACGAATCGAATAGAACCAACGTTTTCGTTCTTGATAATTTTGATGCCTTAGCTAGAACAGAAGGTAAGCTTACTTTAACCAAACTATATTTTCATCATTGGGTATGCGAAATAAAAAGGAAGGTATACAATCATATCCACTAATTCTTGCTCATTTTTTGACAATTGTAGAATTTAATGTAGAAGGAAACACCCTTGGTTACAAGGTGAGAAATAAAAATGAATAGAAACATAATGGTAAGGAAATGACCATGATATTTTTTTTCAATATTATTGTTTTGTTCAATGTTGAATAATTGTTAGGATCAAAATGGTGGAGGCTATGTCTATCCCAAAGGATTATATGACGCTTTAATATACATGAAGGAAAAGTACCAAAATCCCAACATCTACATAACTGAAAATGGTTAAGTTTATTTTTATATTTCTAACATTGTAATTTATACCTACGAATTTTTCCATAAAAAATATTAATCAATCTATTTTATTGTAATCATTTTTGTGTAGGTATTCCTTCTCGCAATATTTCAAATCCATTGATGGATGAAACTCGAATTGCTTACATTGCAAAACATTTAAATGCCACTAGAGCAGCAATCGAGTATGAAATTTATCCTTACATTTAGCATTCAACTAATACATACATACATACATACATATATAATAAATCCTCGATTATATGAAACATCACATTATTTTTATAATTGAAACTTCTCATTTATTTAATAAAATTAACTTTAATATGTAATTGTGGTGGTAGAAACTAATCTTTAATGTTTTCATTAACAGGAATGGTGTAAACGTTCGTGGTTACTTTGTATGGGCAGCATTTGATACCTTTGAATTTTACTCGGGATATTCTGAACATTGGGGACTTTATCATGTTGATTTTAATGATAATCTCAAACGTGTACCAAAGGCTAGTGCTAAATGGTATAGAAATTTTTTGACATCAAATTGTGGAGACTAAAACTCTGTTGAACTTGGATTATACTCAAAAAGGAAAGCAAATCGATCAAACATAAAGAAATGCAAAATAAGTTCCATTGAAATTTGATTGAATTATTTGAATCATTTCTTGTTCAAAATTGCAAATGCTTGCACTACTCAGTTGAATTTATGTAAGCCAAATCGTGACAAACTGATAAATATTTTAGGTTCTTATTTTTTTAAGATGTATGATTAAACAAAGTAGCCTTGGAAAATCACTAATATCACAATCAAAAATGATAACTATGCACATGTTTTGAGACAATACCCCACACTATTCCACGTCTTCGTCCATGTTTTCTGCAACTCTCACTCTCTCTATTTAGCACACCCCAATGTTTTTTGCGGAACACGCCACCATGCACACTCCATTGGTTGATGGATGTCAACTCAATTTCACGTCCCTTTCAAGATATTTAGCACCTTTGGTTTGACTTTTCTTAGAGTGGTCATCAAACTATAGTCTCTTCAAGTTGTCCCTTTGAATTTAGAGTGGTAGTTGTATTATACTTTGAGTGGTCTCTATATGATAAGAGAGTGGTTTTGGTACCATATTAGAGTGGTAATTGTACCATAATTGAGGGTGTGCTTTTAGAACGGATCCTACGGTGCAACATGATTTTGGTGTAGTTGTAGATGAGTTATTTTATCCTTGGACATCATGGTTGATAGTAGGCTTGTGTAATTTTGGGAAGTAACACAAAATATCTTAAAGAAAGTGACCTAATCCATGATCCATCTTAGTAATCTCTTCGGTTTCAAAAAGTAATTTTACTTTGTTTAAGCTTAATTGGATTCTCTAAACCAAAGATTGACAAGTGGATACATATATTAGTTTGTATTTTTTTAAGATGTACATTTAAATAGAGTAGCTATGAGAAAATACTACTATTACAAACAAAAATTATAGCTATATGATCATGGAACATCATATGATATTTTAAGTTATATTTTTAGTTATTTTACTTGCAATTGAAGGAAAATTAGAAGCCATTTAGAGGAATTGTTAATGGTTTGAGAAACTTTTTGTAATGTTTTCATCTGAGTCGTTGTAATTCAATTTTATCCTAAATCGTGTAACTTCAAAGGTGTTTATAGTCTTTTTAGTGAGAAATCATGTAAATTTGCAAAACAAGACATCACATGAAGGAACAAGGATATGAAGATTGAAGATCTGTGGTTCTTAAAAGGTCTTTGAAGACAATACAAAGTGAAGAACATTCATTTCAAGTACCAAGTCATTGCAAGATGGAAGAACGCTAAAAAACTGGACGAAAATTGCATAATTCACAAAGGAGAGGCTGCCAGAAGCGCACTTGCGCCTATGCCATCCGCCCCTGCATCCCATTTCATGTGCCCTTCACATGGTGTGCAGGAAGGGAGTGATGATTTCTTGCACACTCTTTTATTCATTCATAAAGTTAACGGTACAAGGCAAGGGTCAAGCATCAGAGCTTCAAGGTAGAGGGTCTCCATACTCCTCTTGTTTTCTCTAGGGTATGTTTTTATATTGTTTTGTAATGATGTCGATTGCCATGAGCAACTAAACCTCTTTGATTAGGACTCCATGATGAACCCCTTCTTGTTGTTTGGATTCAATTAATAAAGTTTTTATTCAGTTTATGATTCAATGGTATGATTTAATTTGTATATGTCTATTTCTATACCACATCTTAAATGGAGCATAATAAGATTGACAAGTCTAATTCTGTCTGACCCCGATAACAGTAAATTACTTAGTTTCTAAATTAAATTATTTTAATCAAATCTAATTATGAATTACGGGCATGACTCATCTTAAGGGAACGCCGCAATTGTAACTGGTTGAATTGCGGCGATATTAAAGTCAACTTCCTCTGATTTATCACGGGGTCTTGTTCTACTTTCTTAAATCCAAAAGACAAGTCATAAACTAATAATCAACCCAGTTAATTCCAACAAAGATGAAAGGGGGGTTCAAGGATTCCCTAATCGCCATCATACTTTTGAATCACAAAACCTAATCTCGCATTAGGTAGGACAATTAAAACCCTGCAACCACTTTCATCTTTTCTTAATTATTTTACTTTCAACTAAATTCATCTAATTACCGAGTTGAACCAAAATTTCTGTGGAGATGATAACTTACTACTTTATTACTTGAGTACGATTAGGTGTACTTGTTGATTCTTATCATCACTAAACACACAAACTTGTCACAATACCCCACATCGTATACAAATATAATTTTTCATTTCTTTCCCTTCTTCCTCTTCCTTCTTTTGCAACTCCTTTTATATATTCACTTCATCTCTCTCTCTCTCTCTCTCTCTCTCTCTCTCTCTCTCTCTCTCTCTCTCTCTCGTCCCTACTCCGTCTTCAGTTAGCTTCACTCTGACCGTTGCAACATTCTTTTTTCACTTCCTCTTCAGCATAATTGTTATCAAGATTTGGACGATAATAAAAGTCAACAATGATGGTGGCGAGGACATTGGGATTGTGGTGGTTGGTTGGAGGACGATGAGGGAACAAAGGTGGGAGTTTAGAGAGAGAGAGAGAGAGAGAGAGAGAGAGAGAGAGAGAGTGGTGGCGAGTGCAATGGGGTGTTGATGATTAGACAAATGTGACGATGGTGGTGATCCCCATACAAGAAATTTGAGTTTTAGTGACATCAAAAAACTATAGGAAAATGTCATTTTACCATAGGTATAACACTAAATACATATACCGACAATAGTTTTTTTCGTATTAAATAGTCTGTTTATACTTACCAATTTTTTCTGAAATAATTTTGCTCGTCAGACAAAACGATTTGGTTTGACATAAGAATTTTAGTTGTAGGCGTAGAGCTTTTTTAGAATAATATTTTTACCCACGACTCTTTTTCCGTCATTACACATTTTAGTGACACCCAATACATTCACATCACAATCTTGATGCTTGATTAATTAAAAATTTATTGACAAAATTTATTTAATTAAATATTAAGTAAATGAATTGATGAAACAATAATATAAAACTTGAATTATATTGAAGATGTCAAGTCTTACATGCATGCTAAATTACAAAGTAGCTAGAAATAACAACATAAGTGTATCATAATTGTATTTGTTTTCATTTGCATTCCAATCTAGACAAAGTTAATTGAAAACAAATCTAGTACAAACTCCAATAGCAACTAGAAGCATGCAAAAAAATAAGAATAAGCGTGAAACCTATGATTAGAAGAGCCAGTTTGTTGCTGTTAACCTTTAAGTTACCCTTGTCTCTCTGCAAATTTCAAAACAATATCATTAGAAGTCAACTAAAGGAGTTGTCAATAGTTTGAGGAAATTTTTGTATTGTTTTCATTTGGGTCATTGCAATTCACTTTTATCCTAAATATTGCAACTCTATAGGTGTTTTGAGTGTTTTGTAATGAGAAATCATGTTTATGACATGTCATCTTGCATTTTTGAAGGATTATGATTTTGAGTTGAATTATCATCCGAGTAAGGCTGGTATGGTAGCAGATGCATTGAGTAGGAAGTCGTTGCATATGTCGGCACTTATGGTAAAGGAATTGGAGTTAATTAAGCAGTTTAGAGATTTAAGTTTGGTAAGTGAGTTAACACCGAGTGATGTGAATTTGGGAATGTTGAAGTTGACGAGCAACATTTTGGAGGAAATCAAAGAAGGTCAGAAAGTGGATTTGGAACTAGTAGATTGTTTGATGTCGATTAATCAAGGTAAGGAGAAGGACTTTAGAGTGGATGAGAACAGAGTTATGAAGTTTTGTGAACGAGTTTTTGTGTCGGATGTACCTGAACTTAAGAGCAAGATTTTAGAGGAAGGTCACAAGAGTAGTTTGAGTATTCATCCCGGAGCGACAAAGATGTATCAAGATCTTAAGTTGTTTAGGTTGCCAGGAATGAAGAGAGATGTAGTGGAATTTGTGTTTGCTTGTTTAGTTTGTCAGGAGTATAAGATTAAACATCAGAAGTCGTCTGGAGTAATGCAACCGTTGTTTGTTCCGGAGTGGGAGTGGAATAGTATCTAGATGGATTTTGTTGGAGGTTTTCCTAATACTATGAAGGGAAGTGATTCAATTTGGGTGATTGTGGATCAGTTGATGAAGTCAACACATATAATTCTTATTAAGACTGATATGTCTATGGTGAAGTTGGCGGAGATCTACATTGAGAAGATTATCAGATTGCATGGTATTCCATCTAGCATTGTGTTAGATAGAGATCTGAGGTTTACATTGAAGTTTTGGGAAATTTTGCAAGCAACTTTGGGAACGAAGTTGAGGTTAAGTTATGTGTATCATCCTCAAACGGACGATCAGTCAGAGAGAACCATTCAATCCTTAAAAGATTTGTTGAGGGTGTGTGTTTTGTAACAAGGTGTGAATTTGAGTGAATGTTTATCATTGATTGAGTTCACTTACAACAACAGTTTTCATTCGAGTATTGGAATGGCACCTTTTGAGGCGTTGTATGGAAGGAGGTGTAGAAACTGGTTGTCTTGGTGTGAGTCGGGAGAAAGTGATACGATTGGACCGAAAGTTGTTTAGCAAACTACGAAAAAGGTTAAGATGATTAAGGAGAAGATGAAAGCATCGCAGTGTAGGCAAAAGAGTTATCATGATAAATGGAGAAATGATATTGAATTTCAAGTTGGGTATCATGTGTTTTTGAGAGTTAACCTGGTGATCGGTGTTGGTCGTGCTTTGAAGTCTAAGAAGTTAGCATCACATTTTATTGATCCTTATCATATTATAGAGAGGGTAGGAGAAGTGGCGTATCATATTGTGTTACCGCCGTTGTTGTTGAATATTCATAGTGTGTTTCGTGTGTCTCGTCTTCAGAATTATGTCTACGACCCGTCGCATGTGATTCAAGTGGGTGATTTGCAAGTGAGATAACTTGACTGTTAAGACTATGTCGTAAAGGATTGAATAGCGAGAAGTTAAGCAATTAAGAGGAAAAGAGATTGTATTGGGGAAAGTGATTTGGGTAGAACCTACCGGAGAGAGCATAACTTGGGAGTTAGAGATTTAGATGAAGAAATCGTATCCGGAGTTGTTTCCTTCAGGTAATTTTCAAGGGCGAAAATCCTTTAAGTGGGGGAGAGTTGTAACATCTTGATTTTTTAGGACATTATTATTTTAATTATTTATTATTTATTTGTTTGTTTGATGTGTTTGAATTATTGGAATAATTGGTTTTTATTAGAGATTTAAGAGTAAGATGGTATTTTGGTAATTTGAGAGTGAAAGACATTTTAGTAATTTAGGATTAGGGAGTATTTAATTTAGTGAAGTTAGTAGATTTTTTGATAAATTAAGAGAATACAGACGAGTAGGAAAAAGAAGGTTTAAGTGAAGTAAATATGTAGTGTTATTTTTTTGAGTAAGAATAGTGATTAGGTCCAATAAGAGTTAAGTGAACCAAACCCAAGTGACGTGGATATATAAGAGCGATAGTATTCACAATTTAGGGTTAAGAAATCATTTGGTAAGTTTTGCAAATAGATGCAAGAGAAAGAATAGAGCAAGAAAGAAGAAAAAAGGGATCTAAAGGGAGAAAAGGAGAGAGCTTGAATGACTAAAGTGAAGAGCTAGATTAAAGCTTAGGAGGCTAGCTTACTGGATTAAAAGACAAGAAGGATGGTTATTTTCACCATCTATAACTTATGAGCAATTGTGTGGTTGTGTGTTTTCTTCCATCTTTATGAATTATTGTGATGATTTAATGTCACTTTTCTGCTCAAATTATTGTAGTTATTTTGAGTACGTGAAAAGTTGAGAAACCATATTGTTGTTGTATGAGAATCCATGTTTTATTATGATAAGTTAGTGTATTTGAGTTTTTAGCTTAATTGAATGAAATTCATGAAATTGATGATGAATGATGTTGAATTTGAATTCTATCTTCTTGCTGTGACATTGGGTATGTGAAGGTTCTATTCCTATAAGTTTTAAGTGATAAGTTCATGGTTTAAAGGTGATTATGCGGTGTTCTTGAGTTTTTGGAAAAGTGTGTGTAAAATCATGATTATTTTGTAAACTCTAAACTCTTTTACTATTATTTTGTTCTCAAATAAGTAACGCGAATTGTTTGAACGAAACGACAATCCCTGTGGATACGATACTCTACTTATCACTTAATTACTTGGTAAACGATTTGGTACACTTGCCTAATCTGACCATCGGCAAGATCCCTTTAATCATCTCATAAATCTTGGTATTAAACCCAAAAGCCTTTAAAACTCTTAACAAAAAAGATCAATCTAAAGTATCAAAGGCTTTAGATATGTCAATCTTGAAAGTTATGTTTCCCCCAAAGGCTTTCTTGTGTAATAAGTTAATAGCTTCATAGGTTGTACAAATACAGTCTTTGATGTTTCTTCCTCTAATAAAACCTTTATGCTCATGAGATATTAACCGAGGCATAATAATAGCTAATATATCAGCAAGAATCTTAGAGACGTTCTTGAACATGAAGTTAGCAAGAGGAATGGGTCTAAATTGATTGACTGTGTCAGCATTTAGGGCTTTAGGGATCATAACAATGATGTTTGTGTTGTAGCTTGGGAGCATCCAACCTGTAGTGAAAAATTGTAAAACTGCATTGATCACATCTTCTTTCATAATGCTCCAATATGTCTGGAAAAAGAAGGCTCCAAACTGATGAGTAAAACCGCAAGTGCACGGTTCTACCGAAGTTGTAAAAAGAGAGTATCGTTCCAACAGGGAGTTGTTTAATTTAATTGACTTTTATTGATGTTTAGAAGAAAGTTTAGTTGTAAAGATTGGATTTTTTAACGGTTGAAAAAGAGTAATAAAAAGCGCCTTGGGATTATTGGTTCATCTTGATGATGAAACCTTCACAAACCAAACCCTAAACCTAAACTTTATATTGGACCAACTTTCTAAAGACAAGTTTCTCTTTAGCGTATCAAAGTTTCTCTCGAAATCAGTGAGTGTGTTTCTTTAGCAATCACGCCTATTCTCATGGTTGATTGCTATTGAAATCCTTGAAGAACGAAACTTTATTATCTCAAGGTTTGCTAGACTATTCTCATGTTTCGCAATCCTTGTCTAATTTCACTTGTTCCAATATCAAAACTTCTTCTTTCTATGCTTCGCTTTGATATTTGTGATGATGAATTAACAAATACTAACCCTCCGTTGTCGCTTTATAAGTTTGGTATTTGTTAATTCATTATAAAAACGGTGAAATTAGATTAGAAAGTAGATTTATATAAAATTAGGGTTCAAGGCTTGGTTTGATTAGGATTAGGTCATTAGACTCATCCAACAATCCCAAGACAAGAAGAGTCTACTCACTCATGTTCATCATAGACATAGAAGAGAAGAAGAAGAACATAAATAAAATAACAAAAAAAATAAAAAGAAATAACTTTTATTAAGAAAGACAATTGTCACTATTGAATTATAAGAACAAAAGATGGTTTTAGAAACTAGATGGCTGCTCTATTTATAGTCTAACATTGACTTGAGCCCCAAGATTTAAATCACTAAAGTGTTGCACAATAAACTATGGGCTCTAGGTCAGAAATACTAAAATAGGCAGCTTGTTGAAGAAGCAAAAGGGCAATATGGGGCGCGCCTATGCTATATTCCGGTACAAGATCTTCTAATTCTTTGCACAAGATATTTTTGCGTGAGATCTTCATATTTTTGGCACGAATCAGCTCCAATTCTCCTTTCTTTTGCTCCAAGACTCAATCTTTTGAATATTTGTTCCTGAAATA
>Ga0228710_1002687_pt1 | contig 28172 bp, 14 predicted proteins | sample MedpolnodulmetaG_FD_177995 | JGI IMG/M metagenome (GOLD analysis project Ga0228710, IMG submission 177995) | Root nodule microbial communities from Medicago polymorpha collected in Santa Monica, California, United States - pink nodules | ecosystem: Host-associated > Plants > Roots > Nodule... | reverse complement strand
ATATTTGATGGAACTGAGACAAGATTGCATATGGCTTGTGATAGCCCATTTAAGAATGAGATTTTATTGTTTATCATTTTTATTCAAAAAAAAAATATGAACCAAAGTCGTAGAAATCTTAAAACATTGTAACTCAGTCCATTCTATATTCCATGTATAGTTGAAAAACCAATCCATTTTAACTTGGTATCATTACTCTAGATGGATGAGCTTGAATTTTGACCGTTACTGCTAAGCATTATCATATTATTGGATGATGGTGATTTTACATCCAATCTTTGGTCTCAGAAAATGAACAAAATTATCATTTTGTTCAAAATTGTTATATAAAAAGTTCAAAACCTGAACCTAACTTGAAAATTGACATTTCAGCTTAATCCATTCTATATATGGTTCAAAAACCAAACCAACTTGGTAGAAGTACTGGAGAAGGGTGACCTTGAATTTTGGTCACTTAAGTTCCCAAGCATGCTCTTGTCAAAATCTACCCAAACATGTAAAACTCATAACTACCTAGGAACATATACATTCAGTACATTATGCTTCACAAAGCATTCCACATTTCCAAAGCAATGTTCTTCCTTAAACTTGGTCTTTCTTCATAGCTCCCTTCATTTTTTCGATCTTGTCAAAGGAATGGACCTTCGTACCTCATCAGGTAGCAACTCTTGATCTACTTCAGCAATCATATACAGGAATGTCTCCCCTGACTTATGAAAAAGGAAAGGCACGATTCTGTTTTTCGAAGCCTGCCTTACCATATATAGGAACTCAGCAACTTGCCCCTCAACTGTACCCTGTTGAATCCTTCATTCTACCAGATGGTCTTAATTTCTCACGAAGCTTCAGAAATGCTTGAGGGCTCATGCGAATGATGTCTCGACATTTTTCAGTTTGTACTAGCTGTGCCCATCAGTTGAACAGACCTACACTCGTTCTCAGAATTCAAATGCTCTGACTCTGAATGCGCGATATAACACAGCAGTACTAAAGCACATATCTGTTGTCTCTTCTCTAATTCCTCTGGCCTAGCAAGATCTGAAATTTGGATTTCCATACCCATCCCAAAATTACTCATGCGTCTTACTTGCAACTCCACTTCATCAATGTCGCCCATTAGACCACCCAAATCCACTTTATTTTCATCAGCAACGCTATTAGTATCTCCTTCCATGGATGACCTTCAAGGGACTATTGTCAGGTTCACAAACATTGAACAAAGCATAAAACTACATCAATACATGAGAACACTATAATTCCGTTAAACATAGCAAAATAGTCATAATAACTTGACATATGCAACAGATAATCACCCATTTAGTCACTAAAATTGATGTTTAGTCCTTAAATTAGAATTTCTCGATCACACGTAAATCGTTTAGGATTTTTATTAATTTCAAGGACCAAATTGATTTACACAACAATTTCAATTCTCAAAGACTAAATTGTTGATTCACTATATAGATCAAAAAGCAACAACTAAGCAATAACTCAATGAGTTTAGTTATGATTCACTGTCAGTGCAAAAAGATTTACACTCTCAGCAAATTTGAACCAAGCATGTGTGACTTTAAAAGTACTCCTTCCGTTTTTAAATATAAGCAAAATTGACTTTTTAGATTCATTCATTTAATGATGTATGTGGTCCATAATATGGACCACATACATCATTAAATTATGGACCACATACATCATTAAATGAATGAATCTAAAAAGTCAATTTTGCTTATATTTAAAAACGGAAGAAGTAGTTATGATTAAAGTCAAACATTTTTGGACCCGAATTTGCTGCAGTCAACAGATCCCGACATTCACGCAGTCATGTGTGGGTATCAAGATCGAACGGTTCAAATTCAAACTCAATATTTTTTGAATTATAAAATTAAAAAAAATGAGCATTCTGGGTCATTCAATCAATATTAGACGGCCACGGACATCATGAAAGCAAGACTGGGTGGAAGTGCTGACTACTAAGAAGGCAATATAAACGGTTTTAATGATCTAGATTATAGTTGGTGAAAATGATATTAAAACTATTTAATCAAGATCACCGGATTATTAAAACCATTTAAATTGGATTCTAGGTAGTCAACATGTCAGTGTCAATGTTGTGTATGGTGTCCGTCGGTGCTTCATATATCAATGATATAGTCTAACAACATCTTATTAATCATGAAGGTAACCTGTTAATGGATTCTATATACCTAAAAAATACAATGCGTTAGTAATGTAAAATTCAAGTGTAATTTAAACCCTAATTTCATACCTGATTTCTCAAAAACTGATGAGTTTTATTTTTGGCGGGAAAATCAATAACTTGAGAAGAAACTTCTCAATTTCTCTCGAGAAGTTAAAGCTAAACACTCGAGAAGTTTGCGGTATTTATATAGAGAAAGTAGTGAGTCCAAAACGACGTCGTGGTTTTTAGCTAAGGCAAGCTTAAACGACACTAAACGTGATCGTGTATATGTTTTTCATGGAATGCTATGGACTACTTTTTAGTTCTTAGGCATTATTGCAAAAAAAATAATATTGATATTAATAACTTTTTTGTTCAATTGTAATAAATTGACTCATCCGTAAAGTTATAGATTCAACTTCTCATGATTGTAACAATTTGACTCATCCGTAAAAGTTATAGGTTCAACTGTACTACGTTGCAAACATTATTAAGAAAATCCAATTCACCTAAACTTTTTTTTTTAGGAAAAAAAACTTTTCAGTTAACAGAATTTTAGAGAATATGTTATGAATATATCTAGTAATGGATGTCCATCCATTAACCTTCCATTTACTTGTAACTTCCACTAGTAAGTGGATTGTAAAGTGCTTATTCATTTACCTATTTGTAAGTGACTTGAAGATCCATTTTTTAGACGTCTAAAGTTAATTGTATGACTGATAGTTACGAGACCATACCTTATAAACTCTAGTTTGGTTATGAGACTATGTCTTATAAACTCTATTTTAGGAATCAATAATCTTGTATGTTGAGATATTGATCTGCATCAAGCCAACACATTACTATATATAAGTCCTCCCCTTAATCTATCATGTGTTTTAGGTTAACAACCTAATATTTCTCATTTAAGTGGATTTTGGATGTATTGTGTATATCACAATTGCTCCAATATAATGCACTAAGATAAATATTGAAAAAAAATATTTGATATGAATCTCCATCTATCATTAATTGTGCTGAGCCAACTTATTTATCGTCCAGTAGGCTGATTATCAATTGATGAATTAGTTTTCTCAATATTATGGGGAGATAATAAGCAGCTGAAAATATGAACCTGAAGTTCAAATAAATTATTTGAAAGGAAATATTATTGTCTCGTCTTGATCCTCAAGATATAACTCATTTGCAAAGGTAAATAAATCAAATATCAGCTGCTAATGCTTCAAACGAAATATATGTCCATGTCGGATAATCTAATACTACAAATGAGTTTCAATCGTGCATGAAGCATGATAGATTAATCGGTTCCAAATATAAAAAGTCTCGAATAAGAAAAGAAGTTTAAAGGAAAGATAACCCAAATGAGGATATAGAAACTCTAAAAGAGTTTTCTAACATAATTGATTTTTTTAGTTCCAGAATAACTAATAAGGTACCTGAGACTTATGAAATAATAATAAATTATGTCATGAATGAAAGATCTCAATGGAATGAAATGGAACTGAAATGAAGTCAACATAGACGTGTTTTTGCATATAATATAGCGCTATATGTGGTAAGTAATAGCGATGATCATGATTTAAAGTCTATTAAAGTTATAGATAATGAAAATATTTACAAATGAAAAGAGACAATTTCTAGCGAAATCAAACTCGCTTCACAAAGTAGACTTTGTTTGGACTCGTAGTCCGCACACTTTAAAATGTGAAGTTAAATGGATATGTATGGTTTTTCAAGCGAAAAAGGAATTAGAATGGTAAAATACGTATAGATAGTTTGATATGTTCACTTGAAGTGAATTGGTAAATGTCTACCATTTATTTTTAAAAGACATATATTATTTAAAGACATATTCACCTGAAGTGAATTCAAGAACTTTTCATACTTGATTAAGTTCAGTAGTACATGAAAGACTCAAATTATATGGAAGATGTGTTACAATTTATTTATATGACTCACTTGATAGTGATATATGAAACTCCCTGAAGGATTTCATTTGCGTAATACATACTATCAAAATTATTAAAAAGATGACATCATTTGTCCATTTTAAGGATTTGGAAATGAATTCTTTATAATCGATTTTATGATAATGGTATAAAATATTATTAGAAATCCTGAAGAGATTCTAATATTTGTTATTATATAAATGTGGGTTAATAGGCCTTTACCCCCTGTAATATAAGACACTTTTGGTTTTAACCACTGTAAAAAAAAAAAATTGGATTTGGTCCTTGTAAATTTTTTTTGTTTTAGAATACCCCCCTACATCAGCTGACTGTGCATTTTCGCTGAGGTGCCACGCTGAGTCACCTTTTTCTGATGACGTGGCACGCTGACTGTATAATTATTTTTTTATGGGGTACACGTGGCATTTGTGATTTTTTTAAATAAACATAAAACAAATTCTTTAAAACACCAAAAATATTCTTAAAAAATTCTGGAAAAATAATAAAAATGAAAACAATTCTGAAAAATAAAAAAAATGAAAAATACAAGAAAATTAATAAAAAAACGAAAATAAATATGGAAAAATATTCTGAAAAAATAAAAAAATACAAGAAAAATTAATAAAAATGATTAAAAAAACAAAATAAATCTGGAAAAATTAATAAAAATGAAAAATAAATTTGGAAAAATGAAAATATTCCCTTTTTTTTTCGAATGTAAGAAGTTTTATTTTATAAAAAAAGAAAAATTCAGGAAATGAACATTTATTTTTATACAAAAAATATAAATATTTTAGAATAAAATAAAATTATAGAAATTAATTTTCAAAATCAAAATAATTAGATAATATTATATTTTCGAATTTTTTTATAATTTTAATTTAATTGATTTTTTTTTTCATAAATTTTTTTGAAAATTTGGATATATATTAATTTTTTCCAGATTTTTTTTATAATTTTTTAACTTTTCCAGAAATTTTTTCATTTTTATTAATGTTTCCAAATTTATTTCATTATTTTTCATTTTGCAAGATTTTTTTTCGTTTTTATTAATTTTTCTAGAATTTTTTTCATTTTTATTAATTTTTCTGGTATTTTTTCATTTTTTTAAATTATTTTTTAAGAATTTTTTATTTTTATTTAATAAAAATCACAAATGCCACGTGTACCCCATAAAAAAATAAAATTAATTATACAGTCAGCGTGCTACATCATCAGAAAAAGGTGTCTCAGCGTGCCACATCAGCGAAAATGCACAGTCAGCTGGCCTAGGGGTATTCTAAAACAAAAAAAATTTAATAGGACCAAATCCAATTTTTCTTTTACAGGTGGCAAAACCAAAAGTGCCCTATAAATGTTGATATGCACAAATCTAATTGATTATGTACTAGAATGATTGTGATGTCACTTGATGTGAGTAAAGATCATACCCTCATGAAAATTATGAACAACTTGAATTGATCAAGTGATGACATAATGTATTTTGCTTATTATATATATCGTGGTATTTTAGTTTTGTCAATATTAGGAAATACATATATTGTAGCAAAGTCAAGCTTACAATTTGTACCTTAAAGAAAGAACAATATCACCCAATCGTTTGAAAATGCTAACACCACACAGGGGAAGTGGAGAATGGCTTTTTGTTAAAGATTATGATTTCATACGTACAAGAAACTTGCAGTTTTCAAATTTTTAAAAAGAGATTCTTTCAACAACTCAATATGAAGATATCTCAAGAGCTGCTAATTTGGAGAAGAGTATGGAGATAAATCATAACTTTCTACAGAGCCACTATCTTGTAAAGATTTTGATCAATTAGTATAAAATATTATTTAAACTTCTTCGTTGTCTTTATGAGGGGGAGACAACAATGTGTTCTGCACTCTTTTTTCCTTAATCATGATTTTATCCTAATGGATTTTCCTAGTAAGGTTTTTAATGAAGCAGATTATGACACAAAAGGATGTCATATTCTTTTTCCTTCACTAGAATTTTTTTCCATTGGATTATTCTATAGTAAGGTTTTAATGAGGCATATCATTGATGAACATCCAAGGGGGATGTCCATCCATTAACCTTCCACATTCTTGTAACTCCCACTAGTAAGTTGATTTTAAAGTGCTTATTCTTTTACCTATTTGTGTTTTATAAATAGAACCTATAATGCAATGTAAAGACACACTTCAGAAGCAATACAATATACTCTCTTGTTTTTCCTTTATCATTTTCTCTTTACTTTTCTATGTTGTACAATATCTTGCAATACTTTATATTAATTTCATATTAGAATAATCATTTTAGAGATTATTGAGTAAAAAATGAAAAGAGATTTTTAAAACAATCGGTAATAATTTTTGTAACGTTTTTATATTTTATGCAGATTCTAATTCTTTTTTCAAAAAGTTGTGATAGATATTGGGAAATTTTTAAAAGTTATTATTTTATTTAAAGAAAGGGTACACTCAAATGAAGTATATAGATCCTCCCTCCGCATTAATTGTTTGAAGAAATGGAATCACAATCGAAGATATTAGTCGAATCTTAACTGAATTCTTACACCATCAACAAATTTATATGTAAAAACATTTATCAAATTATTGAGTTTGAAATTTGAAGTGTGTTGGGTGAAATGACATGTCAAAAGATGTAAAATGAAAAAATTAAATATATAAAAGTAAATTGACTGAAAACTAAAAGCATAAGAAATGTCAATGAATTTTAAAAATAAAGTGCAGAAATATAAAATGTTGAAATGTAAAGTGAAAGAATTTAGATGTGCATAAAATTAAAGTTCTGGAATTTGAAAATGCAGGAAAGTAAATTGCATTAGATTAAAATTTATATGAAAATAAACAACACACTTAATAAAATACTGAGACATTTGTAGATGAATTTGGTAACTACCATTGACATGCATGTTTGCTATGTTTACTAGGTAAATAACGATCTTCGACAATTATTGATTGTCCAAGGATGGATTCTGATTAACTTGTGTGTAATATGAAAATTGTAATTGCCTCTATGTCATCCGTTGATAGCTTAACAACATAAGATCCTCGAGAACTTATTTTTCTCTCTCACACTACCATGTATTCCACAGCAAGAATGACAAGGCTCTCTAAATTCACCAAAGGAGCCAGTCATATTTCCAACTATTTTTGCATAACCAAGGCTATTGACAATGAGTTGGTTTTCATCAACTTGCCTTTAGATGGCATAGATCTAGTTATTCATAATCTCAACAGACTCATATTAGAATATTGCGAGATCTCGACTACTATTCGCACTCGCGAAATCTAATCATCTTTGAAGATTTTCATGTTCTTCTCTTTGATTTCGAGAACTATCTCAAAAGAGAAGACAACATAATGATAGTTTCTCAAAATAAGAGAGAATATCATGAAGATCTTCAAAATTGATTGGATTTTCGCAGGTGTGAATAACTGGTGAGGTTTTAATTATTGAAAAAGACAAGATCAACTAATCTTGCATGCTATTATCATTTCTATTAGTATCATCACTGCCTTTGACAGTGTGAAAACCTCACAACAAGTTTAAAACACTCTCAAGAAAAGGTTTTCCGATAAGACTCGTGTTTGCATCATGCATCTCAAGAAAAGACTCTCTAAATTCACCAAAGCAGCCAGTCATATTGCCAACTATCTTCACATCACCAAGGTTATTGGCAATGAGTTGGCTCTCATCAACTCGCCCTTGGATGACGTAGATCTAGTTATTCACACTCTCAACAACTCGAATTATAATATTGCGAAAACTCAACTACTATTCACACCCGCGAAAACTAATCATCTTGGAAGATCATCATAATCATCTCTTTGATTTCGGGAACTATCTCAAAAGAGAAGACAACATAATGATAGCTTCTCAAAATAAGAGAGAAGATCATGAAAATCTTCAAAATTGATTGGATTTTCGCAGTGTGAATAGCAAGTGAGATTTTGCAATATTTTGATCAGAGTTTGTTCAGATTGTGAATGACTATATCTATGTCATTATGTTGTTAAGAAAAAGAGTATTTATTGCTTTTCACTGATTTACAAAAGCTTACATATAGACAGACTACCTTATGATAAAAGGAAAGATAATTACTATTACACGATGCATGTAATAGCTGGCTGTGACACTACACAATGAATTCTAATTATATCTTAATGAATGCAAATATATCCTAATCAATACCAATATATTCTAATGATCATGGCTTGATGTAATCGATATTACACTTTAAATGCCAATATATACTTCTCTAACCACTAATTTTCTAGTACTCCTTGGCAGTTTAACGTATGATACCACTGTGGTTTTATACTTTTCCAAACACACATTTAGTAGGTAAGTCCATTTGACTTTTGATAAGGTAATAATGATTGCCCTTGTACTCATTTTCAATGACATCTTCTTTGCCTAAAAAAAAAGTAGGCCAATTCAATATATGAATCAAAATATCTCTATTAAAAACATACATATCGCCTTCAGTTGTCTTATACTATAAATAAATAATGTTACTATAAATAAATAAAAATAAGACTAAAATGACTGACTTATTTGGAATCAAGAGGCTGAATTATTAATGGGTCATGCTAACCAGTGCCCCCGCACTGGTTAAACATACTAAAAAAGGAAATTATTATCATAAAAGAAAATTGTTTTTGACTTTTTATATATTAATTACACAATTTCAATGCATTAACTACTATATAGTTTCTTTTTTGGTATGCTTAACCGGTGCCCTGGGGCACCGATTATCATTTCCCATTATTAATTATTTCATAATTCTTTTTTTTTTTGACAAAATTATTTCATAAATTTTAGTAATTCGTCAGAACTTATAACTCGACAATCCTGAATTATAACTAATTTCTTATGCTATATTTCAATACAAACATAATTAAAAACAATGAAGAATACAATTTAACAACAAAAAAAAGGCCATAGAGCACAGGGCACTAGATTAGAGAATTTTGTCTCATTCAAACCCGTATCAAAAATGATAATTTTAATTCTAACTTCATAGCTTTCTCTTAAAAAAAAACTTCATAGCTATCTCAATGTAGAGAATAAGTAAGTTAACTTTTCCGAGCATGCGTTCACTTGAGTAGAACAAGTCATTATCATTTCATAGAGAGCTCTTGCACGTGAAAATTTCATTGTTGCTAGATCTTTGCATGGCATAGATTATTAAACTAAATGGAAATTAAGTTTCATATATGAAACCAAATATGAATTAATTAACAAAAAGGGAATAACTATTTAAAACATCATAACAAAAAAATATGCTGAAATTAACTAACTTGTCACAGTCCAAAACATTAAAATCTTGGTCTTTTGTGTATCACTTGGAAGGAAAATCTTGGTCTTTATGGGAATAACTTTCACTGTTGTTGAGAGAATGAAAAATTTTAGGAGTCACCCTCATGAGTTGTTGAGTTGGATTGAAAGAATCGTTTTGAGAACTTGAACTCAACATTTGATCATAATGGTAATTGATTTGTGTTGGATCCATCTCCACTGCTCCAACATGTGAAGGAAAATATTGTTGTGTTGACAAACACAATGATGATGGGAAGGGTACAACATGCATTCCATTATTTCCATCTATATCTTTAATTTGGTTAACAAATCCAAAATTAGATAATTGAGGAACATGACTAGATGAAGGCTCCAATTGATAACCAAGTGGCATGGTGTTCAACATTCCCAAAAAAGAAGGTTGATTTGCTCCTCGAGAGATAATCATATTTGAGACATTGTCAGATACTAAATGTGGTAATAGACTATTTGGCGAATCATGTTGTGCACAATCACGATTATCATTCTCCTCTTTCTTCTCTTTATCCTCTTCACTTCTATTCATCCAATTTTCTTTGTTAGTAACAATATCTCCCAACCCTTGTTTAGAATTTGATTTCCAAATTGAAGTGTTGTTTTGCCTAACATCACCATTAGAAATAGTACTAGCAAAAGATGGATAACCTAAGGTGAAGTTTCCTTGAGGTATTGGAAGTGGTGGAAGCTCATCAATTTCATCCTTAGCTATATTAAGCAACCAATCAACAACCTTGCTAGGTTGGTTTAGCCCTAACCTATCTTGAAGATCATAGAGGTGAATTGCTGTTTGGATTGAAAGCCTTACCCTTCTATCTCTTAGTCCTTTTATTGTGTATACTTTGCTATGTCTATCTTTTGTTCCAAAGGCTCTAGACACCCTCACAATTCTTGGATCTTTTAGTTTTAACCATTGCGACGTTGTTGATGATGATGTAGTTGAATCATTTGATGGAAGAACTTCTTGTTTTAATGGAAATTCGGCTTCTTTTGGAATGTTAATCATCTTATTTCTCTCATTGTTGTTGTTGGTCTCCTTCCATTGTAAAATGTTGTTGTTTTGGTTGAAATTCTCTCTAATTTTGAATTCTTCTTTATGAATTTTGCTTGTTGTCACTCCTAGTATCTGCTTCAGAAAAGTATGAAATTGAGATTGAGAAAAATATTAGAAATTATATAAATGGAACCCCGCTATTGACAAGAATATATACATTCTAAATCATAATTAGATTTTAGGGATTACCTTATACAAATAATAGGCTTACATAAAAAATCATAATTAGATTTTAGGGATTACCTTATACAAATAATAGGCTTACATAAAATAAGTTGAAGGATCTATATTGATAAGAATACCAATGTTTGTATCAAATTACATATAATTAAATATTTTGCATGAGAGTTGAATACCTGTTTTTGTATCACATTAGATCGTCAAATCCTTTTTTTTAAGAGTCAAATCCTTCTTAAAAAGAGAAATTAAAAAAAAAATTGCTAAGGGAAAACAAGAAATTAACTTAATTCCTTAAAGTTGGAAATGAAAATGATAAAGATTTCTTATAATTATAGCAGAAGCTATATCAAATTAAGTGAAAATGTTTGCTGCAAAATAAAACAAAGACATAGCAAATTCAAAGTAACTATTATGGGAGCAAGGATATTATTATCTATGTAATCATTTAGCACAAATTTTAGGACAAGTTAATAAGTATAGTTGAAAAGGTTTGTATAAAACCCTAGATACATATATACACATCTATGAAAAGATAGTATCTAGAAACAAATTATAAAACACGCATGAATACCTAGTTACCAAACACTATTTGATATATTTCATGCTAATATAATATGAGAGAGGAAGGAAGTGTATGCATACCTTGCTTTTGATGGTAAGCTAGTAGTAGAACTAGAAGTACTATATATGATATATATGAAGATATGGTTTGAAAATAGAAACTTTGGTTTGGTTTGATTTTATAGAATAAATTTGGTGAAGAAGTTATAAGGTTGAGTCCGCAGCTATGTAGGAAAAGGAAGATGCAGAAATGGAACCGACCACGCCGTATAAAGGAATGGCAAATAGTTGGCCACGTGAGATATAACCTTATTGGTCAAATAAATTTTGTGTCTACATCTTATCATTTATAATATGCTATACGCATGATCATTGACAATGACTTCATTCATGATTACATGCTTGATAGTTAGTTAGAGTGACTTGACTATAATACAATTCTTTGCATATACTACTCTTCTAGCTAGCTAGTTGCCAAATTAAAACGTTTCTTATTATGGAAACTGAAACAAGTTATCAAACTAATTATTTTGTATATTGGTAAAAGTGAATAAATGATTTAAATCATATATGAGAAACATAACTAGCAATCCTCGTGAGCTTAGCTCATTTGGTAGAGATATTACATTTTATATGCAGGGGCTGAGGTTCGAACCCCGGACACTCCATTTCTCCACAATTAAATTGTGTGAGCTCTAACCACTAGGTTATTTGAAAAAAAAAACAAAAACTAGCACATCTGAGGATACTCGGCAACCTCGATTTTGCAAGAAAAAATTCACTTTGATTAATTATAGGTTTAAGTTTTTCTTTTAACATTCAAAGTCAGACGAGAACGAGAGTGATAATATTTGCTCCACACCTAAACATGTTTCGATAATTAAAAAATCAACTTTTTATATACATTAATTTAATATTTTATTATATATTATAAATTTTAAACTCGTCTCTATATAAAATATAATTTTATTTTATTATCGCTTGATATTATTAGTTTACAGTGTTAATTACAATAAAAAAAATTAATTTTCATATATTAGCAATGGTGATGACCCAAATTTTCAATCCTCTGGAGAAAAAGAGAGAGAACGTGTGGGTTTTTGCAAGGAGTTGGGGCGGGAAGAGGAATATTTCCGCCCCACCACCATACCTGGTTACAACCAAGAAGAAACCTATACAAAGGTAAAAGAAGTAGAAGCTATGCAACACTTATACATGTGAATGTAAACTATATAAATTTAATTATCTATTATTGAACAAAATGCTGCAAACAAAAAATTGATATATTCAGAAAACAATGTGAAATTCATTTCAGATAACAAATAAACACATGCAATATGGACCATTGATTATACACGCTTCAAAAAAAGGGGGTAAGTCACACTTTATCGGCAACTACAAAAAGATTTCGTTACTGAATTGCCTCACATGGAGGGGCCATACATAAGCAAGACAAAACACCATCAAGGAAAATATCTTCCTTCTTCTTAATTAGATCAAAGTTTTGTTTTTGGCTATATGATTTATGGATGTCGTTAGGCTCTTGATTTTGATAAACCTTCAATTTAAAAGGCAGACATCAAAACTTATTAATAGAAAATTTAACAATCCTAGCGGTGTTTTTCAGGAGAAATGGTAAAGTCTGTTGAATATGTTGAGCAGACACATGTGGTTATCGTCGTGATAATGTGTGGAGGTAAGGTAATCATCTAAGGAACCTTACACGTGTTGACTTGGATCTCCATCGTGGAGAAGTCCACTCTAAATGAGTCTTGGCCCACCCCGGAATAATTTTTATTCATACTTACACAATCACAAACTCTATATACTAACAGACATGTGGTTCTCGTCGTGATAATATGTGGAGGTAAGGTAATCATCGAAGGAACCTTACGGATGTTGACTTGGATCTCCATCGTGGAGAAGTCCACTCTAAATGGCTCTTGGCCAACCCTAGAATAATTATTATTCATACTCAAACAATCACAAACTCTTGAACATATACATAATCTTTGGAACACCACCCTAACAAAGACTTTGAATAAATTAAGCAATAATAAAAAGATAAAGGAAAAGTGATAAAGAGGAAAAAAGGGAGTTAGAGAAAACAAAAATAGCTAGGAGAAGGCATCACATGGAGAGCAAACAAAGAAAACAACTTTGGATAAGTCATTTAGTAATTAGATTCAAAAGTTGTGGAAGGTATTGTCACATGTCTTTGTGTATGATAATTCTACTTATTCGGACAAATGTGAGGGACCAATATTTGTTATCTTTTATTTACAACACTTTAGGACCACAAAATTTCAATGCATAGAGATATGCATGGGGGCAGGGCAAGGTAGGCAAGTTGTGATTATCACTGAGAATCCACAGCATATATGACACAATCACAAGTGGATTAATTGCATGCTTTTCTTCAAAAAGAAAGTCAATGATTAATGTGTAAAATTAAAGATAAAAGAAACGTACGCATGTTTTCTTCCATTCTTCTTCATTTTACAAAGGCCATTTGCAAACTATTTTAGCCTTCACACATGTTGAGCTGGATGTTGATGTATACCAAATTCAAAACCCTATTTTTTTTAAAGAAAGAAAATTCAAAACCCTATTTATTAGTGAACATTTTAAATTTAAAAAGTACGAACTTTGATAAGTGGCTTGTATTTGATCCAATTCATGAATTACTATGTAAATATTTTAATTAGTGTTTTGATGTATCTATCTATCTGTTATATTTATTAAATTAAACTCTCAAGTTATGTTGTTGACATCTCATCAAATTATCTACCACATAGTTACATTTTCTCGACATAATTTTCAAAATGAGTGTCGTTTAAACTAAAAAAAATTGTTTTAAAATGAATGTCACTTACACTTTTCAATATAGAATTATTATTTTACTTTCAATTGTACCCTCTAATTAATTAAGTGTACACTACTTTCAAAGCATTACAATAGTAAATAAGACTAATTTAGTAAAATTTCCAAGTCTTTTGACATCATTATTACATTTCTTAATTTATACTCTCTCTGTCTCACAATTATTGTCTCTTTAACATTTTTTTCTTTTTCTCAAAATAATTATCACTTTACCATACAAATGCAACATTTATTATTTTTTCCACTATTATACCCTTATTTATTGAATTTCATCCAACTTAACTACTCCAAGTCTCCACAAACTACAATTAATAATGGTGTTTTAGTAAATGCTACTAATTTTACCATTAAAATCAACACAATTAATCATTTCTTTAATAATCGTGCACAAATCTTAAACGACTAATATTATGAGACGAATGAAATATATAAAAACATTAAATGATACTCATTTTAAAAACGAGATAATATTAAATTAGACTTTCGAGTTATGTTGTTGACATCTCATCAAATTATATGTCGTATGGTTACATTTTCACCACATCATAATTTTTCAAACATTGCACTTTTCACTTGTCCTCCATCAATTCAATCCCCATTCCTCACGGAAAACCCCTATTCCAAAACCACCGCCCAATTGTTTGCCAACCATATAGAGCCTACGGTATCTTCTTCTCTTTTCTTTTTGTATTATACATCCCCTAAAGGAAATATATCAAGGAATATGTAGCACAGAACTTTGTCTACAAAATTTTCGATAATTAATTTAAATTATATATTCAATACAAGTATGCATGGTAGTGAAACTTCAGATCAATTTAGTTATTCTATTCAAAATCCATGCAAAAAATTTCTCTATTACTTTAGTTTTTGAGCCAAAACTTATATTTATTTTTTTATATTTTGGTTGTCCCACGAGTTGTCTCATGAAATAGTTTTTAAATATCATTCCTTTATCGTAAAACATCTCAAACATAATTATAAACCGTGCAACGCACGAGTCTTCCCTTTTGAGATTTTTAGGACTTAAGATTACGACACATAGATGACTAAGTGCGTGTTCCCTTTTGAGAAAGGAATCAAAATGAATAAATAAAAATGCATTTTATTTTTTAGATAGTTTATCTTCTCTTCTTCCTTTTGTATCTAAGAACCCTAGTTACCATAGTTTTCTTTGTAGTAGTGAAAGAGCCAAACAAACTTCGATATCCTTAAATTGCACTTACAAAATAGATTCGTTGGATTCAATTAACAAAATAGATTCGTTTGATTCTATTAGATTCAATTACCTGTAACACAAGTTTGATATAATTATTAACAATTAAATTCAATAAAATAGATTCGTTGGATTCTATTAGATTCAATTACTTGTAACACAAGTTTGAAGTAATTATTAACAATTCAATTCAATTTCTTGTACTATAAGTTAGTTTAGTTAGCTTTCTAATCATAGTTCAACTAATAACTATTAGTTAGTCAATTAAATGTGTTGGATCATTCGACAGGGGATCCAAATTTTGGACAAACCCTAAAACATGACTAAAACATTTGACAAATAATTATTTCATTTTCATGTAACGATATATCTTTTGTAAAAATAAGGGGCTAAACCCCAAACAAACTAACATAAACACAATCAGGATAAGAAATCTGGTTGGAAGTCCTGTAATTTTTTCTTGGATGGTCGTCTTGTTCTAATAAAAGTTGCCTTGTCTATTTTACCAATTATTTTTTTCCTTCTTCAAGGCTCTAACAGGTATCCTCTCTCGAATTGAATCTCATTTTAATTTTTTTTATGGGGAGCGGAGAGGAATCTTGCAACTCTCATTGGGCAAAAAGGTTGTAGATCATGATAGTGATGGTTTAGGGGTGAGACGGGCGCGCGTGAGTATAATTTGTCTTTACTAGATAAATTTTGGAGGTTGAGGGTCGATCAAGAAGGTTTATGTGTTATGGTGTTGTCGGGGAGACATGGTGATGTGAATGGGACGGTGTCAAGTGGTGGTTCTAGAGGTTTATTTTGGTGGAAAGATGTTCAATCTACTTTTAAATAGATTGTAATGGGTTGGAAAGTTAATTTAAAAATAACTTATTTGGATCAATTAGGAATGGATGAAATATTTTGTATGGAGGGGGACCTTGGTAGGATGGAAGGCTTTTGTAGGATTGGTTTGGTAGGTTGTTTGGAGTAACTTGCAATAAAGATGTGGAGGAGAATATCATTTGCTTGTGAAGAAGAGTTACTTTTTTTATTACTATTCGTTGTTGGATAACATTGTTGTGCAGAAAAATGTGTTAGACATGTGGATTCGGAAGCTTGAAAAAGATAAGTAGTATGCGGTTAAAGGAGTGTATCATTCTTTGACACATGCTTTGGTACATAGACATCCATCTTCTCTTGACATAATTTGGAATAAGAAAAGCTCCCCTAAAATTTTCTCTTTTTGGTTGGATATTCTCGTTAAACAGGCTACCGGCAAAAGATAATTTGCCTAGAGAAGGTGTTATCAGTGCAGATTCTTTAATGTGTGTTAGTAGATGTGGTAATGAAGAAAACTCAAAAGACCTACTTTTTATATTTTTTTTTATTGTGCAATTTTTGGGAATTACTTGAAACTCAAGTTTAAGTTGGTCCGACATTTCGAGCGTGTTATCAAATGTTGTTCTGACTAATGCTCAACAATTTTAAGTTTTTACTTGTCTTCAAAATTATCAAAAAAAGACTCTAAATCATTTGGTTGACTTGTCTTTGGCTGATTAAAAGAAATGCAGCAATAGAATTTTAAGCAAAAAAGAGTCAAATGTGTCGAGTCTTGTGGATAAGGTGAAGCTTCATTTTTGGTGGTGGTTTAAAGCAAAAACTCCATATTTTGGTTATGATTTAAATATATAGTGCACAAATCCCTTAGAATGATTATGATACTCTTACTTTTGTTTGGTTTCATTTATGTTTTGTAACCTCGTCATTGAGTGTTTTTATGGTTGATTGGAGTTCTGTTGGTGAGCTACATGTGTGTAGCTCCTTTGGTTTTGTTTTCCTAAAATTTGTGGTGGTTTGTTAATCGATCTCAAAAATGTGTTCAAATGCGAAGTTTGGATCAAAAATTATATTTCTTGGTTTGTTTAATCGTTAAATTAAGAAGTAATTTTATTATATGTTGGATAAAAACAAATAGGGAATTGCAATTAAAGACTTATCGGATATTTTTGTCTCTCACCATAATGAACCAAGACTCGAATTATGGTTGAGAGAAGAGTCCATATTTAATGTTCAACTTTGCTATATTACAACATAACCTCCAAGAACCATGATTAAGGAGTAATCATTAATCACAAACATTGCTAAAACAGTCACAAATGTTTTCTTTTTTTAATTCAGAAAAAGGTTTGTCATGGTCCATAAATAGGTCAAGTTCAAGTCTTTTTTTCCCCAACTAGAGAATACTCTAGATTTTCCTCATGACACAACATTGACATTAGAGTAGTGGGGACCGCCGGTAGTAATAACGGTTGGTCAGAGATAATCACATTGTGTCAAGAACAACCACGCCTCAACTTAAAATCTTAAACCATTAGGTATATGTATATTCTTACTTATATGGTCCTCAACATGCAATTTTTCATCCAATGTAAAATTTCTAGCTCACTTGACACGCAACAATCTCCACTCAGGTGTGACTTTTTCAATCTTATACTTGCATCGTTGTTATTACCAACCTAACACGCTCCTTAGCTGCACTGTCAGGAATACTTTCAATTCAAGGATTCAATACTAATATCCCATTACTGCTACCCCACCAAGCCGAACAAGGGTTTAAATACTACTTGTTTGGTTGAGCTGTAGTGTCTCCCTTTCTTGTTGTGAGCATTGACCCGTTATTACTTTTGGTGTTCCCTCTACTTTGATGCCGCTGTTATGTCATGAGGAAAGTCTGGGGGGGTCATCACATTTGGTCAAGAGCAACCACACAAATGAATAAGGCATCATATCTTAACCCAAAACCTTAAGACGTTAGCTATATAGGTCATGTCATTTATATGTTGCTCAACATGCACTTTTCCGTGTTATATGGTTATGCCATACTTTCTAAAATGTCCAACTCGAATCAAAAAGTAAGTCTGAGACAAGTTACAAGTTAGATCCATGCCTTGAATTTTTTTTTCTAGATAAATGTTGAACCTTAGAAACCCTAGCTCCGCCCAGTACATTCTTACCCTTGAATAGTCAACTATATTCGTGTAACATTTGTTTACATTATTCGTACCAATATAATTAATTATTGACGTATTTTAATTATTCGTGTAACATTTGCTTACATTATTGATGTATTTTCATTAGACTATTTTTCTATTACTTTAACTTCATTTCACACAGATACATACACTACACACATGTTTATAGTATAAACTATAGATAGATGACATGCATGAAAAATCCCATGTCATCCCTTATTATGGTTCATCTAGTTGCTAGTTGAATGTGTTGGGAAATCAAGTGAGTGATTATGTCCTACATCGACTAGGAATGGAGGAAACGTTAGATATATAAGAGAGGGGACCCATATACCACCCATATACCTGATGCTTTGGGTGAAGATGTGGCGTCGAAGTCTCTTATTGGTCCTGGATGTTTAGCCATTGCCGCTCCCGGCGCTCCCCGGACTCCCCGACAGAATGCACCACTAATAGCGAGAAACTTCAAAACAACTATAGTTGAGCAACTTAAATTCTAGGTACCACGACTCATGATTAAAGAAATAGATCATATTAAGTAAAGTGAAAGGCCCATGAATAAAGTTCCAGATTTTCATGACATATATAGAGCGTTCCAGATTAAAGAAATAGATCATATTGAGAAAATCACATAATTCAGTATAATTTTATGTGTCAGTGTCGTGTCGGTGTCAGACACAACGCGTGTCTGATACCGGGACACGTCTAATCCGAAGAGTGACCATGCTTCATTGATGAAGTAAGAAAAAAAAAGATTATTCTTTGTCATGTAACTGTTGGAGAAGCAAAGTGTGTATCAGAGAGAGTGATAGACACGCAGAGGGACAGAGAAAATGTTAAGGATAAATGAAGAAAGCAATTTTGATATATGATGTTTTAAGAAGACTCTTCTAAAAAGCAGTAGTGAAGGGTCCCTAAGAGATGGTTCTGTTCTGTAAAAACTTGATGACAAATCACTAAAAGAGTACAATTATGACTCAATAAATGGTCCACAAATTCATAACAGAAGCATCTTGCTCAAAGCTCTCCATGACTCATTACTCTCACCTTTCTCAATATAGCCAAAATAGTGCAGAAGCAGCAGCAGCAGCAGCACTGTCTATAGACTGTGTAGCACCTTTTTTCTCTCTTTTTTTTTGTTTTGTTTTGTTGAATTCTGGCTTGAACTTCACAGATAAAAAGAAACGAGTAAAAAGTACCCTTGAAAGTTGAAACATTGTAACAATAGTCCCATAAAAATTATAAAAACATGCACAAATGCATCTTTTCTTAGTCAATTTGGATCATCAAGTATGTTTTATTATATGTCTTTCGTTAGTCAATTTAATCTATAAAATTATTTATAACGAAAGATGTATCAAGAATGTTATTTGATACAGTTCACAAGTAATCTTGTAAATTAGACTGTAGTATTTAAATATATGTTGTATTGTGTAAATTCTAGGTTTGATTAATAGAAAGCCCATTATTGTCAGAGCGATAGACACAATTGGTTGAAATATATGATCAAATATCATGTCTTCTTTGTATGCGTACATTTTTACTTTTGAATACATCGTTGTTTTGACAAATATTTTTTCTTGTGATTTTAGTATATTCAAGAACTATATAGTGAGAGCGCCGGCTGCGCCGCTCAAATTTAGGAATCAAACTGATAGTTTACTCTCAAAGAGACTATTCAAAACACTTTTGAACTAATAAGTGAAATTCAATGGACCACTTAACTTATAGTTAATTAAGACACTGATTTTATGAACAATTTGGAAGTAGATGAATGAGCTTGTGCTGGATTCTAATTAACATGAAATAGTGGAATAGCCGGCCCTAATTTTCTAGTGAGAGAAACTCCAACTTCTCTCTACACTTTTTTTCTCCTTCGTTCATCGAGGAGGGGTGGTTTTAAGTCATTTTTGACTTAGAATCACCCGTCTACATCTTTCTTCCCCTTTTCTTTCAATCTAAATAAGTGGTTGTGACATACATCAAGTTTTACCTTTTGTGTTTTTTGTGATTTTGTCGTCTAAGTGCGGCGTTGTGTTGTTCGTCGTCTTGTGCGGCGTTTGATTTCGCGTCTTGTCGCGGTGTTTGTTTAGTTCCTATTGAAAGATCTACATTAGTCAATTACAAATTCAACCAATGATTTGGGCGTCAACGTTGCAGATCCGGAAGTATGGGTATTTCGGTGACTTAAGTTTTATCATATTATTTGTAGGCATTTTGTCGTTGTATACTATTAACTTGGGTGTTGTGAGTTTGTTCACAGATTCATCCTTTACGTTTTTAGCGATGTTTGTATCTGATGTACTCTACCAATTTGAATGAGTGAATATCGTTTTATTTTTGTAAAAAAAAAAAAATTAACATGAAATAGTGGAATATGTCCCAATTGATAGAAAGAAAGGATCGAGCAACTAACTATTTTCATAAAGTTCATTTGGAGGGTGGGGTTTAGCATGGGAAAGGGGAGTTGTTTTCCACCATGGAAAAGTAAATTTAAACCATTGGATTAAATGAAGAACACATTTTAATCCTACTCTATCAACACTAAATTTTTCCACACTATCTTCTACCATCACTTCTCTCTCCTCCATACCCCTCACCACACCAGATACATCAGAGAACTACAATCCATCAACACTAGCATCTCACCCACCATGAAACTACAATCCATTTTCATCTTCATCGTGTTGCTCTTAAAAAAAAATACCCAAAAAATTTAAATTAAACACTCATATGAATTCTTCACGTGTAGCAATCAAGTAACAAGCTTTTTATGAAACCATTTAATAAAAGCAATCTTCACGAGTTGCAATCTAAAAAAAGTTAAAAATAAATCTTCATAGCTTCAATCAAAGGAACCTAAATCCACGGTTTATGTTTGTTTTGGGAGTAACAACTATCTCAAAATTGAATTATGTTCAATAGTGTGGAGTAACAAATTGACATCATTGTTCGTGAATCAACTTTCCATATCAACAAAATAAACCAAAATGGATTAAAATAATACATGAATTGAATCTGAAAAAATAAATATTAAAAAAAACCAAAATGGATTGATTGCTTTTATAATAATTTATATACATTTTATTTCCCTTCCTTCCATTGTATCTGCATCATGAAAATTATAGATTCAAAGATACAAATGGTGAATTTTTGTTTCGGTTTTCGTCCCTATACAATTTTTGGTTTCATTTGCAACCTCGTAAAAAAAAAAATTGCAGAAAACCCTCTCCCCTATCCAACTCACCAAATTTGCTTATGTTGAGCTGACTTAGCTTTTTATTTTAATTTTTACTTATTTTTTAATTGGCCACATCAGATTTTATTATTAAAATTTTAAAAAAATCCAAAAAATAATATAAATTCATTTATAATAATTTAAAAAGAAAAAAATTTGTAAATAATAAATATTTTTTTAAAAAAAAAAATCTGGAAATTTTTTTTCAAAAATTTAAAAAAATAAGAAGAAAACTATAAGATTTTTTTTTAAAAACTTAGAAAATATAATCAGATTTTTTTCGAAATTAAAAATATTTTAAAAAATTCTGGAATTTAATTTTTAAAATACAAAAAAACCAAATTTTCGAAAAAAGCTTTTTAAAATATTTTCTACAAGAAAAAATTCTGGATACAAATTTAGATAAAATTCAGATTTTTTTTTCGAAAATTTTATTCCAGAATTTTTATAAAATCATTTTCGAAATTGAAATATTGAAAAAAAAAATCATTATTTTTACAAAATTATGAAGATTTTGGCTAATGATTCTAACAAAAATCCATTTTGGGGCTATAATAAAAAAATTGTAAAAATTAAAAAAAATTCAGGAATTTTAATGAATTTTTTCTAAATTAGTATCCAGATTTTTAGAAATTAAATTTTTTCCTGATTTTTTTTAAAAAAAAAATCTGACCGTTTTTTTTTTAAGAACTTTAATAAAATTTTCGAATAAAAAATCTGAGTTTTTTCTAAATTGGTACCCAGATTTTTAAAAATTAATTTTTTTTTCATTTTTTTTTAAAAAAAATCTGACCTTTTCTTGATTTTTTTGTATTTTTAAATTGTAATTCCATAATTTTTTTAAATCTTTTTAATTTTGAAAAAAATCTGATTATATTTTCCGATTTTTAAAATTTTTGGAAAAAAATCTGAATATTTTTCTGTATTTTTATATTTCGGAAAAATCTTAATGATTTCTCTGAATTTTTAATTTTTTTTTAAATTTTTTTCGATTTTAAAAATTTTTGGAAAAAAATCTGAATATTTTTATGATTTTTTGGATTTTTTTTATTTTTTTAAATTCATTTTCAAATAATTTTTTTAAAAAATATGATGTGGAAATGTTTTTTTACACGTGGCCAATTAAAAAAATGTCAAACCAGCGCCACGTAAGCGAATTTGCTGAGTTGGATGGGGGAGGGGGGTATTCTGGAAAAAACAATTTTTACGAGGATGCAAATCAAACCGAAAATTTTATAGGGGCGAAAATCGGAAATGGCATATATTACAGGGATGAAAAGCACTATTAACCCAAAAATAAATTACCGGACAACACCCACCAATCGAAATAACTGTAAACAAAGGATGGTTGCTTAGCTTTCACCCACAAGAAAGAAGTAATCTTGATTTTTTCAATGAGAACACAATGATGTGAAGTTGCATTTTTAAATATATGGTTATTATGATCCTTCCATATGACCCATGCACATGCAAACCAAATACCTTTTATAAAAGAATTAGTGCAATACGGTAATCCCGCCATATTGGTAAACTGAATATGATGTTCACATAACTCACAAGGAGACACCGCATATAAGCCTAACGAGTTCCACACATGATACCATAAATTAGTGGATGTATCACACTCCAAAAATAGATGTCTAGATGTTTCCAAAACCTCACAACCAACCGCACAGAAAGAGTCCTCTGCTGAGAGTATATTCCGCATCAATAAATTTGCTCGCACCGGTAGTCTATCACGAAGAAGGCGCCACAAAAACAAAGACACCTTCGCCGGAATGTTCCTATGCCAGACATCATCAACAATGCTCCTATCCACCTGATCCCCAAAATTGGTAATAAAGCGATATGCATCCCTCACCGAATAACCGTGTGTAGGATCTAAAAGCCAACTCCACATATCATTAACATCATCCTACAAAACAATGTTATGTAATAATACTAAGCACTCCCTCACACTTTCCTCCTCCCAAGCTAACAGCCGACGTCTCCACACCCACACCCATCCCCCTTCACCCCACCCCTCTCTCACCATCTCCTCCAATAGACTTATAATCAATTTTTTAATTTTTTCGGGTGGGCCATCTGTATTTAACTATTCAGAAAATGGAGGTTGGTTGAAGAAGAATAGAAGATTATTTTCGAGATAATGTCGGACACTAAATATAAACACAATTTTTTATGGAGATTAACGTTAGCTTACTGTGTTGTGGATTATTAGCCTCTCATCTTATTCTTATCTAAGAAGAATTATATGCTTATATTGTGAGTTAACTTGACATTGTTCATGTAAAGGATGCGCAATGACTATACTTTAGTGCCAAACTTGTATCCTTTGATCTCTTTTTAAAAGTGAAAATTCGGACCCCATTCAATACTCAAAGACAAACTCTCCTAAAAAAAATACAAGATTCTATTTCCTACAAGTTTCTTCCATCTATATTCTACTGGGGTCTCTTAAGGATAATTGAGCTAAGCGGTGGACTTTTCTCTACAGCCATAAGAAGAAAATTGTTGTTTACATTAAATGATTTGCTATCACACATGAAAATGATCAAAATGCTTCAATGATGGTTAACTACCGTTCGTTCCAGAAGAGAAAATTAAGCAGTAAATGGTAGTTAACTACAGTTGGGAGTATTGAATGTCATTTCCATGTGTGTGATAGCAAATCATTTAGTCTAAAAAGCAATTTTCACATAAGAGAAGCTAACAAAAGATAAATGGGCTACTATGGATATGCATCAGGAGTTGTGCTTTTTAGGCCCCCCTCAATGTCTTTCAGGTTTCCTAATAAGGCAGTTTTTTTTGTTGATTGTAGGCCACGCTTGAATCCAGAAATTAATGCAAATTATTTTGGGAATTGTATTATGTCAAAAAAAAAAAAAAAGGAGTACAAGAGGGCCTTAGCCCAAAAGAAAGAAAACTTAACGCTTAATTAAATGAGATGTTGCAAGACCAACATAATCAGCTAAAACACATAATCTCATCTGAACAAGACATTGTTCATAAATAATCAAAGAAGAGCCACCATCACACGCCAAGTTAGCTAGAGTATCTGCACAAAAATTAGCCTCTCTAAAGATATGGCAAATGCGAACCTCCCAATTTAATTCCAACAAGCTTCTAATATTTGTTAACAAACTCAACCCCGTTGCTGGAAAGAAATGATGCATTGCTGGAAGCTATAATTAATGAGTTGAATGGTTTGGAATATTGGATGTCAAAGATGCAATCTAAAGCACCTACATTGGATGAGACTTATAAGTTGAGATTTATGTTACTTCTATCGACAAAACAAGAGCTTTTACTCTTTCGGAGAATAGGAATAATGAATTAATGATGGTTGAGTTGAGATTTCTTTGATTTTGAACAAGCAACAAATGGAGGTTTTTGCTCAACTTTTTGTTCAAGGACTTAAATCCTTGTAAGTTTGAAGGATTTACAACACTCATACATTTTACGTATCAATTATTTGCGCTAAACTCCGGCGACACTTGAATTCTTGTAATAGTATTGAGGAATAATCAAATAAATTGATTATCTATCGTATAACATAATCACATTGTTGTAGATTTGAAGCATCCAATCAAAATAAGACTATATGTGTTTCGGTTTCATGTGTTTGAATTAGTTTTGTAAGGTTAGAATTGAAATTTTTTGATTAAATATCACATGGATATCATGTGATTGTATGATTAATCTTAAATAAATTTTTATATGTATGTTATTTTATGATGAAGGTATGATAAGAGAAAGAAGAAAGATATTCACGACTTTTGTTTTAGTGTTTATTCGCTAGATCGAATTAATAAATACTAAGCTTTGTTATGCCATGATTCATCTACTTTTTCTCTCAATTTTTTATTTTTTTTACAAGAATGGTTTCTCTCAATGTTAAGCTCCTAATCCTATAATCTCTCTAGTTAAGCTCGTACTATTCGGTTTGATTAATCCGAAGGTCCTTAAACAATTTGAAAATTTTGAAAAAAGATTTATTTTAAAAAAAAACAATTTTTATATTTGTTTTTTAATTAGTCGTTTTCCATAGCGCACGCACGTACATTTTCTTTTTTTATACTTTTTTTTGGTGAGATTCTATTTTATTATACTTATTACTTTATTTTAGAGATTCTTTTTTTATTATAATTAATTAATTATTATATTGTACAAAAAAAAATTATTTAATTTCTAAAAAAATTCTATGAATACCGACCGTTACTCTTGTTTCATCTTCATTATTTTATTTTATTTTTGGTTACAAGAGTTGCTCCGGAAGGGTACGAACTCAATTTGTGTACTAATAGGTTTTGCAACAAAAATTAACCACAATTAAATGACACTAGAAATTTTGTACCTACAATATAATATAAAAAAATAAAAAATTCTTCCTAACAATGTATTTTTGAAATGATATACTGCAGCACTATGAAGCTTGAATACTTTAAACATAGAGATGTATCTATATTTGGTACTGATCTCTCACGTTACTCGCAGATACTTGTGGATACATATATATCCACAAAGTGTCAAAATTAATTTTAATTTTTTTTAAAAGATATTTTATCTTATATTTATAGGATACTTCATAGATGCACACATATACTTAAAAGATATTTTTCATACACGTATCCTAGAAAAGATGAAGAGTAAAAAAAGTGAAAAACTGAGAATTCAATGGATATGTATATAATTCAATTTAAGATGTGAAGTAGTAGAATTGTTTTTTGATGAATCAAACTTAAAAGCTATGTTTTTTGTGAATGAAGATAATGAGAAAAGGATACTCAATCAATCGACATTAGACAAAAAAAAATTGAATTATTTAAATGATGTAATGAAAATAAAATAAAATATATAAAAAAAATATACATTTTCTATTTTCATCACATGTAATTTTTTTTTTTAAGGATTTTATATGTTATGATTTTTATAGTTAAAAACTTAATAAATGCTGATGATGATTTCTAAAGTGGATGTTGCTGTCTATCTCACCAATTCTCTCACGTACACCAATTAGGTTAACATGTTGAATACTTGAATCTCATGCACGTGCTTATCTAGTTAGGAGGAGGAACGAATCTCAATTGGATTTTTTTTTTTCCGATCATGTTTGTCAAAAAAATTCTACTTCTGATCCCCTTTCACATTTAAATGCATAAATGACCCCCTTTATCATTTCTAATTTGGATATATGTTTTATCATATAAAATTTACTAACATATGTTAACCAACCGTATCATACTCACAATTTTTTTAAAAATTACATCCATATATATAAGAAAGGTTAACGATTGCTTTTGGGGTCTTTAAGACTTTTAGCTAGTAATATTTTTTTGAAAATTTAAGTAATCAATGCATTGAAAATTAATATATTTAACTTTTTTATAAAATAATTTTTTGTTTTTGAATGCTTAGGGCATTCGTTACATCCATATACTATATGAGAAGTGATATTTGAACAACTATTTTTTACAATTTTTGTGACAACTTTCTCTTTTATACTCACATTATGTTTTTACTTTCTCTCTCTATTGCTTTGGTTTTTGTGTCAATATCTCATTTTCTTTGTAAAATTTTGGTTGTCTCAAAAGTTATCATATAAATAGCTGTTCAAATAACACAACTCATATCTATATATACTATATAAAAAGAAAACAAGTTTAAAATATGAGTTTCAGTTGAATTTTTCATTACTTATTCTATCTTTCGCATAAACTATTTTATTTACTATTTTATCTTTTAATAATATTATTTTAAATTTTAATAAAAATTAAATTCTATTAAAATAGGAATTATCTCGCCACAATAAGAACAATATTATCACTATTATATATGAAGAGGATATAGATTTTGTGCTGGATTTTTTTATAATTTCAGTGGTTATACACTCATACAAATTTTTCTATATTAATGTTATATTATTGGTGATATTAAACAAGATAAGTATCTATATTACATTTGTTAAATTATTGTTGTCATTGAAAAAGATAAACATAGTTTTTTGGTTTATTACAATTTGAAAACCACAAATATTTGTACTTATAATTTAAATTAAAATCAAAATTTCGTATAAAAAACCGTTCATAATTTAAACGCGTTACCGCAATGAAAAAAGGGAAAAGATTGACAGTTGAGTGCCCGTCTTTTCAACAACTAACCCAATTGAGATTCGTTCCTCATAACTACGTAAGCACGTGAGTAAGATTCAACCTAATTGGTGCATGTAAGAGAATTGGTGAAATCATCAACCTTTTAGAATACAGAAAAGCCTGATATTTCAATTTGTTTATTTTACGAGTGGACGTGGAATCCGATGGATTTTTGATGAGGTAGTGTGATACGAAGGTGCCACAATGTGATTATCATAGTGCCAGCTTTGAGGGTATTACGTGGTATGCATTATCTTAAAAATGTAAAAGAAGAGCAGACCTGCAGGCAAATTCTAGCAAAAACCCTAAGCAAATTCCTTCCCAATTTAACTAGCAGCTCATGTGGAGGGAAAACCCTAGGGTTTAAATGGGGGGATTTACTTTTCTGCCC
>Ga0228710_1002686_pt1 | contig 28182 bp, 10 predicted proteins | sample MedpolnodulmetaG_FD_177995 | JGI IMG/M metagenome (GOLD analysis project Ga0228710, IMG submission 177995) | Root nodule microbial communities from Medicago polymorpha collected in Santa Monica, California, United States - pink nodules | ecosystem: Host-associated > Plants > Roots > Nodule... | reverse complement strand
GATTCCACGACGACAGGCGAGAGACAATGCGATCGACAACAGGTTTCCAAAAAGAGAGTTTCCTAGAATCCCCACCAATAGGCAGCCCCAGATAAACAAAAGGAATCGAACCCCGACGACAATTCATCACCAAAGCCGCCTCAGACAGCCAAGTATCAGGAATATTTACACCCGTCAACATGCTTTTGGTAAAGTTCACTTTCAACCCCGAAATCTCCTCAAAAATTAACAATAGGGCTCGCAAAGTGCGCACATTCTTCCAACTTTTTTCACCAATAATAATAGTATCATCTGCAAACTGAAGGTGTGTCAGCCGCACCTCGTCATTTTGCCCTACACCATACCCTCGAAACAAATCCGCCTCTACCACCGCGTTCATGAGCACATTAAACCCTTCTGCAGCCAAAAGAAACAAGAACGGAGATAAAGGGTCGCCCTGTCGAAGGCCCCTCTCCATAGTAAACTCCTCCGTGGGACAACCATTCACCAGTACCGACGTTGATGCCGTTCCCACACATTCTGAAATCCATTTCCGCCAACTTCTTGGGAAGTTCATTTTATCCATGACATTGTCCAAATACTTGAAGTCGACCGAGTCGTACGCTTTTTCGAAGTCCACCTTGAACACAAGTAACTCCTTACGTTTACGCCTTGCTTCATCAACCACTTCATTAGCAATTAAAATACCGTCTAAAATTTGTTTCCCTTTTACGAAAGCAGATTGCGACTCATATACCACGCTACCCACCACTGAACGAAGCCTATTTGCAAGTACTTTAGCCAGAACCTTATACAAGCACCCTACCAAGGAGATAGGCCGGAAATCATTAAGCCTTTGCGGACTAGAGACCTTTGGAATTAACGCTATAAACGCAGAGTTCAAGCCTTTAGTCAACTTCCCATTTCTATGGAACTCCACCAAGAATCTCATAAGATCTTCCTGTAGTAAATCCCAAAAATCTTTTAAGAACCCGAAGCTAACACCGTCGGGACCCGGGCTCTTAAAACTGTCGCAATCCCAAACAGCCCGCTTTACTTCCTCACAGGTAAATGGTTTTATTAAACTGGCCGACTCCTCCCGTGATATCTGTCGAAACTGAAGACCCTCCATCATTGGCCGATCTGCCCTTAACGACTTAAAATGAGTAGAGAAATGACTAAAAACTGCCGCACGTACATTCTGAACCCCCTCGACTCTAACTCCCCCAACAGACACCGTATTGATTGCATTCTGGCGTCGTCGATTAGACATGCACCCATGAAAAATTTTAGTGTTAGCATCCCCTTCCGCAAGCCAGTTCATTCGTGAATTTTGCCAATTAATATTATTCTGTAAACGGGCCATGGAATGCAAATTGACAGACAACTCATGAAGCTCAGCAACCTCCTCATCCGAAAGTGCGGACGACTCAGCTTTAATGTCCAAAGCTGACATAGTATGTTGAACCTCTGTCATCCGACCCCTCATATTCTGAACATGTTGTCGATGCCACTCCTTGAGACTGAATTTCATCAACTTGAGTTTCTACTTTAAAACATGACCGCCCTATCCTTCATAGTGGAAGGAACCCCATTTAGCTCAAAGTCTGTGTAACCCGGGAGATCTGACCAGCATTTAAGCATCCGCAGCGGACGAGGACCCCAGTTGGCGTCATCGATATGTAATAACAGAGGGACATGATCTGAGAGACCCCGCTGATCAGCCACTTGAATACAATTTGGCCATATCTCGCACCACTTACTCGACAACAGGAACCTGTCCAATCTACTCATCAAAATTCCATCACCGTGATACCAAGTGAATAACCGACCGCAAATGGGCAAGTCAATAAGTAAGCAATCGTTGATGAATTTGTTGAATAAATCTGCGTCCACCTGTCTGAACCCCGATCCTCTTCTGTTCCTCTCTTCAGCATTACGAACCGAATTAAAATCCCCACAATTTACTTATTTCAATTTACTTTTTTCTTCCATTTAATTTTATTTTTTTGAACCGGTCCATATAATTTTTTTTTTTAAGGAGGGTCCATTTAATTTTATTATCTATTTTTGAAGAAATTTTCTTATCTTTTTATCACTTATATATTTAATTTCAATATCATTCAATTATTACAACCTCGCAAATATTTTTATTCATGTTGTCATTGAATGATACCAAATATTTTTATTCCCTTTCTTCAACCTCACAAATACACACACAGAAATTAATGTTTAGAATAATATTTTATGTTTGTATGTCTGTTTTTTTGTTACGCTAATACATATAATTTTTTTAGTGTTGTGTAATGCGTATAATTATTTTTATAAAATTTTGATTTTAATTAATAGTACAAGTATACATGCCTAAAAAGATTATACTTATATATATATATATATATATATATATATATATATATATATATATATTTTATACATATATATTTAAATATATATATATATATATATATCTTACACATTTATATTGTAACAAACTATGCATATCTTTTTCTTATTTAAAAAACAAAACTTATCTTTTTCAATGACACCAACAATGTAACAAATATAATATCATATAATATAAATTCTTATCTTTATGAATGACACCAAAAATATGGTATTCTTATAACAAAATTTGTTATACAGAATAATTGAAAAAGAAGAAACAAACTATTATTTATTTATAGAGGCGTGTAAATGGAACATACTATCATTAATCACTTTGATTAATTCTTTAATCAAAGAAATACTCCATATGATTAACCATTAACCACGAAGTGGATTCATGAATCACTTATTTTACAAAAATCTATGTACGTATGCCGTTTTGTAAATATGTAAATAAGTAGTTAATGATTCACGCTTTAGTGGTTAAAAAGATATGCAGGTTCTGTTTGGTATAGTGGTTAAAAAGATATGTAGGTTCTATTTGATAAAACTAGTGGATAATCGATAAGTTAGATGATAGCTTATAGTTGATAGTTTTTAGTCGATGATAGCTTATAGTTGATGATGATTGATAGCTTATAAGTTAATTGAAATATTTGGTAAAATTAACGGTTCAACTAACTGATAAATGTAAAATGACATTTTTAATTCATAATAAAATTTATATCAATTAATATTTAAATATTTATAATTTGAAAATTTAATTTTTTTAATTAATTATATCTTTGATATCAAACTATCAAATCGAATTTTATTCAGTAACATTTAGTTTATAGTTATTTTCATTTAAGTGTTTATACTTTGATTTTGTTTGAGGAATGTATTATTATTATTATTATTATGTATTTTTTTTGTCAAGATTTTATATGTATTATTAACATTGGATTATATTTACGTTGAATACTTACTTCACTGAATTACATTTACGTATTTAAAAAACAAAGAATTATTTTACCTAACAATAAGAGCATGCATGACCTTTTCTAAAGAAAATTAACAATATGTACCTGAAACTAAAATATAAATAGTACGTGGCTTCTCGTAACAAAAACAATATGTACATTTTTTTTAAAGAAAACAAATGTACATGTCCGGCACCTAACGTTTATTCAAAAAAAAAAAAGGTTGGTTATTACATCAATTATTAATTGTTTTTTAACAAATCAAAATGAGATATCAATTAAACTACGGTGATTCAGCCTGCTTAAGGTGTGCAAAGGGAGAATTACCGAAAAAATTTACAAAGTCACGATGCCGTTAATGAAAGAGCACCAACCAAACAGTAAAATAAATTACAGATGGACACCCATACAAAGAAGCGGGTGCTTCCACCGATAACTATAACAAAAGGAAGGCTGCTTTGATTTCAACCATAAGAACGAATTTAACTTGACTTTTTCGATAAGAGTAAAAGGAGAAGATGTCGTATTTCGGAATATACGGTTGTTAACCAAACCATTTTCTGGTTTATTACTATATCAATTATTAAATTTTAATTATAATCAAGGCATGTTTAACCAAACCATTTTCTGGTTTAGGGTTGAAAAAGAAAACGAAAGCATTATTTTAGATAATTCGTTATGTTTGTGAAATGGATTCAAACTAGTTTAGATCCGGTTTAAAACCGATTTGGTTTAAACCATATTTCCATCCAACGACTTTGTGGATTTTTTTATTTTATTTTTTTGTTTTGTCCGTTAGAGTTGTTGATTGGGTCGTTTTATGCCCTCCAATTTTTATTATGTAATTTTTCCTTTTTTTAATAATATATATGAGCAATTGACAAAAATTAGAGTAAGGTACCAACTTAGTTGGGCTCTATTTTATTGGATGTCACATTGCTCTTGGCTTATCAAAAAAATAAAAAATCAACGACTTCAAAATTTTTATTTTTTATATCTAACGACTACATTTTTTTTTTTCTTTTTGGTTAAAAAAAAATACTATTTGTTTCTATCCAATGACTTTATATGACATTGTAACGCTACCGGTTTTGTGATTACCATCACAAAACGCCGCTGAAGCAAAAAATGATACGGTCAAACAATTCATGAAGAAGTTAATACACATTGACACAACAACAATTCAATGGAAACAATCGTTCTATTCACGCTAAAGCATAAACCAATCATGCAAAAGCTAAAATTATTCATGCAAACGATTGAGAAAGTCATGTAAATTGATTCATAAAAAAATCAATTGAGAAATATATAAATGGAATAAGTAATACAAATTTTTATAAGTGGGGTCAATGTTATGCCATACAAATTAATATAAAAAAATATAAATGGATAAGCAAAACAAATTTATATAATCTACCGAAAAAAAAAAAAATTTATATAGGTTTAAAGTTGCTCTCAAATATTGAGACTCAAATGCTGTTTTATTTTTGGAAATATTTTTCCATTTATAGTATTTTAAAAACATAACAAAAGATATTCAAAAACAATAATTATTATTTTATTATAATATTAAAAAAATCTGCTCAATGTGTTGGGAGATTCTGGTTCGATAAAAAAGACACTAATTTGTTAATAATATATCAATTTCAGGGTATAAATATCATCTAATTTTTTTTTAATGACACCAACAACAATCTTTATTATAAAAGAAGTTGTTTAAGGGTATAATTGAGACAACGAAAAAATAAATATAAATATACTTATCTAGTTTGTTACATTTTTTAAATGATAAAGGAAAGTAACACACACATATATATTCATATCGTGTTTGTTACATTTTTGTTAATATTTAAATTTATTCTTATCTATTTGTTGCATGTGTTATTTATATTGAAAATTGATGCCATTTTTGGAAAGAGAAAAAGTCACCCCAAAAGTGCTGAAATTGGTTATTTTCTTTATATATATGAATAGTTTATAAATATTGGGAGAGACACTAATTTTTTAATAATATATGTAAACAATTAAAAGAGGTATTAATTTATATTTTAGCGGTGGCAAGGTACTCGTGATTTTAAACAATTGTCTATTATTTGTACATGTGTGTGCAAAAAGATAAAAGGAAGAAAGTACCACAAAATATGTAAAGAGAAAGAAGTGATAAAACAATTCCTCTAAAACAAAGTGATCAAAATATTAAATAACTAATATTTATGATGTTCCTCATTCAACTTTAAAGTGGCAGCTGCTTAAATTTATAATTTGTCTAAAAAATTATGAAACATTACAAAATTGTATGTAATTATTTTAAAAAAATTATGTCATTAGATAGATAATAGATGCATAATACATAAATGTAATAAAAGTTAGAATTACAATATTTTGTATTTTTACCTTATGTAATAATAATTTGCCACAAAAACATATATAATAAGCATTATCACACGACATGCATAACTAAAAAAATCATATTTAATATATGAAGAATTATGTAGAATGAATTATGCAAAAAAAAATATTGGTGGTGTCATGCATGTATGCATGACTACAAGAGTTATGTTTAATACATGTGATTGAGGTTAAATCAATTGTGCATGATATTTTATAATATTCAAAATTTGATTTTTAAATTTAATAATATATAAATTTTGTTTATCATTTCTATAATTAAAATTTGTAACACTTAAATTTCTAAATTAAAAGAAAAATAAAATTCTCAACTTTAGATTAAGTTCAAAAAATAATTCTTGAATAAGAGTAGTATTCATTGCGGAGGCATTATTCTTTAAGTTTGTTGAGAGCATCAATATTTTTAGGGTCTATTTTGCGCCTTACATTGGATAACATTTTGTTTTGCAGCACAAGTGGTTAATAGATTGAAGGAGATATATTCAATTTTTTTTTTTGAATTTTTTAATGAAAAAATATGATATTTCATCCTTAAAAAAATAAGGGTTAATAGGCTTTTACCCCCTATCATATAGGCGAACTTTGGTTTACCTTCTGTAATTTTTTTTTTGAGATTCTCCCTTGTAATTTAAAAGATTCTTTGGTTATCAGCCCCAAACCCATCTGACTGTACAAAGAAGATGATATGACGTGCTGACTGGGTAAAATCGCATAGTTGGCACATTGACACGTCATAATATTTTTATTTTTAATTTTTAAAAGTATGTTAAAAAATGTGAAATACCTAAAATATCCCTAATTGAATTATTTTTCTTCCTTTTCACCACATTCATCATCAAACCCAATAACATTACTTCTTCTTCATCTTCCTCGCTTTCATCTTTCTATTCACATTCATAACTTCATCAAATTTATCCAATCCAAAAAAATCAAAATTCATAAAAATTACAAACCGATTAAAAAAATATTCATCCAACCAAAATTACCTAATTTTTTTTTTCAAAAATCCGCAGCAAAAACGGGATGAAACAAAGAAGAAAGAAAAAATTTAGAGACTTGTCCCTTCGCCCTCTCCTTCCTCCTCCTCACCAAACCGCTCCTCTGAGGACTCACTACCACCACCAACACCACAAACCACCGTCGCAACGCTAAAATAGTGAGGGAAGAGAAGGAAGAAAGAAGGATGGTTTCCGAGGGAGGAAACGAGAGAAAGAAGAAAGAATGATGGGATCTGGAGAAGAGAATGAACAACAGCGAGGAAAGAAGAGAGAAGAGGATGCGTTTTACCGGAAAAGAAGAGAAAGAAAAAGAATTGGGATTTTTAATTTATAATCAAGGATATTTTAGGCATTTCACATTTTGACATACTTTTAAAAATAAAAAATAAAAAAATTATGACGTGTCAGTGCCACTTCATCCATCGTTACACTCAACATGCCAAATCATCATATTTACATAGTCATATGTCTCGAAGGTCATAAACCAAACAATCTTTAAATTACGAGGGAGAATCTCCAATTTTTTTACACGGGTGTAAACCAAAATGCGCCCCTATAGCAGGAGGGTAAAAGCCTTTTAACGCTATAATTAATAATTAACACTATAATATAATATTGACATAGCACTAATATATACACATAATTATAATTTACATTACATATAAACAAATATTTATCCCTAAAAAAAATATAAACAAATATTTAATATTTTATCTTATACACATATCATTACTCCATTCGTCACGACAACCTTGCCCTCAAGGTTGTAATTTGCACACATAAATTATCCACCGGGATCATATGGTGTTGTATCCCGTAAATGCGGTGCAACCGATTGTTTAGGCCATGAGTCAGTTTCATTAATGAATTCAACAATGAATTTGGTAAACATAACCTAAGGATTCCTTAATGTTTGTGTGGAGGAATTGACTTCGGTTGATTCAGGTATAGAAATCAATTTGTTATTGATATCACTTGGTTGCATCACAATTTCAAAGGTTTGTTGAATCCCTATAACCTGTTGTTGACACAAAAAATTCAAGTTTTTCTCTGAAGTGATATAAGATTCCGACACAACGATGAACTGTTGTATATTGGCTTCAAATTGAGAATTCAGGTAACCCTGAAATCGTGTCACGATTTTGGGCATCGTGACACGATTGGATTGGTAGGGAGCATGGTATTTTGAGATGGAAAATCGTGACACGATTTGGGAAATCGTGACACGATTCAACATCTTCCTCACCAAGTTTCCCTGAAAGGGACTGGTCACAACGGTTGTTCAGAGACAATCGCGGCACGATTGGACAAAATCGTGACACGATTTTGGACTGCTGTGACTAGTATTTAAGTGGATTCTGCAGAATTTTGAAGAAGAGCTGAAGCTAGAGGCCTAGGGTTTACAAAAGGGGGAACTTGAAGGTTGAGTATCTTTGTAAGGGGGGTCTCTAGGGTTGGGATAAACATTGTAATCACCTTGGGTAGTGAGATTACATCATTGGAAGGATCTAAAGCTTCTTCTGTGTATTCTCTAGTAAGATTCATATGAGTGTGGTGAGGGAAACAAAGGGTAGAAATTAGGTATAAGACTGATTTCTTGTAACCTCTTGTAACACCTTCTCATAGTGGATTGGAGAGCTGCTCTCTCCCCCAGAGTAGGTCATATTGGACCGAACTGGGTTACCATCTTGTGTGTGTTTGTTTACTTCTTTTTTAAGCTTGCTTATCTCTATGCTTGGTTAGTGTTTGTGTCATTGTTTTAGCTCTTATATGTGTTGTTGCTTGAAGACACTTAGACCTAGGATTACCACTACCCTTTGCTCCACACATCTTTGTTTTTCATTGGTGTGATTCCGAACGGTATACATATCACAACATGGACGATTCATATACACTTGTAACACTCTCTTCTTTCTGTTATTCGGATCCAAGTGCTGTCAAAACAAGGTCTTTTGTTCTGTTATATTTCCTTTTTTTTCGTTTATTGTGGGGGGCACAAGGAAATAACTATAACTATAGTAAAAATGGTAAATATGATTAAGATGTCCACTACTAAGATTGAGGTCCAAATGCAATGTCATTAAGTCTAAATTTACGTTCCTTTTTTTGTTTGTTGTGCTGGGTTCATTCTCCCTTTTGGTGGATATGCATAAAGTCAATAATCACCGCGAGTGATCATGCATAAGTAATAAAAAAAGATTTGATAAGAAAAGTGAAAAAAAGAAAGGTCCATTCCATATAAACAAATAAAAAGAATAACAAAAGGGCTCAAACATGGGAATTATATTTCTAATAGATATGACACTTGGGACAATTATCTTTGATGTCCATTGCAGAGGCAATATATGTGCAGCTGATTGACAATTATGTTATTAAGTTATGCTTTTTTGATTCGTTATATATGATGTTTTCATGTAGAAAGAAAGAAAATGGGTGGATGAAGACTGTTTTTTTCTTCTTTTTCTGTTGCCACAATTAGGAAGACTATTTAACAATGGACTGTGTTTATTTTTTTGATATGAAAGAATAACCGTCTTTCTAAAGATCACAACTGTTGATTTGAAGAAAATGAATAAAGTGAAATAGACAAAAACCAATATCATTACGTAGTGCACGAGAGCAAGTTAATGATTTTCTCTAATTACATTCACGTGCATAATTAGAAATGGGACCCATGATTAGGGACATGTCGTTAGTTAAAACTAATTAGGCAGAATTTGTTGAGTGGATATCTTTGTTGTTTAGGAAAATTTTGTCATTTGGTTAGGTACTATTATGAGATCAGGCGTGAAAAGCACATGCACGTGGATATATACGTATACATATATAGATACAACAAAACAATGCCCTTCTCTTGTCAATAAAGGCTGCGCCACATGTTCCTTCTCAACAAAACACAAGAATCAAACTTCAACTGATATCAAAAAGTTGTCACTAACACCCATAAAAGATCATTGTCATTTATCCATTTAGTTATTGTTTTAGTTTTGTTATGGTAACTCCCCAATAGGTTTACTAATAGGCATTGAATCAAGTGGAGGAAGATGTTATATCTTTGTTACAACTTATTTAACGAATTAAAGTTTGAATTTTGATTGTGAGAGAGGTATTTATATTTAATATCTAACAATGCCTCAATTAGAATGATCTCTAGTGAATGAAGCTTATGGAAAGACAAAAAAAAACCACTAGATTTGGAGAATACCAAATGTATTTTGTGCGAATTTGTACATATTAGAGGCATGTTATTGGAACACAAGTTTGACCAACATAGTATAGACATCATACACCAATATGCATTCGATGAATGTGTTGGTACATCGAGGCGTGAACTGAAAATATTTAAAGAAGAACAAAATGTATATTATCCGTATTATTTTTGGTGTCTATGTTTGAAAATTGTGTGCATAAATCATTTCTCACCAAACAAGTACATCTTTAAAGGGCAGGCTAGCATGAAAGCACAAATAAACGGTCAATTATATGACTTTAAAACACATATAGACCACTTGTTAACAACATTGTTAATAGTTCTTGGAAAGGGAAATGTTGTAGAAGCATTTTCATTCTTTAAAAAACTTTGTTGAAGCATAAATTCAATCATGGTTTGATTTTTTAGCACCTCTATACCTATCTTGCCGGCTTCTCCCTAGCTAGCACATTTTCTTCAGTTGATTTTTTAAAATAGGTATACAAAAGAATGAAATTGATTTCTAAAATCTCTTGTACTTAATCTTGCCGACTTCATTAGTGGCATGAGGCAAGAGCATTATTGAGGATATCTCTATAAGGGTGTTGTATTTTTATTTGTTTAATTTAATATCTACCATTTTTTTCAACAACAGAAATGAGGGGGAGTTGCACACTTGAGGATACGATTGTAAATTACCTTCTGTATATAATAGGCAAGTCTTTCTTTGTCTAATTGTATGCTCTGAAATTTCACTTCTTAATAGAGTAAATCAAGAGTTTTTGGTGACTACAATATAAAGAAGACCAAACCTTGTATTTATAGCAACATAACACACCTTTGATTCTCCAATTGTTGATGAACTTGAAAGTTAGTCGAGGATTCAAATAATAGTATTCAATAATGATTTCCTTTTTCCTCAAATAATTAGGTCAAGAAAGACACTCTGTCCATCACATTTTGGGTTTCTTAAATGCTCCGAAGAGTGTTAAATGATGCAAATGATATTTGAGAACTAAAATGCAAGTATAAGTGAAAAGTTAAAGGCAGTTAAACATAGGTGAATTGCAAGTAAAATAAGTTGTTTGATTGACTAAATTTTATCTATGGTGAAATTTACAAATGGTATTTATAGACCAATGAAATTTATAAGTGATGCAAATGATTAATTACCAACACTTTATGATGCAAACTACTCCATCCGTCCCATAATAACTGACCTTTTTGCTCATTTCACACTTATTAAGAAAAAATGTATAAGTGAAAGAGAGAAAAAAATAGTTTTAAGTGTCTTGTCGAGTATTGGTGCATTTTTCATTATCATAAATGCAAAGTAGAATATATTGAATTGGAAGTGATGAAAGTAGGATTAATTATGATTGTAATTAGAAAAAAAAGTCATTAATATTGCATTGAAAAGTGAAATGGGTTAGATATTTTATGACAATTTATTTTTGCAAATGGCTCAATTATTTTAGGACGGAGGGAGTAGTTGACAAGCTACATTTGTCTAACTCACCAACGACTAAGTGAGTTATTAAGCTCCTCGAACGAATTACCCCAACGATAATTTATGATTTCTCAGCTAAAATTTTGATTGATCTTCTTCCACGCTGATAGCACAATTTCTGTTTAAATAACTACAGTTGATTTGCCCTAACCGCCTTTGATATATTAGCTTTCTTTCTCTGTTCTTTGTCTTGCTATCTTTCTAACCTTCGCAACCTTGTCATCTTCAACTTCTTTTATTTAGATCATCTTGAATTATGTCTCAATCAGATTATTAAAACTTTTACATAGTTACTACGTTGTTAATGAATCGAACTCTGACTCTTCTTCTTCCTCTCCCTTCTTGCTTTAGAATATCCCCATCCTGCGACTAATTATGTGAGATGGCTAACTCGACTAGAGACTAAAAAAACCGATCAATGAAGACTAGAGGTCTTTACGACAATATCTTGTTGCCCAAGAAAGACTTCTATTTTGACATTGAGCTCTTTTATGGATTTAATGGCTACCGATCAATAAGTACTATACTTTTGTTATTCGTTACGATGTGATTAGCCTCACTCTTCTTGATGTAATTGTCATTCTTGAACTTTCTTTAATTGGAGAAGAAGCCTCATCTGCCTATATTTCCCCAATCCCCGATTTGAGGATTGCTTTTTCAAAGAACACCTTTTAAGTATTCCAAATTTTTGGCTGCCATGTTGAAGTCGTCCCTGTCATTGATGCAGAACACAACAATTTTGTTGTATTGATTCAAAAAGCTCTACATCTATACAATTATGATTCAGAAGATGTCCATTTTTATTTTAAATCTAGCGGCAAAACCCAAACACACTAATTGTAAAAAAGAATCACACTTATATCATCAAGTGTAGCCTTTTAGCATATGAATCACACTTATAGATTTAGAGAATTACATTATTATCTATTAATAATAAAAAAAAAACTTGAACGTTTCTTTTTAATAAAACATCAATCAGTCAAAAAACAAGATCAACGTTCGCCTTGTGCCAAGAGTTTGTCGTTATAGTTATAGGAATGTATGTTTGTTTTCTTTCGAAATGAACTCCGGCTAATATTTTATTTGAAGTTTTGTACTTAGCTGTGAAAATTGAAAACATTGAAGCTTTGAACGTGCCCATTAATCCAATAGAGATTGGATTTGTAATTTTATATGATTGAGAAAGTGCTAATTAATCCTTGGAAACGCAATTAATTAGTATTGAGAATAACAAGAATGAATAAATTGACAATCTTGGTCGTTTTCTGTAACACTAGAAATAGGAATCGCTGCTGATCCCTTAAAATTGATCATCCTATGTACTCCCTCCAACGTGGTATATAAGCAAAAATTAGTCCATATATCATGAAATTAAATGTAACGTACAAATTAAAACTATCTTTTACAAAACAAATTAATACTTTTAAACCGTAAAAAAGATTAGCATTGTAGTAGTGTTGTAGTGGTGATTGGAAGTGATCGGATCGATGATCGAAGGCAGGTGAAGTGGCGTAGTAGTTTGAATTGTTTGATCAGTAGTTATAGTGGTGGATAGAAGTGATCAAATTGATGATGATTGATGGCGGGAGTGGTAATCTCTACGTAGTTGAATAGTGATCGACGATGGTCAGGATAATAGTTACCATTGGTTGATAGTGATCACATAAATGATTGGAGGAGGTAGAGTATTGGTCGAAGTGATGGCCGACAACTACCAATGATGATATATCAAGTTAATACATAAACAAAAATAAATAAAAATTATTTTTGTAGTTGTAATTTCTAACATCTAATATGATATATTTTTTTAGAGGATTTAAAATGATATATTGTTATCGATTATGTTTAGTTTTTTGAGAGGAGTATAATGTTTGGTTGTTGTAGGATTTAAAACTTAATTAGAACCAATCCCACTGAACCAGAATTGGGACACACTCAAATACTTGTAACAAAAAATGTCTATTATATTAATCACTTTAATCAATTAAATTATTAACAACATACACATTCATAGATATTCTTGTAATTTCAATATGGTAAAGAGATCACACAGCGACATCGGTCCACACATTTTGAGATCAAAATAAATTACAGTCTACTCAAAAAGTTGTTCTCCTAAGTTTGCAAAGATGACACTTTATAGGTATCTAAAATTGATTGTCTATCAATTTACTCTCCAATTAAATTAACTCTAAAATTCCTCATCTTGTATTTTTGCCGTTGTGACATTCGATTTAATTTCAAACATATTTGGTGATTTTTTGTTTTGACAAAATATTCTAGTGAAATTATTTCCACGTCAAAAAAATTAATCCATCAATTTTAGTAAGGATAATGCTAGATAAAGTAAAACTGGTTGGTGAAATTCACCAAATGAAATGGCAGCTTCATGTCCATTGGATTTAGTATAATTGTTTGACTAACCTCTTAATAACAAATATAGTAAATAAGAGCAACAGCCCCATGTTTTTCGGACAAACACGATTTCAATTAGCTAAACGATTTCAATATAGTAAATAATGCTTGTTCGTGAGCATTTCGTTAGATGATATTTCGGGATATATATCACTGTTCTTTTAGCAATTATAACACCATCTCGTCGGCGTTATAAGCAAAAATGCATTTTTTAAATTCATTCAATAAATGATATATGTGTTCTATAATATCGATCACATACATCATTTTTTGAACGAACCTAAAATGTATATTTTTTTGTTTATAATAGTGGCCAGATGGTGTATAACTTATATAAACTCTAAACAATGAAATAAACCTAATTTTTGCTTCAGGGGACGCATATAGTAGGGAGGGCGTGTTTGTTCTTCTTGGTAGAGGGAGGTAGGGCGCATCCGTGATGGTATGGGGGAGAGGGGGATAGGTAGTTTGTAGAGAATGTGAGGAGGAAGGTGGAAAATGGTGGTGTACTCTTTTTTGGACGAATAGGTGGGTTGGGAAGGTGCCTTTGTGTGAGGGATTTGGTCGTATTTACCTTTTGTCTGATTATAAGGCGAAGTCGGTGGTTGAGATGTTTTATATAGGTTGGAGGGAAGGGGGGAAACTTGGAAATGGCGGTTGTTTGTCTTGCAGGAGGAGATGGCAAACGAATGTAGAACTATTTTACTTGATGTCATTTTACAGGTTAATAGTCAGGATGAATGGAGGTGGCTCCCAATCAAGGAAATGGTTACACTATTCGTGGTGCCTATCAGTTACTCACTCATCAAGAGGATCATCACTTGGATACGGTTTTGGACATTATTTGGCACAAACAGGTTCCGTTGAATGTGTCTATTTGTGCTTGGTGCCTCTTGCAAAATAGATTACCGACTAAGGATAACTTGGTTAGACGCGACATTATTTCACTAGATTATCATCATTGTATTAGTGGTTGCGGTCAAATTGAATCAGCTCAACATTTGTTCATTCATTGAAATTTATTTAGTTCTCTTTGGATGCACGTGCGAAAGTGGGTTGGTTTTGACTCGGTGGATCCTCATAATATTATGGATCATTTTATTCAGTTCTTTATCTTTGTAGGAGGTTCTCGTGCTCGTCGGAATTTTGTACGGTTACTTTGGCTTGCATCGGTGTTGGTCCTCTGGTCAGAAAGAAATAATATGTTGTTTAAATTAAAAGAAAGGTCAATTATGGAGTTGTTAGCTAAAGTTCAATTGATTTCTTTTTGGGGACTAGGCAAAGTATGCTAAGTTTCCTTTTGGCTATCATTTGTGGTGGCAAGAGCCGTTAACTTGTTTGGGCATTTGTTGATGTCGTCTTTGTTTGATTTGTAATTTTGTAAACTTTATGTAGTCTTTCCGGTACAACTTGTGTTGGAGATACTACTATTTAGTTGGTAAGAATATTGCATATTATATGTAGGGGTTGAGGTTTGAACCCTTGACACTCCACTTCTCCACAATTAAATTGTGTGAGCTCTAACCACTAGACTACTTGATAAAAAAAAAAAAATTCCATTTTCACTTGTTAAAAAAAAACTTATTTAATTATGTTTATAAAATGAAAACAATGAAAAATAAACTTAACAAACTTGAACTATGAAACGTCTTCACTTCACCTATGTTGTGGCTAAAGACTATAGTGCCCCTCGTGGGTTCGTATACTTGAAAATTGAAACTGAAACCGTTTCTGTGTCAGCACTGTTTCATTTCTGATCCCTCACGCGTGTGCATTCTGCAACCAAACCCAAACCAAACCAATTTTGCACATTTCTGTTCAAACTTGATAGTTCAAAGAGTTAGTTAACGGTAAAAAATTAATGCGTTTGATTTTTTTGGTGGATTTTTCTGTTATTCAGATTTGGACCAATGAAAACGAGATCTTTCTTTTCTGATAGGATCTTTTCTCTGTTATCTTCTCCCTTCAACTTTCTTTTTCACTCTGTTTCTTCCAGTCACTTATTATCATCATTATTTTTATACACTTAATCCACTCTCATCATGCTACCATAAATTAAGCTACTTTCTCTTCCTTTATCTTTCAATCCTAATTACCCCTTTTGGTTTGTGGGGCTTACAGCACCAGATCAATAGAAAACAATTTTTTTAAGTGATGTATAACAATTAAAATGTTCTTCTTCGGGAAAAAAAACAATTAAAATGTTAATTTTCCCTAAAAATATTAAATGTTAATTTATTATGTTAATTATTCATTTAATTTATTATTATTTTACTTTAAAAATTCATTTAATTTTTGAATTAATTATATGGAATAAATAACACTACTTATAACTTTATAAGACCTTCTTCAATTCCATCATTAAGGCAAATTGTTATTAGACATTGTGATACCAAACACACACAAAATAGACGATATCTAATAGGTAAGACTGATAGATGAGTTCAAATTCTAGCTTGAGTTAGGTCGTAAGAAAACAAGCAAAAGCTCATTTTTTTGACATGATTCAATTATGTTAAATTAAATAAAAATTTTGGTCAATATGGTCTTGTGCCATTAAACGTTAGCAGTGACAAATTAGGGTTGGCCCGTTTTTGTCAAGTTTAGGCTCATTTGTTGGGTGATCATCAAAAACCAATTTCATACAAATAGAAGAAAAAATATATTACGCGAGTATTAGGTACAAAAGATATTCAAAACTTATTTACATGGGGCTAAGGTGAGCTTAACTTAATTGTCAGGAATATTGCATATTATATGTAAGAGTCGAAGTTCGAAACTCAAACACCTTCATATTTAAAATGTGTGAGCTACAACTACTAGACTACTTGACAAAAAAATCCTAGACATCGATGTCAAGAGGATTAAACCACAGATAATTCTAGTATTTTTTTAAGCCGACAACTCTGATTGATATGGATGTAAGTTGCAAAAAAAGGTTCTTAAACTCGATTTCAAAATTGTTTTTTGTTGTAGAACCATAGGCAAAAAGGACGGAAAATAATTAGCAAAGCTCATTTATTTTGAGTTTTTCTATAAGCAAAATGCATTATGCAAGTATAAGGGATATTCAAAATCTATCTACAGAGTGCTAAATAGTACACATTGATTTTGACCAAAAAAAAAATAGCACACATATTGAAGGCACGTGGATTAACCACTAAAGAAAAGAAAGATTTCATGTATGCAAGAAATAAAAATAAGAATTTTTTTTTTAATGAGATCCTTAAAATAAAATAAAATTAGAGATTAATTTCGTTTTTTTAATCCTTCCAAAGAAGTAACTTTTTCTATTTATATTGCCCCTACACTATTTGTCATACTATAGTGTTATGGTAGAAGGGTCAATTTAAGTTTTGGAAAAATAATGATTACATTGATAGAGTTCATGAGGAGGTTACAAACTTACAATGCAAACGACAATTTAAAACTGATTCTCGACAGATGATAATGTTGTATGTTGTACGTGTTATTTATGTTGATCACACACACGTACATAATTAACGTTAGTAACGTCGACCATATCAAGAACATTAATATTATATACGTGGCATAGTGGGGTTGGAACTTGATGAGTGACATATCACGTGCGATAATTTTGTTGGTTTGCAAAGAAATGGAAGGAATCTTGAGATGATGGGATTGGGACATGGGTGAGCCAAACAGAACGCAAAAACAAGAAATGTGTGTAAGTGGCAATGCAAAGAGAGTACGTTTTTATAACAACCAAACAAAGCAAGTAAGAATGGGTAACAAATGGTGTTAATGTCTCCTACACAAGATGCAATAAGATCTCTTCTTTTGGTCAAAGAAAGAAGTAGTAAAACCCATCATTTCGTACTTTCTTTTTTACCTCAAAAATAATAAAGCTTTTCCTTTGAATTTGACCTTTTTAACCGTGTTTGTTTCAGCCTCATGCATTTCGTGTGGTTTTACTTTTACAGCTAGCCTCTCTTGTCTTATCCTATTCTCATCTCAATGCTTATCTCAAATGTTATTGATCTGGTCTCGTGTGCACTAGTAATTCTTTTAATACATTAAAATGCATATACTTGGGGTCATATATATTATAATTACGGTTGGTTAAAAAAAACATGTTTTTACTCTTAACCAAGAAATTGTAATTACCAAAGGCGTCTCCCTACTTAATAAACACGATTATACTAAATCACATGCACGCCATAAACATGATGAAAGGGAGTAAAGAAAGAAAACAACTAAAAGCTAGGGCTACTATAACAAGAAGGAAAGGAGCAGTTTGTAATTATGTTAATTAAAATAAACAAAGGTCTTTTTTATTTTGATTGACATTTTGATTTTTTTTTTCACTCAAGAGAAGTTTGAAATTGGGAAAGGATCAAATTCATTGATAGCTTACAAAATTATTTATTAATAGAAAAGAGAATGATGGAATCAGTTGATGGATTTGTTTTGTTACATGTATACATGAGATCCTTGTTACATGCACATAACCACCCTTTTTTATATTATAGATAGAAAACTAACATAATTAATTATGTGATATATTCCTTACTTCAAAGCGATCAATTCAATAATTCCAGCATAATCTGATAAATTATTTATTTTTTAGCTTAATTTGCATGATTAAGAGCATGTATCAACTTGTTGTAATGCTACCTACTACAAGCCCTTCGTGCATGCGCGTGCAGCTAAATTGAGTTTCATACATATCAAGAAAGAATACATGTTTTTTTGTTTAATTGCATATCAAGAATATATGTCACACAAGAGTTTAATTTAATAAGTTTATATCAAAGTGGCTCGATATGTACAATAAGTTTTATAATATTATTGTATAGTTTGAACAGGTTTTGTTTGGTACATGTATAAACTTTTTAAAACTTTAGTCTCAACCGACGGCATTAAAGTACAAAATTACGGTATTAGATAGAATACTTAATTTGGTCTGAATTTCCATTAGCACGTGATCATCTATTTTAATTTGGAAGAAAGAAGCTAAGTGCGGCCATTTTATAAAAACGTCCAAGAAAACATAATTTTATATATATTTTAGTTTACATTTGTGCACAAAATTATCGTAATGTATAAGAAACATATCTAGTTTCAACGTCCCATTGAACCAATGCAAGCATCAAGTTACCTTTCCAAAATGTAGGTTAGACTTTCAATTCAAAGAAATGTTCATATATTTAGTGTTCAAAGAAGAGTTTGATTTTGAAGGCTCGTCACTGTGAGACCAAATCTAAAGGCTCAAGGAAAAATAGGTTAAAGTGTCAATGTTAGTAAAAAAGTATATGAGAAATGTGAAATGCGTGTTAAAGTGTAATTTATATTGGGCAAAATCCATGTCACACATCGGATAGATAAGACTCATATTACAAGCCGGTTTTGTGACGATGAGTTAGACCCCTAATTTCAACATGGTATCAGAGCTTGTCGAATTCAAAGATCACCTACCTATTCACGCATTAAGCCTAAAGAGTGTTGGGCGTGAGGGGGTGTATTGAGAAAAAACAATCATCAACTTACAAGCAGGTTTTGTGATGATGAGTTGAGTTAGACCCTCAATTTCAACAATTTATTTGAATGATGATTAAAATAAAAATGTCTAAAAAAATAAAAGAGAAAATAAAAAGAGAAGATATTGGTTGAGGTTGAGGGTAAAAAAAGATTGTAGAAAGACGTGAGGGACAGGTGGTGAGATTGATGGTTTTAACTTTGTTGTTAGCTTTCAAAATCATATGTTTTCCGTTCCCTTTGAAAAAGCAAAAAAAGGACTAAACAAAAAGACAAACAGATTCTGTTTTTCTGCCCAAACCCCGAGTGAGTGTGTGTGCAAGCACATCCAGCAAGAAAAGAAGAAAAAAAAAACAGTAATACTCAAAACACCATGCATTTGTTTTGTTTTGTTTTTGTGACAACCCACACGAGCGGTTCTCGAACTGTATGTAGTATGTACTGTGTACATCAACCAACACTTTTCCAGAGACACAAACCAAAGCCCCACTCAACACTACTTTTATTGTTTAATTTTACACTAAGTGAGGTGAATTTTGTGAAAGCACGTTATCTAAGATTATTGGGTGGAACAATTTTTATCTCACGACTAAATATTCGATTAACACGATTCATATTTTTAGCAACCGAAGAGTTAACACTAAAAAAGTGTATATCTAAATTGTGAATGAGTTAGACAAAATCTTAGTGGCAACTTAATTTTGCGAAGCTCTTGAATATAGATTTTGTTAAAATGAAGATTACTCATTACAATTGAACTTCGGAAAACTACTATCAAACTGTTTGGTTTGATGGTGTGTTTTCAAACTCATGGTTTATAGATGAAAAAAAGGAGAAGCTTCAAAAGTAACTTTCACCTTAACACAAATTTTTGTCGCACTTTCACCAACTCTACGCCATGCCAAATACATGCTATGTCATCAAAATTTTGTCAAACTCGTCACAAATTTAAACATACATTACAAATTTAGATATGCATTAAATGTGTTAGACATTGTTAATTTTTACAAGTTTAAAGAATACTAAAATTTAAGAAATCATTTTTAACTATCTCTTCTCTTTTATCTAAACATTTTTTTCATTTGAATTTTAATTCGTCACAATCATAAATTAATTAATTATAAACAATTTTAACTATTTCTTTAAACAAGTTAAAGTGTTAAACTAGTCCACTGAAATTGACGATTTCAACTATTAATATCTTGATCTAATGGTTGAGATCTATTAACTACACACAATCCATTTATCTCTTGATCTCATTTCCTCTCTCTCTTCAAGTGAAACATAGTGAACATAATTGTGTGGGCTCGAATCTTTTATGTACCTTTTGCTACCTCCTAACTCTCCCAAGGTTGAAAAAACCTCATTCAATTTCCTATTTCTTTTCTCTCCTTTAAAACGTTCCTGTTTTCTTTTCATTCTTATAAATTTATAATAACTCAACCCCACTTTGTGAAAGTTGAAACTCTCTGCTTTTGCTTTAGTTCTCTCTTCTTCCTTTTCTTTATTCCTAACTCTTCTCTCTCTTCTGTGATTCAGTTTTCACTCACGGGTGAATCAGTGAGAGATGGAATATACAACAATGCTATTAAATCTTTCACTCTTTTCATTCTCACATGCTTCATTTTTCATGTAATAGAGTAACAAAAATACTCTTTTTGTTTCATTTTCATGCCTCTTTTTTGTAAGTTCCTAGGTGATAGATAGATAGAAGTTAGAATAACAATAACCAGTTTCTGATCTCAAAGTTGAAACTCTTTTTTACAGTTTTGTTTTTACTTGAGTTTCCATGACTTCACAACAGTTCAACAATGGTGATATGAGTCTTTTTCCTTTAGCTCCTATTCCTTCAACTCATCTTGTTGATTCCAAAGCTCATCCTTTGACAAACCCTGAAAAGGGTCTTCAGATTATGAGACCCTCAATGTTTAAGTCCAAAGTAGAAGATGGGTGCTTTGAGGTTCAAGGAAAAAACTTGTCTTTGAAACTTGGTAATGAAGTAGAAGATAAAAGCTCTGTTTCTGTGAAAGTTGGGTACTCCAAGCTTTGTTCTAGAGGTCATTGGAGACCAATAGAAGATGCAAAACTTAAGGAGCTTGTTGCTGAATATGGTCCTCAAAATTGGAACTTGATTGCAGAACATCTTGAAGGAAGATCAGGTGATTCATCCTCACCCCATTTTTAAGAAAATATTAAAGTTTATGTTTAGATGAATTCTAGAGTAAGTGCATGTTTGGATTTAGGAAGAGTTTAGCATAATTCTGTTGTATCACAAAGTGATATTAACAAAAGTTGCATTTTTTTACCTTCAACAAAATCAACATATCAATGTGAAAAGTACTTTTTTTGAAGTAGTATTTCTAAAGTTTAATACTTTTCAATTTTAATTGCAGGAAAAAGTTGTAGATTGAGGTGGTTCAATCAGCTAGACCCAAGAATCAACAAAAAAACCTTTTCTGAGGAGGAAGAAGAAAGACTCTTAGCTGCTCATAAAATGTATGGTAACAAATGGGCAATAATTGCCAGACTTTTTCCAGGGAGGACAGATAATGCAGTGAAGAATCATTGGCATGTGATCATGGCTAGAAGACATAGGGAACAGTGTACTGTGTATAGAAGGAGAAAGCCAGTTGTTGTTGAAAGTGTTTCAAAGGATTTAAAATTAAGTCTTTCAAACAATGCAGCTAGTGATTCAACTATCTCAAGCACCATTGATGGAAATGTCTCAACTTGCACTAATCTCTCACTCACTCCTTCTTCACCTAAACTAAGTCCTCAACTGTTTGATAAACTAGTTGTTCCAGTTGAGAATCATCAAGGCTATGGATCACTAATGGGTATGCAATATTTAATAATCTCTCATTAGGACTATAATAGTATAAAACATGGTTTTAAGTTGCGGTTACAATTCCGCTACAAATATTTATATTGCGGTAAAATGTAGAAATGGGCCGATGCTGTCGCATTTACAATCGAGGTTTGCAAAATTACGGCGGTTCACCGTAAATTTGCTAAACTATATTGTAGTTGCAATTGTGGTTGTGATCTGCAATTTAAAACCATGAAATTAGTTACTATTACATTTTTCATGTCCAAACTGAATTGTTTACATAACATATGTTACTTTATGTGATGTGTAATTGCAGATAAATCTAGAGAAAGTGTGGTGGCAACAAGGGATGTGAATTTTGACAAGTATTTTGGAGGTTGTAAGAAGCATGACCAAGTGGAAAAGCTGAAGCTAATAGATGTGGTGGTGGACCAGTCCAATTTTTCAGATTCAAACTCTGAAGTATCAGTATCTGAGTCAGTTACCACCAATAGGTCCAATATCTCAATTTCTGGTGAAAGTGAAAATGTTGGTGTTAAGATAAACATGTTACTACCATTCATTGATTTTCTTGGAGTAGGAGCTATACAAAGCTAAATGGTTGATACAGGAAGATGGGTTAGGAAAGTGAGGGTAGTCAGATGCAAGGGAACCGTTTGTGTTGGGTGAAAATGAGTCTGCTGTAGTGTATTCCCTTGTGTACAGTTTGTTCTATAAAAGGCAAAAAGTAAAAAGTGAAAAAATGGAAGAAAAAAATAGGCATTAGTTAAGAAGAGAGAGAGAGAGTGTGTCTGTTATGAAAGTGATGATGACTTAGGAGTAGTTATGAGATTTAAAGAAGTATAATAATTGTATAAACTCCTGGTTTTGGACTGTTTCTCATATAGCAGAATACTAGGGGCCTTGTTTGTTATGCTGTGGTACTTTTGGCATTTTGTTAAACAGAAGCCAAAGTTTTATGACTTGGATGGATGTACACTTCTTTATTACATAAATCAACCAACTAACCTGCCTTTGAATTACTCTTCTCAGTGCTTCATCATGTCATTGGTTTTTGTGCTTTTTCTTTTGGCTATTTCTTTGCTGTTTATATGTTTGACCATATTTGACATGCTACAGGCTTAAGGCAATTGTTTTCTGTCTATATTTGTTCAATTAATTGATTTTTACAACTTTAATGCAAACTTGTTTTTGGCTAACTCTAACATGAACAAGTACTACTTCAATCTTATTATATAGATGTTCTTAAAGGTAATTACTTCTTAAAAAATGATTAATTCTGTTAAATTTTATAATAAAACGTGTTCAAATTAAACACTTAATTAACTAGAATGATCAAAACTAAATTGATGATGGATATCAACAATTATATTATGTAGCTAGCATACCAAAAATATATTAAGAAGGAGAAAAGAGCAGAAGAGTAAGAGGACACAAATCAAAACCCTTGCCACAGAATTATAGAAAGTCATAACTAGGGATCCCTGTCCTATTGCAACAAAAATCATCACTAATCACAACTAACATTGGGATGGTGTTCCACCAAAGAAACCTTGGATAGCAAGTCTTGGCAGCCAAATATATCAGCACAAAAGTTACATTCCTACAAATATAACAGACTATTGAAAGACAATTAATTCTTCCCTCCATTTCTAATTTGAGACAAATATTTTGACATGGGAGTTATAATGAGATGGAGGGAATACTAGATTATGACAATTTATATTGAACATTTGCTCTAATTAAGATTTTTTTTTATCGAATGTTGCAATTAGGATTTTGATATCTCAACAAGTATGCATGTTGTGTAAAAAAAAAACAAGTATGCATGTATGTGTATCTAAAATAAATTATGTGCACTAAAAAATAAATGTGATGATGCATAATTTTTTAGACACTTTCTTATGTATAACCAAGTGTTTGGCCTCATAGGGCAACTCTTACGTAGACTAATTAAACCTTAAATAATATTTTTTTTGTACACACACGAGTTATAAAATTTAAAAGAAAAATGATATTAAGTCATATAACTAAATTATTTTTCTTTTAAATTTTATCATTTGTGTGTGTTCAGATATTATTGATTTGGGGTTAAGCCCGACTATGTATTTCTCGGCCTCATATACAAATCGGACAGACTCCTTGTTTTCACATATCATTATCAATCATGTCAGTCATGTTAATAGTCTAATAGTAAATGAGATTTGAAATTGTGCTTAAGAGGAATAAAGGGTATATTAGGCATGGCAAGCACACGAAAATTGGAGAGGGGGTGGTACCATTTTCTGGAAAACGTGACATAGATCAGTTGATGATGATTGTTATTGTTACCGAAATAAAGAATTAGGCACAAATGGTACACAACAAAAATTTGGTGAGGAGGAAATCTGAAAGAAACACATGTGCTTTAATACTGTTTTTTTTTTTCTTTTCAGAAAACATTTAGATAATTTACAATGAAATTTACTACTATAACCTACTAACTTTGAAATTATCTACTAGAACCCAAGTCGTGAGCTAAATGTCTAATTATGTGTGCCAACCGCAATTGGTAACACTGGTTTTTATAAGAGTTAACTTTTTTATTTTAGTATATATGTATTCCCTTGTCGTTATATCTAAGCACCCTTTTGATTAAAAATTTGTCTCTAAATACAAACTTTTTTTCAAATTACTAGGTGTATTCATTATATTTTCCTAAACATACTTCTAATTAATACAACTAACTTGTCTTAAAATATGAAAAGTCAAATTTAATACACATACAAACAAATGACAATTTGGTAATATAAACACATAAAATAGACACATTAATTGCACTAAAAACTTTTGTTAAGAAATGTGAAAAATCTTTACATACATGAAATGAGTAGATATGAGTCTTCATGCTTAAATAGTTTGATGATATACCTAATTACATTACCCATACTCTTCTCTTGGTGCAATACATTAACCAAACTTGTAAGCTTTAACAATTCATACAAAAAAAAGGTGGTATTAGAAGTGGAAATGATTTGTAAAGTTCTAAGTTTTTCTAGAAAGTCGGTTTGATTGTGAAAAATTAATCTTTGTGAAGTATTACATTAATTCATCATGAAAAACGTGATATTAGAGTTCAATTCAATGTGACTGCTGGTATTTGTCAATTCAGCATTAATTCCGTTAGTACGTCTCTAAAGTAAGATTTAAAACATTGGCCTTTTGTCTCATGTTGGGTCTTTTTCCTTAGTGTGGGCTTAGTCACTTTTAACGGGTTTTTATCTTGGAAAATTGCTGTTTTCACTTCAGATTTTTCTTGAAAACACATGGTAATTACACATTTAACTCCAATTGTAGTTAACTTAACTATCGTTTGGCTTCCTTCGTTTTCTTTGTTTCTCAAACACAATATTGTGTGTTGAATTTTTTTTTCTTTGATTTAGAAGTGTTTGATGATCTTGCATTTAATTTCTTGTTAAGGGTGATGTCATACACGTTTTGATTTCACTCATTTAGTATGCTATGCTTGCTTTCAATTTTACTACATAATTGTTATCTACTGCTGGCATGTTATAATTTTTTTCTTCTTCCATTTTGTGATATATTGCAATTTTCTGCACCATATTATTGGATTGGCACTGCAGTATAGTTTTTGGTCATTGTGTGTAGTGGATTTCTATCTTTCCTTGTCAGGACCAGCATCAATTAAACACTACTCCCTCCGTCCCGCGATGACCCATTTAAAAATGTGCAATTTTAACCTAATTAACTTTGACCATATTTTTTCACTAATATACAAAGATAAATAATCTCATGTAAGATGTCGTTAGATTCGTCTCGATGAGTATTTTCAAAATATCAAATTTTCATAATTTTTTATAATATATTATTCAAGATATTTAAGCTCAAAATTATGCATTAATATGCGTAATATGGTCAACTGTGTCATGTATTATGAGACGAATGAAGTAGCATATTACTAACCCACGTGCACATATTGGAATTCCCAACAAGATATGACCAAGATGTTTCTAGTCCGAATTAGTATATAGAACATCGAATCTAATATACGTCTGTATAATTTAATAGACATGCCAACCTATACCAATAGAATTTATATACTACTACTATCTCACATAGAATTTATATACTACTACTATCTCACATGGTTATACACTTACTCTCTCTGGTCACATTTATAAGCAAAACACAATTTTTTATGTTCATTTAATATCTAATGTATTTGGTTTTCATATAGACTAAATACATTAGATATTCAACAAACCTAAAAGTTGTTTTTTGACTTATAAATGTGACCAGAAGGAGTATACTAAGGAGGTCTGCCCCTTAATCTATGTTCTGCGATATTATTGAAATCCAACACAATTATTATAAACATCCGTCTGATTTGCATTGGTTATATTGGTCGGTGGGAGTATCAAGTTAACTACAGAATGAGGGAGTATTATTTATCCAAAGAAAAATACACGTAGTAGCCATGCACTTATAACAAAATTGTAAGCTGATTTAAATTGTATATTAAGGTGACTTTGGTGGTTGAATTTTTTTTTTGTTTTAGGATATTTTTCCGAAGGATTAAGTACTACTTGTATTTTATTACTCTAGCGGGATTTGTTACCACTTGTACTTATTGTCATCTATTAATTACCTTTAACATGTAATTTTTTATAACTAAAAAAGGACGTATAATATAAAAACGAAACTGAAAGTAAAACAACCTACATGTGAGCTCTAATACTCTAGATAATTGCTTTTCTTCCATCTGTTTTTGTTCATCCCCGTCAAAGTAGCCGAGCGTAAGTTAACTCATGCAGGTGTATTTTCAGCGTGAGTTAACTCACGTAGAGCGGGAATGAGCAAAAATATATGGGAGAAGAGCAATTCTCAATACTCCAGATTTGAATGGAGGCCCAAGCCCAATAGAATTATTGAAGGCAATTCATTGTCATAGGATGATTGCTCAACAGTCCATTAAAAATTGCTCACATTTTAAAAAATTTGATCAGGAGGTACGTTCTAATAAGGGTTTACACAAAAATTATCGAGCGAAAGTTACGACCCGATTGATTGTACAAATCGAAAGATATATTGAACGGCCATCTTATAATAACTCTTCAAAAAAAGACTATGTTTTTTTTTGAAGAAGTATAAAGACTATTTTTTTTTTAAATTATGTAAAAAGACTATGTTAGTAACTAGTATTATTACGGTTGTCCTCGTCGTGAGCTTAGCTCAGTTGTTTGGGACAATGCATAAAATATGCAAGGTCCGGGGTTCAAACCCCAGCCACTACAAAAAAAAACTAGTATTATTACGGCTATCATTGGATTTTATTTTATTAAAAATTTGCTCTTCTCACTTCTTAAATTCCTCGTTTTTCAACCGTCGTTGGTACAACAACATACATTTTTTAAAGCTGTTCAATCACTTTTTAAATTAAATTAACCGTAAATCAATTGAAAAAGTGTCAAGCGGCAGTTAACTAACACTAAACCAACAAGAGTTGAAAAAGGAGCAATTTGAAAAGTTAAAAGAGCATTTTTTTTCCTAATTAAAAAAGACCTGATTGAGGTAGTCTAGCCCAAGTTTTCTTTAATTAGAGTCTAGCCCCAAGTTTTATACGATCACAATAATAAATGTTAAGGATTTCCTATAAATGGTGGGAAATAGAAAACATAAAATATTTTCTAAAAAAAAAACTTAAATGATTTTTTTATCAAAAAGAATCTATTCCTAATTTTTGTATTAGACTATATTTACGTCACGATCGAATCTTAAGATATCAGAGTCTTATTCCACTTGTAAGCAAAGGTTAACTAAAAGAATTGTTCCGTCAATAAAAAAGATAGATTATGTAATAGAAGAATTTTAATATTTTATGGAAAATACTTGGTGGATACTGGATCATTATCATTGCAAGGTGTCGTGCTTAATATATATTTGTTTGAAAGAGGAAAGAAAACCTTAGTGAACCTTCCTTAAAAAAAAAAAAAATTTATTGAAAC
>Ga0228710_1002685_pt1 | contig 28184 bp, 18 predicted proteins | sample MedpolnodulmetaG_FD_177995 | JGI IMG/M metagenome (GOLD analysis project Ga0228710, IMG submission 177995) | Root nodule microbial communities from Medicago polymorpha collected in Santa Monica, California, United States - pink nodules | ecosystem: Host-associated > Plants > Roots > Nodule... | reverse complement strand
ATATAGTTCATTGTCTCCCTGCCTGGCCTACCAGTTCAAATTTGGAACATTGGTTTGATGGCCTCCTCTTTGTACAGTATACTTTTCCATTTTTGAGTTCCACATCTTCAGAAGTATGCAATACATACAGATACACTCTAGATTGTCTCCATTCGCGCATGCTTTATTGTTGTTCCATATTATCGAGGGATGAAATGCCATCTATCATTTCTGTAACAATCTAAATGAAAGTTGTTTTGTATTGTATAGTCTTATACAGCTCATTATTGCTGTACTCTTTGCATAATTTGTGCTCATAACTTCGTTGTATTGTGGTGCAATAGATCCAGAAGAAATGAAACGTGCTCAAGAAGAAATGAGAAATCAAGGAGTTCCATCTTTAGCAAGCTTGTTACCCGGTGCTGCAAGAAGCAACTAGTTCTATACAAGTAATGACAAGAACCAGCGAGCACATTGGTTTTCCCGAGCAGACGCTGAAGCTATATTGCTTACCGTGATAGAGAATTTTGTTATAACAAGTTGGTGCTGATAGAAATCTGTGATTGTATACGCTGTGGAATTGCTGAATTTGAATTTTCTATAGGAATGTTAGCATGTTTAATGTGAACACATACATGAATAGGCTTCCTTGTAACTGCGCTCACTTTCTGTTCTTCAATGTTGATAGCCATGCACCACCAATATGGATATGGTTGATTGTAGAAACTATTTATAATTTCTTTATTTGGTCCCCATGCTTTAAAATTATTTGGTTTATGATCTGTTTTGGCTGCATTGGTCAGTTTATATTTTATTCTTTTGAATCCATGCCTGCTAGTGCTAGTAATGCTGGTAGAAAATGAAAATAACTAGTCTACCAAGTTCAAATTTTGTTAGAACTTAGAACTAAACAGACAGGGTAACTGGGGTATACATGGGTCGGTACCTAACCTGCTATTTTTATGGAAAAACTAAACCAAACCAATCTGTTGACGAACTGGTTGGATCGGGTTCATGAGTCCTAAAGAGAAAAACATTTTTTTTTCTTCTTCAGTTTGATAGTTATACACGATGATGTAAAATAGCTGACACCATCATTCGATAAGAATTTATTATCTTGCCATATAACTATGGTGTATTTTGTAACCGTCTATTAGAAATAACCACTAAATGTCTTAGAAATAACTATTAAATGTTCTATTTATTTATTTTTTTGGTCAAATAGCCTAGTGGCTAGAATGAGGTGTCCGGAGTTCGAACCTCAACCCCTGCATATAACAATGCATTGTCCCTGTCAACTGCTCAGAGGAAGATTAAATGCCCTATTCTTATTGAACGTCGGTGTACACTAGAGTGCATGCATATCATTTATCATCTTTCTTCATTCTAAAAAAATGTATAAAACAAAAATGGGGCGAAAAGTAGGCACATGGTCGATAATCGTATGACTCGGATCAACTCACCCGAGTTCACACGAATGTTTGATAACACAACTATAAAGAACGAAAACACACAAAAAATAGTCGCAAAAAACCAATGGGTACCCTTACCCTGTCTCTTCTCAAACACTACACACCCTTTTCCTTTTCCACCACACTCTTCACCCACTCATCTCGAACCCTCTCCCCCGGTCACCTTACCGCCGTATTCCGAGGAAAGAATCTTCCCTCCTTCCGCGCCATCTCATCTTCCTCTCAGCCGTTAACTGCGGAGAAAAATTCCCACGACGGTGGTGAAAATTTCCGTTCAAAGAATTCTTCGCCGGAAGTATGGCTTCACAACACAATGAGTAAGAAGAAAGAGATTTTTAAGCCCAAAGTGGAAAAGAAAGTTGGAATGTATGTTTGTGGTGTTACTGCTTATGATCTTAGCCATATTGGTCATGCTCGTGTTTACGTTAATTTCGATCTTCTTTACAGGTTACTACTCTTTTCTCTTGGGAACGTACCCTAATTGTTTTGGTTTCGGTACTAATTGGTTTTTGTTTGACAATTAGGCAGATATTTTAAGCACTTGGGATTTCAAGTTTGTTATGTTCGCAATTTTACTGATGTAGATGACAAGGTCAGTTTCAATGATTTATTCTTACTTGCCACAACTTCGATTTTAAAAAGCTATGTTGATGATTCTTTGCGGTCTTATATAAATTGGCATCACTGAGGCATTTTCCCTTGTAGTATAGCTTGTATAAGGTGTATCTGGATTGACTTATTTTAGCTTTTCCGTTGGCATACGCACATGTGAGACTATTTGGGAGAGCTTATGATAACAACATATGATATGCCACGTCCATAAGCAGTTTTCAAGCTTATTTCCATAACCTATTATAGTTTATGGAAACATCTTATCAATTATAGGAAAACCTTTTGACATTATTTTATCTTTTGTTATTGAAATAATTTATAATTATAGGTAAGCGCTTATATGATAAGAGCTTATGCTGTAAGCACTTAATCAGCTGTTTATCCAATAGGGTCTTGCTAAAACATCTTCGGCTAATTACTAGGCCTCTATTTTCTATAATTTCTTTTAACTATGGTTTGATTTGGTTAAGCTTTTCCCTTGTTGAAACACAATCTATTACCATTAATTGTAACACAGTTGAAGAAATGCTAATTTTCAAAATGCAAGTTTTGGAATTTAGCTGCTTTACACTGAGTGGTAGAGAGAAAAAGGTTTTAGGGGAGTCCTCGATGGGTATAAGTTAATGATGTATCTGAATTCTATCTCTGTAGAAATGAACTTAATCTATCCCACAATCTATGCCATTCCCTGTCTATTGACCATTCAGTTTGTTATTCTATTACTTGTTCTTTTAATCATATTTTGGAGTTTGGACCGTAAGAATTTTTGTGAGTTTTGACTATATCGTTTTATTGCAAGTTCAAAGTACCCACTACTTTTTAATTGCTATTACAGGATCTTAGTATGCAATTTTCAAATTATGTAGATAATTGCCAGATCGAAGGAGTTAGGAGAAGATCCAATCAGTTTGAGTCGACGCTATTGTGAAGAGTTCTGTCAAGACATGGTAACTCTTAATTGTTTGCCTGCTACCATGGAACCGAAAGTGTCTGAGCACATGCCCCAAATCATTGATATGATTGAGAAGGTACCATTGTCGTTCATTTTACTATGGCACTAAAATGAAACATGAGAAGATTGACAAATTTCATATCATTGTTTCATATTCCATTTCTAAGAATACTTACATGGATATGCTATTGGTATATGAAATGATTCTCGTCATAGTCTATTATCAAGCTCTCTTTTATGAATCAGATTAAAAAAAATACAGTATTGATTCATTGTTAATCAGTTAAATACTTGTTTACAGATTCTTAATAATGGGTATGCGTACAATGTTGATGGGGATATATACTTTAATGTAGAAAAATTTCCAGAATATGGGAAATTATCAAGTCGAGGTCTAGAAGATAATCGAGCTGGTGAGAGGGTTGCTGTTGATTCAAGGAAGAAAAATCCTGCTGATTTTGCTCTTTGGAAGGTATAAGATATTGGTGGAAGATAATAGTAATGTAAATATGTTATGTATGTCGACCTCATTATAAATTTTAAACTTATGATTATAAAATACTTAAAAATCTTAATTTAGTTTGAAACTTATCTATCCTGGATTTTCAATGATGTTCTGCAGTCTACAAAACCAGGGGAGCCATTTTGGGAGAGTCCCTGGGGTCCTGGAAGACCTGGGTGGCATATTGAATGCAGTGCTATGAGTGCAGCGTATCTTGGTTACTCTTTTGACATCCACGGTGGAGGGATTGACCTTGTATTTCCTCACCATGAAAATGAAATTGCTCAGAGTTGTGCTGCTTGTAGTAAAAGTGATATTAGTGTATGGATGCACAATGGTTTTGTCACCATTGACTCAGTGAAGATGTCTAAATCTTTGGGAAACTTTTTTACAATACGGCAGGTAACGTGGCCCCGATGGTTTAGACTTGATTTGTTTAAGCTTATTGTATAGTATCTTTCACAAGGACCCTACATTTCCATTTGTTGTTCTACCACTCAAAGGGATAAATTCTTATTCCACAAATATTTCATGTTGGCAGGTTGTAGATGTTTACCATCCGCTGGCTTTGAGATATTTTTTGATGAGTGCTCATTATAGATCTCCCATAAACTACTCTAATATACACCTTGAAAGTGCTTCAGATCGTGTTTTTTATATATACGAGGTACTGCTTTATTTTGCTAGAAACTGCCTTCTCCTTGTGTATGCCATTGTCCATGCAATCGGCAAGCATAATTTTTTTCGTGCATTTAATCATTGTGTCATTATATATATTTTTTACATATGTATTGATGTATATTTTTGTGTAATGTTTGTTTGCAGACATTACATGAATGTGAAAGCTTTCTGAAGCAGCATGATCAGACAGTTAAGAAAGATTCCGTCCCACCAGATACTTTGAGTATTATCGATAACTTTTATGATGTTTTTCGGACCTCGATGTCTGATGATCTTCACACTCCAGTTGCATTGGCCGGAATGTCTGACCCACTAAAATTAATTAACGACTTGCTGCATACTCGCAAGGTATAGTATTTCCTGATGTGTAAAGATATGAAAATGAATCTTCTAATGTGAAATTTTATGTCTATCTCGCTCTTTCTTCATAGACAATAAACTAATCTGTCATTGAAATGAGAATGTTAAAGTGGATAAGTGGTCGCGCAAGACATCATAGTATAAAGAATACAATTATAAGAGAGAAAATTGTGGTGCATGCCATTGTACAAAACATAAAAGATTCTCGTCTTAGGTTTGGAGTTTGAACATGTGTGGAGAAAATTTATGGGAGGGGTTGATCAAATGGAGAATAGTACAATGGTTAGAGGCAGAGGGAGATCAAGAAAAGTTATAGGTTTCAAATCCATTAAGAGGAACTTAGTAGTTAATGTTCTATCTCTATAGTTGTTACATGATAGTAAATATGGTGTTGTCTAATCCATACAGCCAAGGTTTTAAATCGCGGTTGCAATCCTTAATATTGTAGACAGTTTCAGTCAAATGCGGTGAGTGGTGGTGACAGCCTCAATTGTAGTTGTGTTGCGGAAAGATAAAAACCTTGAGAGTTTGATGCTGTGACCCAACCTGTTATCACAAACTTTTTTTAAAATCTTACATGTACCCGACCCAATCTAGTGGATAGGTAAAACTTAGTTATTGTTGTATCTTTTTCTTCATAGAATATAGTTTGGCCCCCTTCAAACTTTGTGAATTTTGTTTTTTTTTTTTTTTATGGTGAACTTTGTGAATGTTTATGAAGATAAAGATTTGTACAAATTTTTCAATTCACATTTAGAATCCATTCACATATAGGTGTCATCTAATTATTATTTTTGATTGATTTTGAATGAGGTCAAAGTTTGAAAATGAATCATTTTCAGGAATTCACAATGTTTTATGTGCAATGATGTGGGTTTTATTTTTATAATGTTGAAATATTAAACTTCTGATTTTCTATTATGCATATCTACCAATCCATTTGGGTTCATGTTGAACTAATAGGATTTTAGATAAAAAGTGAGGGAAGAGAGAGAAACAAGAGCTTTGAATTGTGGTTATGGTATTGATAGAAATGACACAAGAGACTAAGCACCACCTTTATTGATAGTTTTTATGTTCTAGAGAGCCTAGCAGCAAAACTCGAATTGAGGTTATGGTATTGATAGAAATGACACAAAAGACTAAGCTGCCTTTATTGATACTGTTTTTTTTTTGTTCTAGAGAGCCTAGGAGCAAAACTTACACACACTAAGTGCTGAGAAGTGGAGAATTCCGGGTTCAAATCCATGCCTCAACATATCAAACGACGTCCTTAATTGTAATCAAATAGTAAAATGAATCTCAAGAGATAATATATGACATTTTTATATAACATTAATATATTATTATATATGAGATATTTTAATATCTTCTAACAGTTCACTTATATCTATATTTAAAAAATATATTACTTGCTAATTGTTATATGATGCAAATGATTCAATCTTAGCAAAGGTTAAACTAAAGAGTATTTTGTGGAATCTTAGCAAATATTACTTGTAAGATATGAACACTACTTTACAGACTTCCAGTGGTAGAAGTGTGACTTCAAAACTGTTATCTTGTGAATTATTGTTATTTGTTATCAACACAAATATTTCATATGTATGTTGTTTATAGCATTTCTAAGTCCATAATCCTTGCAGGGAAAAAAACAGCAATTTCGAATAGAATCACTTGCAGCTTTGAAGAAAAGTATTGGGGATGTCCTTACTGTTTTAGGTCTCATGCCTTCAAGTTATTATGAGGTATGTATGTGATTAGTTTTTTTCACTTTTACAATTTTCGACATTGTTTATCAATGTCCATTAGTTTATATGAAAGTACAAATCCTTAATATTTGTGCACTTAACAGAGATCCCATTACGGGTGGAAGTTATTTCTTATAACTCTTTTGCCGGTGTATAAATGTTATTTTTGAACTCTATAGATAATTTTTTTACGTACTACATTGTCTTTGCATAGGTTAATTCCCGCTTTTATTGGTATGATGTTTCTGTTCTATTGTACAAATTTTTCCACTCTTAAAGTTGAGGATAGACTCAGCTATGTCAACTCCCCAATTTTTCCAATTTCTATTTAACTCTGGCGTTGTGCGTTCAAATGGAGGTTTGAATGGTATTATTTTGTGATTCATCCATCATTTGATATTATTGCCACCTGGTCTGAAGTTACTTAACACAAGGGTGTTGTAAAATTCTCCTTATATGCTAATGAAATATATTTAGGATTTAAAAGATATGCACAGTCAGTGTAAACCTGTTTTACATTGACATCCAATGAAAATCCACTATTTTGCCACATCACCCCACTTTCGTAAATGTATTTTGAATTGGTGGCATGACATGGAATAATGGTAAATTTTCATTTGAACCATGGTAAAGTTATTAATTTTTTAGAATGATATTAAACAATGCTAATATGCAATATGGTCCATACAGAAAAGTATTGTCGTGTAGATAGGTGTGAGTGGTTGTCTCCCTACTTACTCTGTGTGTGCGACATAGCTCGTATTGTTGTGCCTAATACCTTATCTTCCTTGTATATTATGAAATCTAATCACTGTCATGCTACAGGTTTTACAGCAGCTTAAGGAGAAAGCTCTTAACCGTGCAAACTTGACAGAAGATGAAATCTTCAAGAAGATCGAAGAACGGGATGCTGCTAGAATACAAAAGGAGTATGCCAAATCCGATTCCATAAGGAAAGATTTGGCTGTTCTTGGTATTGCTCTTATGGATAGTCCGAATGGCACAACTTGGAGGCCTTCCATTCCTCTTCCACTTCAAGAACAACTCTAGTCAAAATAAGCATCAGTACAATGTTTGCAAAGCAAAATCAAGAAGGGGAAGTGACAATTCTGGTATAAGGATATGGTTCTTAATCCTTGATGCCTTAAAGATGTGAATTATAATTTTTGTTTTGATAAAAAAAAATTGTCACGAGGTTAGTGTTTTTTTCCTGATGGTCATTATTGAATTAGTTATTCTTTTAAACCTTTGTGGCCTTTTTGTAGAATATTCATAATTAACTCCAATGAAATGTCAAATTATTATTTGAAATTTAAGATCGTAAATCAATTTAGTTCCTCTGTCGTCTAACAGGACAAGGAATTCCGAGTTGATACGTTTAGTGCAAGTTTACTTTGTTTAGATTCATCAAAACTTTTGTTGCTCTCTAATTTGCTATCAAGATTCATCAAAATTGATTGATGAAAGAACTAAATTGATTGTCCATCTGCTCCAACAATGTTTTTCTTGTTTTATAATAAAAAAAAATTGATTTGAAAAAGTAGATCTCAGCTATTAAAACATTTTTTTTGGCACATGTCTTGTAGCCATGCATAGAAATGGAAATGAAGAGGATACTCTCCGTTGTCATATATTTTTAAGTACACATTACTGATTCACACATCAAAGTCTACTAATACTAGTAATTAGAAGTAGTGGGTATGTGCAAGTTCACTCAGGAAAACAACTGTGAACCTGGGGAAGTGTCTGTACAGTTCCAACAGCATGACAAGAAACCCATGATTCCTGTCTCCACAGATCGACCAACATCTCTCTCACGCCTCTGTAGCACTCTAACAAACTCATTTGAACTTAGATTTCCATCCCCACTTGTGTCAAACAAATGGAAAACAATCTCAACCACGTTGTCAGAAAGAGATAAACCACAAACCTGAAACAGAACAAAGCATAATTTATTGTCTGATGACAACTTTTATAAAACATGAAGAAATCGGAGAAACATGACGTACACTTGATGCGGCTCGCTGAAAATCATCTCTTGTTAAAAGGCCATTTACTTTTGCAAAACTGAATAGAGCCAATGATAGTGGCACTAATTTTTTCCTCAGTTCTGCAAAAATTTTGAACTCCTCAAATGTAATGTGTACGTCATTGAACTGTGGATCATTGTTTAATTCATCAACCCTTTCAAGTAACTTGCTCAGATGACCCACGTCTGCAGAAGCAACTATGGAGTGTGCAAAATCCGTAGCTGATATGGTTTTTTGAGATTTGTAGTCATAATGAACAAACTCCAGCCTCAAAATCTACACACGTAATACTACAGTAATTAATTTACATACATAATCACTTCTAAAGTTACTATACCAAACATTTTTTTTTAATTCCTGTGATCTAGTCAACAAAGTCATATATTTAGGCACTATGGACTTATAGGGAGAAAGAAATAATTGGAGACATACTTCGTCATGCAAATTTCTTATAAACTTCGCAAATTTATCATGTTTGAGGCGTCCTTTTCCGTCTTTACCAAATAAGTATTCCACCATCCTACCATTTTCTACAGAAGCATCCGTCTGTTGTTCATGCATTCGGTGAACACCATGCCTGCTATGAGATCGCATTGATGCCACCACTCTCTTGAATTCTTCTTTATCTATCTCTCTAAAGATGGACAAAACTAATTAAGCATCAAATCCAATTCGAGATTTTGAGAGAATTACAACACTACTAGTACAATTTGTCGATCATTCTTAGTTACGTGTCAGTATCATGTCCATTGTATATGTCAGTTCTTTATAGCTGAACAAAAAATTGTTCTACCAATTGATACTAAACATTTAAATAAGGCAGAAAGAGTACAACATACCCATCATTATCCATGTCAAACATTTTAAATACTGCAGAAAAATTTGATTCTGGGATGCTAAGCAATGTTACCAAGAATAAATACCTGTTGCACTTAAAATGAGACCATTATTAAGGATTTTAGACACAAACAAATATAAATAGTTTAAAACCTTGCCCTGAGATCAAATAATTTTCACAAATGTCCCATAATAATAGAAAATCCAAACAACTCACTCTTTGAAAGATATAAGACCGTCACCGTTTACATCGAAAAGCATAAAAAATTCTGAAGGAGGGCAGAACAAGTGGCCAGGACTTCTTTCGCCTTTCAAGGATCCATCTCTAACAAGGTTGGATTCAGATGGAGGGAAAACAGGAACAACTGCTCGCATTAAATCTGCCGGTTTCATAAGAACTTCCCCTTCCGGTGAACGATATGATGCAAAGTATTCAAAAACCTAAATGCAAAACAGCAGTAATTTGTCAAGTAGATATCATATCATTCTTAAGAAATTAGTTTTCAATTTTCATCCTCAATAATCCTAATGTAACTTAATTTTATGTTTCTTTGTATAATATTTTAAATAAACTCATCCAAATTGATCATTACATTGCTTGAATTATCAGAACAGCCAAAAGTCAACTAAGTAGTAAGTACATCATAATGCAGATATAGATTTATACTTTACCACCGGTTAATATAAGAAAATATTACGTAATATACATAGGATTTAAAGAATGTGAATTTTGCGTGTAAACCAGTTTATCCTCACTTTTATAATAGTATGATATGAAAAGATAGATTGATCTTATTATATGTTGGTGTAAAACTAATTTATATTGAAAGTATGTGTGGAAATTAAACTCATATTCAGAAGTTCATGGGCACAAAAAGTAGCGGAGGTTAAAAAAGACCTTCTCAGGTGGACTATGTAATCGTATGCGCTTCTCATAGTTGAAGAAAACCTTGCTTCTGTAGGAATCTGCAACAAAAAGTTGATTATTTAGTGAGCTTAAATTAATACTGCTTAAATTTAGTATTCTTAATGTACCAATAATGCTTAAATTATGTTAAATAAATACATTACATGCCTCCAAAAAGTAAGTTATTATTGGAACCCTCGGAAAGAGATGATTTTCTAAAGGCGTTGTTTAAGAAAGCAGAGTCGAAGTGTGAATTGGTTTTGGAGAAGTAACACACAAGAGCAAGAGCAGAGCCAACAACAAAGGCCGAAACCCACTTTGGATATTGTGGGTTGGTATTCGGTAACGATGGCGGAGAGGAGGAAGAAAACTGTGAAGTCGAAGTTCGGAAACGTTGAATGAAGGAGGAGGATCGACGGAGAGTAGAAAAGAAAGACATGGTAATAGTAATAGTAATAGTAATGGCAATGGCAATGGCATGCTTTAGTGTCAAAGGTGAAATGAAACGTGAAAGATGTTTTTCTTTTGTTTGGTGTTAAGATTCTTCTTTTGCAAAGCATCGTTAAGGTGACAAGGGAAGTATCAGAATAATGTCGCCACTTTTAGTGTGACTTACATTTTTATTTTTAAAATATAATCTCGTATTTTACAAGTATATATAGAATTAATATATCAAGAATTTGATCAAGGGGCCTGCACATAAATTGGGGATGCCAAGAAAAGATCCACCACCTACATAAGGTACACACTTTGTTCAAGCTAAAATCTTCAAATGTTTTTCCTTGGAGTCAGGTTCCCCAAACCTTGCATCAAAGGAAAGGAGATGCAAACTCCATAAAAATATCAAAGGATGGATATATGAAGAGAGACCTACAAGCATCACTCTCATTCGTTGTGAAGTCGAGTGCACAATGGAATATAATTTTACTAGGTAAAGGCTACTTTGAATTCTCTTTTGCATCTTTGGAAGATCTTCGCAAAGTGCGGTATGTAGAAGTTTGAAATTTAAAATCAGCTATTCTCAATGGGTTTTGGACTTCACTCCTGGTAATGCATGGGTTCTTTTAATGAATTTGCCTCAAGAATATATATTGGGAACCACACTTTTCAAAATAGCTTGTGAAATAGGATCACCTATCTCATTAGATTTAAATAGATCTAAATAAACGTATTTTTGAATACTTTGCTAAATTTCTGGTAGACTTTCACCTTATAAATATTAATTCTGCATGAATCAATTTGAAAGATAGGGAGTTACTTTTTATGTTGAAGTCTATGAAAAACAGCCATAATTTCGTGCTAATATCACGTAGTGGGACATCATATATCACAACGCCTGATAATTATCAACTAATGGGAAATAATCAAAATGAAAAGGAAACATAGAGGGAGCCAACAACAAAGGAAATGTCCCTAGCCCAAGTAAACCACAACGGTTATTAATTCAGGATAAAAATCCATCACTCCCTACCAAAAGCACTGAAAACTACTCTGAAAGACATAAGACTTAAGATTGATATTTTTCGGTCACTATTTTGGTCGTTAAAGAAGAAATTTCATTTCTATTTTTCATATTCTAACGTGCACCGTAAAATCTATTATAGAGAGTAAGAGAGATACAAATATAGTACTAAGACAACTTGATATGTTACAAGACCACTAACAATATTAACAAAGGGACTTGCCCTATCCCCTTTTCTATTTGGCCTACTTAGCCTATCTCATTTAACCGATTGATTTACCCTTATTCTCCCATCTCATATGAATCTTGTTTTCAAGAGGATTGATCTTGTTATTTAATAGAACAATTTTATTTCTTATTCTCTCTCCCCATCTCAATTTGATTAAGTTAGTGCAACTGGAAGTTCGAATACTTCAAATATGAAAACGTACCTGTATCGGATACCAATACTCCACAAATATGTATCTGTGGAGTATTAGAATTAATTATTTTACTTTAAAATATATATTTCATCGAATACTTATAGGATACTTGACAGATAAACATAGATATTTATAAGATACTTCACATATACCTATCCTCAAAAAAATGGATAAAAAAGTGTATTGTCTTGTGAAAATTCAATAAAGATGTACAAGATTCAATTTAACATATAAACAATTAACCAATTAAAATTATGTTTTTGATAGATGAAGGTAACGGGAGAGGAGATTCGATCAATATGCATTAAACAAACTTTATTTTGAGTTCTTTTATTAATGATTTTGTTGATATCTTAATACATGAATGAAAATATAATATAATTTATACAAACACATCACATTTTTTATTTTATCGCACATTTGTTTTTTTATTTTAAATTGTGACTTTTATGATCAATGGTTTTTATTCAAATATTTCACATGTATATATAATAAGGAGCTCTTATACGTTGACACACTTACGTGTCTGTACCACTCTTCAACCACTTCTCAGTGGCAAATTTAATAATTAAAAAAATGCATATTCCATGTAATAAGAAAATAAAAAGAAAACTATTATTTTGCCTTGGTTTTCTCTCCAATCTCCTTCCACAGGACCACCACTACCATCATTCTCATCCCTCTCCCTCAACCACAGTTGTCCACGCGCACCACCAGATCATTTGTCGTCCTCCTCACCACTTTGTTCATCGTCCACCAATTCCCCCTCCTAAAACCAGATTTGGCCTCTCTCTCTCTCTCTCTCATCTATCACCATTCACTCTGCCATTGTCCGCCTCTTCTCTCTCCACCATTTGTCCACCAAAACCCAGATCAGTTTCAACTCACACCTCCGACGCCACCTTCTTTCTTTATGTCTGACACAACCACACCATCATCCTCCGGCGCCAATGTTGCTTGAATTTTTTCAGATCTAAAAGAGTGAAGAGAGAGAGCTCCGTATGGGAGAGAGTAGAGAGAAACGAGTTTCAGGAGAGAAAGATACAGGGAGAGTCAAAAGCAAATGTTAGAGGCAAGCAAGGAGAGGCGTGGCGGCGGTGGCAAGGAGAGCGCGGTGGCCGAGGAAGAGAGTTCATAGAAATGAAAACAAAGAGTTCTTTAAAGGTGAGAAAAAAATGGATATGTGAAATTCCAATTTTACCCCTTCTTTTTAATAAAATTACATTGATGCCATCCACAGAGGCAGGTGTACGACAATGGTATTGAAAACGGTCTTGTTAACGAGTGTCAACCAATAATTTCCCATATAACAAGTTGTAGCATAAATTTTTTGTTAATGTATCTTAATCCAGCGTATTTTAAATTTAAAAATTTCACATATCAATGTATCCATAAGATATCGTATGTGCACCTATATCACGTATTCGACATTACAAGTGCAACAACTCAAGCCAAACCTAGTTGGAAGAGAAAGGCAAGAAGCCAAAAGCCGTAATTGTTGAGATGGCCCTATGAAGTCTGAAAAAGTACCGGATTCAGAACGGTTAGTGTGTGGCCCACAAATCAGGTAGAAAGTAAGGAGGCAATTCTGACGTGCCACCCGCTAGCTAGCTCATGAAGATAAGATAATTTATGCTGCCTGCACTGCACTATACATATAATAACGCCACATGTATGGTATAGATGCGAATGAAGTCAGTTAATTCAGCTGGACCAATTTTGACACTTTGCGCTCTAATCCAATCTAATCCACTAGGCTATCAACCCTGGCTACAACTACATGTAGCACAAATTCAAAATTCACAATACCCTCCAAAAACAACGACCAGCAACCCATGTGATTTGTCTTTTTCTCTCCTTTAAAACTGGTACTAGTACATGACAAGTGGAAGTAGAGATTCTTTTTACGATTTCATCAAGAAAGAAAATACTACTAAAAATGACGACATTGAATAAAAGACAAATATTTATTTTGTCTAATAAAAAATAATTACATTCTTCTTCTCTAAATTGAATTTATAGTCACTTCTTTTTTTATGTTAAAATATATAATTTTTTTATTAAAAAACATTTTACTAAACTTGAATTACAAATAACTTGTGCTCTAACAAAATTAATATTTTTTATAAATATCCATCTAATAAAGTATTGATTAATCCTCCCACTGTAGAGCATAAAAAATACGTAAAGTATCAATAAATCCTCCAACTATAGAGCAACATTATTGTGAAAGGAGCAATGAAAGTAGTCGTATGAGAACAGCACATGGACAGCTAGCTGGCTGGTGCGATGTCTCCTAAACAAGTTTCCATCTTTTTTCAACATTTCCTCACCAAACCTTTGAAGTTTAATTAAAGTTTCCAATTTTGAATTTTTCCTTCTTCCATGTGGACCGTGATTGCAGACAAAGTAGTTTAGATATTTTTCATGTCAACTTAAACTTATATTTTTAATTTGTTTTTAAAGGAACTTATATTTTTAGTGTTAACTCATCTTAATTTGTTGTTTATTTTTATTCAAGTCCTCTATGATTTATCTCTTAATTGTTGTTTATTTTTCTTTTAAGTCCTCAATGATATTTATCAGTCCAAAATAGAGTGCTCCATCCTGCACAGGTTGTCCACAGATGTCACAATTAATTCTTCAAGCTTTCATACTTATTATGAGCATTTCAAAATCAATAATTCATTTAAAATGTAGATGGAATACGGCCTTCACAATGTTCTCACGTAATCACATCACCAGCTGAACAACCAACCTGCAATCAATTAAATTAAACAAATCAAATTAAAAAAATAAAAATAAAAATAAAGATTGGAATAAATAAAAAAATACCTGACACCATACGCAACGACGGCAATGAACGAACGTAACGGACGGACGTCACGGCGAACGGGTCAACGGAACGGTCCAAACCAACGGAATAACCCAAACGGAAACGGGGACAATTGACGGAAATAACATAGTCACAACACGCTGCACAGAGAACCGGAACGGGTCACGCAACCAAAATTTGGGGTTTCAATTCCAATTTTAATTTGATTTAATTAGAACCTTAAATTAATTAGGCCTGATATAAATTAAATTAGGATTAATTTTCTGGAAACGATTTTTAGTGACTGAAAAAATAAAAAAACAAGTCCAAAATTCTCAGCTTCCATAGCAAATGTTATGTACAAAATGCAATCCAATCTCAAATCTCAATAGATCTATTCAGAAATTCTTCAACGGTTGTTTCCGATGTCTGATTCATCGATCTTCTCCAAATCTCGCCGGAGATGAAACGCTTTAACATAACTTCTCGCCGGAATATCTCGATTAGCGGCAGATCAACGCAGTGGGTGAATATCAACCACCGCAAAAGCGTGATGAACAAGATCTCAACCTGAAAAATGAAAAACAGATAATATTCAAAGATCTTAAGCTTCAGCCTTGGACATGACAGAGAGACGACTAGGTCTTGGCTCGAACGCCGATCTCCTCCTTTGTTGATGCGACGAAGGTCGAATCAACGCCGTTAAAGCTCTTTTCACCCATTCTCCTTCAACGCCACCGATTCGCACAAGTGAATTCTTCATCGCAGATCTACGCATGTTGAGACGAGTGGAAGGATACGAATCAGCGTTGCTGTTGTTGTTGTTTCCGTTGTTCTTGTGAAGACTGCATCGAAACGAACCGGGATGATTCGTTGGCGAACACATACACGTCTTTTTCTGAGCCGGAATTGGACGATTCTTGGTAGTAATAACCTGGTTCGAAATCGACCGGTTAGGTGAAATAGACCGAGAATCGATTGAAAACCGGACACCAGAAGAACGAGAGTTTGTGGTGTATAGATTAACACGTGTGGGTGAAGCTGAACGGTGATGAGAGTTGTGATGATAATTATGGTGATGATGATTGTAGTGATCGTTGGTTTCGATGTAAAAAGCGGAGGAAGATGAAAAGGTTGAGTTTGTCGAAGAAGCGAAAGCTGATGAAGGTGTAGAGAAAGGGGTTCTTGATTGTGTATATGAACAGAATCTTCCAGAAGGTGAAAGTGAACGAAGAACAGGGCCACATGATTTTTTTTCGCGATAAGACGATGAAGACATTTTTGTTTGTTTTTCAGAGGAATTTGGAAGAGTTTTTTTGTTGATAGAGAGAGAGAAAGAAGGGGCTAGGGTTTGGTTGAGTCCTGTTAAGGACCCCTTTGGGGAATTGGTTTGGCAAACCTAGCGAGTCTCGGAGGCTGGTTAAATAGATAAGGAAAGATAGAGGGTAAAAGAGTGATTAATTGAAAAAACAAGGGTGTTTTCGATATAATTAGGGTTTCGTGTGAATGACTTAACTTAACCATGGTTAGTTTGTTGTTATATTAAATTGCGTGTTTGGTTATGGTTAGGATTCGGATCTAACGGCTTGTTGTGGGATGTGGATTTCCTAACAGGTTTGATGGGAATGAATAAGAGGATGCCACGTATGAGAATATTAGGGGAACGGTCGAATGGAAAAACACCACAAAACCACTTCCGTGTAAGTACTAGGAAGGAAGTGCATGGTTGTGTTGTTTTGCTTTTCTTAATTCCGAAACTTTCTTTGCTAATAACTGCCGTGTCCCTGCCGCTAGTCACTAAAGTCTCCAAACTTCAGGGTTCTATTTGGCAGATATTGAGTTTTTGTGACATTAACGATTATTGATACATTTCTTGTAATTAATTAAGATTGTCTCATTAAAATAATTTATTTTAATTATGCGTCATGTTAACTTTTATATTGAGTTTATAATAGAAATAAATTTTATATTGAAAATATAACTTTTGTAACTTTTAAGATATTGAATGCACAAGTTCTAAGAAAAACATTCTATATTTACCTTCTTAACTTATACCTTAGGCGTATAAGTTAACATTTTTCTTTAATTATTTATTTATCATTTTTGTTTGTCAAAACACACAAAATAAAGTCATTAGAATTCAAGTCATCAACTTAGTTTCCCTAAACTTAAAGGGCATATGTCTTGTACTTGCAAAAAGTATAATAGAGGATATCAGGGTTCAATATCGTATTCTAGGAATCAGTATGATTATTCCATGCCTTGAGAGTGCTTCCATGGGTGGTATTTATAGCCTCCTTATGGGCTTGTTTTAGCGTGACTTCAACCTCAAGGAGGCTGGGCTCTTGGTCTTTTAGGCGGTTTCTAGAAGCTAAGAAAGGCGGGCCCTAGGAAGGGCGCGCCTAGGCCTCTAGAGCCCTTCTGGAGGGCATCTGAGCCTTTCTAGAGGGTTTTTAAGCCTTTTATGTTGGTTAAAATTTGTTAATGGATATATTGTAGTTTTTTTTTAATTGGGTCTCTTGTTTTAAACTCTTTAAAATGTTTGATTCTTCATGATGTCAGTTTAGATCGGTTAGTTTAATTTTTTGAAGAAAAAAAATGCTAAAAAGTGTCTTAAAACATTGCATAAAGATACAAATATAAAATTTTATATCAAAAATTGATGCATTCAAGTTTTTAGAAGTCACATGTTATTTTCAATGTAAAATGTTTGTTTTGTTTTAGTTTTTTTTAACAACGACACTTGTTAACAAGACCCTTTTAAAATTTAACAATTTTGATCTCTTTATCAAATACTTAATTTTGTTTAAAATATGATAATATAATATGTTTAAAAGAAGTTCTTAAGAGTTTTTTTTACAATTTCATTGATGTTATTTTCTCATCATCATATTCTATATCATTTAAAATATATTACATAGTCAATTTTTAGTTCAAAATCGAACGGAAACCGTCCAATTTAAAATAAGGAACCAAAACCGCAAAATGATGAAAATATGAGACCAACATTGCAATTAACCCTTGTTAATATCATTTAAAATATATTACATAATCAATTTTTAGTTCAGAATTGAACAGAAACCGTCCAATTTAAAATAAGGGACCAAAGCCGCAAAATAATGAAAATATGAGTACCAACATTGCAATTAACCCTTGTTAATTTAATTTTCTTGATATTATATTAAAAACAATAAAAAAATTTGGTCAAGAAAATATTTACCATTCAGTCATCTCCTCGGAATCAAATATAATTATTTTAGTTGACATGCATCGAGTTTATAACTAATTTCATAATATTAGTGTTTTTGAAAAAAAGATAAATGCAAATACATGCTCTTTAAATCTAAGATATTCTCTTTATTGGATTGGTGATTATCCCTTCACCTTAATTTTTTGTAACTAAAAGAATTTTTGTTAACAAAAAAATATACCACAAATATAATAAAAATTATTAAATATTACTATTAGGTATGGTTGACTTTATCATATCTACAAGAAAATCATTATTTAAGTTTTGTGGGACTCTTCTTTCAAATAATTTTTTTTTGTGAAACTCAAATCAATAAATTCTCCTTAAAATTAATCCATTGAGGTTAGTTTGGTGGTATTATTTCCTCAAGGTCTTTAAGACCGACAGTTCAATGTTAATTCGAGTGTATTTAGCTTATTCAAAAGGAAAAAAAATAAAATAAAATAGAAGTACATCTCTTGGGTTTTGATATAGTCTAATGACAACATTGATTATTTATTTCTTTACTACTAGCCTTAAATAAAGGTCATAATAGAAAACAAACCTTTCAATAAGGGTCGACTTGGCCCTTCGTTTACAATAAAATATTATTTTACATGATACATTATTCTTGAAACATTTTTACACGATACATAAAAGGTAAGCTATAAAATATTCAAACGCTCACTTCGTTAGAATTGAAAACGTAGTCTTTTTCTTTTACCGAAAAATCGTAGAAGTCCTGTTTTTTATTTTTGAAGGGTCGTAGTAGAAGTCTTTATAAACTGCTAAGTTTGGACGATTGAGATTTAAATATTTATGACGAAGGGGGTGACCTTCTCAGCCTTTACAAGTTCAAAATGTGAAAGTCAGTCGCGGTTTCGTTAAACTAATTCAATTTGGTACGTCACATGTAACTTGCAAGTCAATAATTCAAACTTGACTTTTTATTCGTTGGAGCTATTGTTGACAATTGATTGGGGATAGGGGGCTTTTTATTCTAGTTCTAGATAGAAACTAGGAGACCGTGATGCGGCATCAAAGGGGATTTATGTTTGAGCTAGGACCGGAAAACCTTAGCTGGTTGATGTCAAATAGAGCAATCTCATGATGGGTTGGGTGTGCATCAACACCGATTGAGCGCACTCACGAGAAACTTGTAGGGGCCGTGTGTTGTGGTGTGATTTGTGGGGATGGAGTTTGGTTGAAATCCAGTATATAAAATTTAGACTTTATTCTTTATATAACACGATGTTTAATGATTGAATAACAGATACATATCACATAAGAAAATGAATATATCCAACCAAACTTGAGAGTACGAGAGTGTTTATCTTTTTCAAATCTACTTGAAGGGCATTTAAGGATGGTAATCATACACAGGGATGCACCCAAGAATTTTTAGTAGTGTAGGCCGAAGTTTTTTTTTTTTTTTTTTTCTAATAAGCGTAGTGACTGGAGCACACACATTTAACTATTATGCCAACCTACGAACCTCTCCGTCACTTGATGATAATCTACCATTTTTTACCTTAAACGAGGATCATTAGGAAACATTTTCAAATCAAATTCCAAAAACGCTTTTTTTTCAAGAATGGACCCAATTTTATACTTCTACATTCATCAAGTGCTTCAATAGTCAATGATTCCTCCAAAGGCTAAAGATGACTTTCTTTTAAAAAAAAAATCTCCATTCCCAATTGCTGCAAACATGAACAACATAATTAAAGTATGCCTTTATGTATTTGTAGCTTTGCGTAATGTGTTGCGCCCAAGGAGTTACGATCTGCCAACCCCTGTTGGCGCTCCTTCTCTCACACAAGATGAATGGGTTTCTCGTGTTTTAGTTAGGGGATTTGGAAGAATATTGTCTTATTAATTGGGTTTATTTAGTTTATAATTTGGTGTAGGCCATTATCGACTTAATCAAAGTTGACCACACTTCCTTCTTTTCATTTGTATAGTGTGCATGGGTCCGTCCCTGATCAGACATATTTATAATTCATACATTTTTACGTTTTAGTTAATCTTAACTATTGATTTGAAATTGAACAGGTCAGATCACACAGTAAAATAAGTTACCAGGATTGATCTAGTAATGAGAAATTTCAACAGAAAACATGAGATCATAGAATCAAACTCCAGTGTCTCCATTCTTCATAGAAACTACAATAAAACCATCTTGTTACAAATAATCTGCAAAATTATTTGTCAATTTTGTAATCTAACAATTCACTCCAATACATTTAATTTATCTTTTAATATTGTTGATTTTATAGAGAAATAATGAAATTTTAATTTTAGAAAACTTTTTAAAGAGTCTCACGTCAAATTTTGAATTATGCCTCTAGATTTGTTGGATGGACCATGCTAATTAATCATAATTTTCTCTTGTGAGAGATAATGTCTTGTTCAATGTAAATATGTTAGATCTAAAATTTTCAAAAAGTCAAATAAATATACTACACCGTCTTTGAATCACAAGAAATAAGAATGTCATTAAGAAACAAGTTAATGAAGTTGCTCCCATGATTGATAGGGCGGCCACATCTTATGTGTAGTTTCTGTATTTTCATTGAAATGCATGATTGTATCCAAAATACTATTTTGAATGAAATGAGATAGTTTTTCTTTGTAAAAAAAAATGTCATTGGTGATATTAATTTTTAAAAAATTAATATTGTTTCTTTTATTATAAAACAAACTCGATATTAAACTTATTAAAAAGAAAAAATGTCATTAAAACACAAGTTAATGAGATTGCTCTTAGTCTTGTTAAGACAACCACATCTTATGTTATTTTTCATATTTTTGTTGAAATATTTGATTGTATCCAAAATATTATTTTAAATGAAATGAGATAGTTTCTTTTTGTCAAGTAGCCTAGTGACTAGAGCTCACACATTTAATTGTGGAGTGTTCGGGGTTCGAACCTCGGCTCTGCATATAAAATGCAATATCCCTACCAACTGAGCTAAGCTTATGGGGACAAATGAGATAGTTTTCTTTGTCAAAAATAGAAAAGAAAAGAAAGAATGTCAGCAGCAATATTAAATTTATTAAAAATAATATTGTTTCTTTTATTTTATCATTCCATAAAAAGATTCATTAGTTTTTCTTATATTTTTTTTAAGGATCATCATATTATTTATTGATTGCATATAAAATGATGTAAAATAATTAAGAATAATCTGTCGAATAATTAATTAATGTGGTAAGAATTTGAAAATTATAGGTGACATGTAAAATTCTCAGAATATTCCATTATTTTACCCAAAAGAATTAAAAAATATCCTATATAAAAGAACAAGCGGTAAATATAATTTCCTAAAAAAAAAGGTAGTAAATATAGTTGTTGTCAAATAAAGAAGTAGTAAATATGGTCATCAATATTGAGATTCCATTGCGAATATATAAACCATTGCTGTCCAATAATTATTTTTTTTTACCAAATTATATATAGTTATACCATACTTAAACCCTAGAAGAGTCATGATCTTAATATTACTTTCTTTTTTTTGACAAAATGATCTTAATATTACTGGTAACTAAGAAACTTAACTCTCTTGACCAAAAAAAAAAAAAACTTAAAATCTCTTTGAAGACACACCTTTCCAGCTTTCCTGTAATATAACACTTCTTTAATTTAGCAGCTGGATTATCTGCGGTCAAAGAAATCCCGCAATCACATACTAGGTATGTTTGGAGACTTCTGATTTTTACTAAAAAGTCTTTAAAAAAATGTAGATTTGAGTTTTATTTTTTAAGCAAGATTTGAGCTTTATTTTATAATGCTTCTTTCCATTCTTATTAAAAAAAACAATTTATTTTTGGAGAATACTTGTCCTTATATAAGAATTTTTGTAAAGCATATGGTCAACATGCATCATGAGACACCGTTTTGGAAAAGCCACCTTAAAAATCGGATTAATAATATATTGAATTGAGTGTTGTATGTAAGTATAGTTATTCACTTTAGGTTTATTGAATAACAAATATATATCGTCTTTATTATATATGATATAAATAAGTTATATAATGAACCTTATAAACGAATAGTTTTTTATAATGAAAAAAGAGAGATTATTTTTCTTTACAGAAAAACTAGAGAGATTATTTAAATTGTTTCCAACTTGAATTTGGACCGTCCGATTAGATCGGACGACTCCAAAGTCCAAACACGTCGACCACATGAATGTAGAATTCACACACCGCATCGTGTTCTAACCTCTAGCACTCCAATGCAATAATTTAGGAGGGCTAACTAACATTTTTTTTTAAAGAAGACGTCTAACTAACTTTGATTTAAAAAAAAAATGGCGGATTCATTCTTTTTTTTTTAATTGATGGTTTATGTTACAAAACACTTGATAGCAACATAAAGATTTTTGTTTTTTTAAATTGCTTAATGACCATAATTCTATACATTAAATATGGAGATGCGTGAGAATTGTAAGTTGAAACTTGCACTTCAACACATCAAATATTCATGTTGCTACTCTTTGAGTCTTCTTACACCCCATATAAAAGTTAGTTAGAATATACAGTTTGTTGGTCGTAGTTAGTTTGCCGTTTATCAACTATATCGATATATTAAGCATCCCATGTATTAATTTATCACCTTTCTCAATTCTCATCTTCTGTCAATCTATACAAATAAAGCACTCTGATTCTCAATAGAAATTCATACCAGTCACGACCAGGTGTCGACGAACTATATCTGATAGACTCCCATTGTTTTCTATTTTAAACTTTGATTTATATCTATGTTTCATGTGGCTAATTATAAGTGTTCAACCAGAGCGGACTTTGAAGACATCTTTTCTTCACTTTGAAAATACTTGCCAGCATCAAATCAAATCAAATCAAACTTGTCTAGAATTTAACGGTATCATTAATGGTTCAAAGAAGGTGAAAGAGTAAGTACTAATAATAGGTGTGAAAAAATTGAAAGAAGACTAATATATATTCTATGCATGTTATCTAGTATTAGTTAAGAGAAGAGAACTTGTGTGCTTGATTTCTATTGGTTGAAAGAAGATGAGAATTCGTGTGTTGGATATTGGTAGTGGGCTAGCTCAAAAAAATTCCAAAATCCATGGCCTATCATGTGAGGCCTACAAAAGAACAAACATGAAGCTACTTATTCATTCTGTTATTTATCTCGTGTCTGATTCCTTATCCGCATTCTTCTTTTCCAGTTCATATAAAATAACTACATTTCCTTGTCCACAAAAGCAAACAAAAAATAACGACATTTTTTGTCTCCATTTAAATTCTTACTACTAGTGTCAGTACAAAGAAGCTACAACATTATCCAACACAGAAAAAATAATAATCTAAACTTAATTAGTTAAAACATCATTTATCAATGAGGTTACTCAATATATCCTTGTCACCTTTCAGGGATATGGGCTAAGTTCAAGTGCATGACTTGATGGTGTAAGTGCAAGTCTTGTTGGTGCAGGTGCAAGTGCAGGTGCACGTCTTGTTGGTGCAGGTGCACGTCTTGTTGGTGCAGGAGCTCGTGTAGGAGTTACTAGTGTTGAATCTTTAGACTCTTGTGTATACAAACGATGCCTCCGCTCTCTTCCATACACACCCCAAAAGATCAAGGAGAACATCACAGCAAAAGAGACCATTATTAATCCAACATAAATCAATTTACTATAATGCCGTAGACCAGGACAATGTTCATTGTATATATCAGTGAATGTTTCTCGAACAAAGGTGCAGTCTTGTAGCTCAACAAGCGATGGGGCATAATTATATAAGGCGTTGCCAACGTTTATTCCAGAGGATATTTGGTTGTAGAAGGTAGGGGTTAAACGTCCTTGGGTCATGCATATCTCTGATGGTGAAACCTGGCACACGAAGTTCCCATATACCTGCATCACACGGAAACTGATTAAAATTTTGACAAACTCAACTTGATATATAATAGTAACTCTCAAATTGTCATAGGATAGATTACATTATATATTAGTGTTTTGGTTTTGTGTCGACAAAAATTGATTCTAGCTAAAAGTGAGTTGATTTTAAATGATTTAAGTTTGGATATATTTATATAAAATTTGGTTGAACAAAAGATTTGAGGCTAAAAATCAACGGAGGCAAAAGTTTTAAACTATAGACACAAAATTAATTCTACTCCATGGAATCCACATGAATTTCAGATAAGGGTGGAGAGAGACAGGGAGTGTTGGTAGCACGCTTCAAAAGATTACGGTATTTTATGATTTTTTTTTTTTTTTGGATATTTTAATTGATCAGAATGAGTGGTTAGGTCCGATACTTTCAAGGGGTAACCCACCTCAATCTGCAGGTTGAGTGGTCCGGCTCACGATGACTCGAGGTCTTGTGAATCATAATTTTTGCAACCCAACTCATAAGTGAGCAGAACACAGCTCATTTTGACTCTTACAATGTGACTTCCAAAAACCTTGATTCTTGCTAGACCCCAAAAATGATGCATAACAGAAATGAAAGAAAATTTTAGACTTTCACATGGTTAACACAAACCAAGTGCATTATAATGTTTCCATGTTCTACAAAGATTCAATTTATGTACCTGTGTGGCGTTGCTTAGGTTCACTTCACCAGAGTCACATTGTCTATCTGTCATGTCAGGACGGAACGGATCGCAGAGGAGTGGCATCAAGGGACCAGATTGATTGTAGTACAGCGGCGTAAAATTGGGGGCAAAATTTATGTTAGAGACATTAGTAATAACTTGGTTCACCAAGTTAACTAGTTCAGAAGTTACTTCTTTGCTTCTCAACAATGTTTCTTGAGCTGTGGCTTTGTCCACACAGGGCAGTATATCGTCGAGAGCTGTATTTGCAGTAGGATACTGGATCCACTCATTCATGGCTACACATGTATCTGCTGTCACACTATCAAAAGTGGCATGCACATAATAAACATTACAATTTGACATAATTTCTCAAATACATCATCTATGAGGCGATAATTAAAATTTAAGTGCATGGCTTTGTTGAGTAGTATAATTACTTGCTACCACATTGTTTTCTATGAGCAACATATCTATAAAATTATATGACAAAATCATTGAATTCAGATCTTACTAGTTTAGGGAAACTTACTTGTGGAGAATAAGGAACAAACCACATAATATAAGGGTGCCAGTTACAAGAAACCATCCTGCGATTACCAAGCTGCAATTTATGTCAACGTTTGATGAGAAAATGTGATGATAAGAGGGATTATGATTACTAGCAAAGAATCAAACAATACGATCGCTGAGTGTAAAATGGTGCTTATAAAAAGGGACAGAAAGAGTATATAACTGTAAGTGGTAACAATACATTTCACTTACATGTACACAAGGACTTGCATTCCGAAAATTGAGAACACTGTATAGCAACAAGTCAGAGCAAAAATTAATACCTCAATAACAACAAGAAATTATACAACTAAACTGCGGCATAAACTTACAAAATCCAAGAAACGTCAATACTAGCATAACTGCAGCTATTATGATGAGCGCCAGCCTCCTGTATCAGGCTCACAATATTCATTTTTTAGAGAAAAATCGAAAAGAAAAAATATATAAAGCTGAAGAATGCCTAATAATCAATCATTACACAGAATCTAAGAGATCTTGTATGTTGTCTGAATTCTCCTTTGTCTTATCAGAAATTGTGCCAGCAGAAGCATTAATATCTGTTTCTGCCGCATCAATATCAGTTTGAACATTAGCGGGAAGAAAAACTCGATCGATTCCAACCAGCTTTGCTTGAGCAAGGTAATCAGAAACATTTCTTAGTTTATCCACAGCAGAATCAGCTTGATACACCACATATTGCAACGTCGTTGTTGTGCTTCTATGAAAACTACCTTGTCCAATATATAGTACTGCACATCCAATTCTGTTAACACAGAAAGACATGTAATTTGTAATGCAGATTCGACTAACCATGAAACCAGTAAAACAAAGGAATAGAAAGATTTGTACTTACAGTGTTATAAATGTGAACAATATGAGGAGAATAAGGGAAAGTGCATAGTATGTTGAAGAATAACCATAAGGCTCGGTTTTACGACAGAAGTAACAAATGATGAGGAGTAATAAACAGAAGCCAAAGCCCAAGAACCAGACTGCTGCAATGCTGAATACAGGAACTGCTGTATATGCCACTGACTGTATTCAATAAAAAGGAAAAATAGTGAGTGGGCTTAATTATTGGTATGAAAATTAAATACGACCGGGCTAACTAAAAGGCTCGTTTAAACTATAGATTTGAACACCTGAAAATTAATCATGTCCAAAATCGTGGTTAATAAGTGTAGACAACTAGTATATTCATTAAGCATCTAAGGAACGTAATTGACCATCTATTAGAACGGTGTTAACCAGTTACAAGTTGTCGCGAAAGTTTCCAAAAATTAGTTGTCCAAAAATCATTTATAAAATAAACTAAAATGCCCCACATAAACTAAGCTAAAAACTTAAACCTTAATTAACAACGATAATTAACAAAAACAGAACAAATTAAGGAGTAAGGGTTGAATGAGGTTACAGCCCAATAATGGTGGTCACTGATATTCCATCCACTAATGTATTTATTGAAGCCATCAAGTGGATCTTTTCTTCTAGTTCTCTCTGCAGCTAAGGGAAGTGGTGAGTTCACGTATGGTGCTGCAGCAAATACATTAAACCTAGAAAATACTACACCATTTCCCTCATTTTCTTTCCCTGGAAAAATGAAAAGAAAAAGTCAAAATCAGAAACTTTTATGCTTTAGTACATTTTAGCAAAAGGAAAAAAAGTTAAGCAAGGAAAGAGTACAAAGTACAATAACAATAAATATCCTGCATTGTCTAAAAAATAACAATATGTATTTTTTTCTTCTAATAAAAGCTTGTTTTGCATAATGAGTTGCTGAAAGAGTAAAGAAAATGTAAGAGAGAGGAGTTAGAAAATAGAAATAGTGAAAGAGTACCTGAAGTGAGTTGTGACAAGGAAGAAGAAGTGGAAGAGTGACATAATGAGGAGAAAAATGTGAGTAGAAAACAAAAATGAAGTAGCTGGTAACTAGAAAACATTATGTTGTGAGAGTAAGAAACATGAAGTGGAGAAAGAATGGTGTGTGTGTGTGTTCTTAACTCAAAATTGGTACCACTGGCAAATGGCAAACAGTGAGTGTGTGTGGGAGAGAGAGGGGAGTGTGAACTGAACAGAGTTTAACTGTTGGAAAATATGAGGTCTCCAAGACCAGTGTTTGACAATGACATTAACCTCGTTCCTCTCACTGCTTACCCCACCATTACCAAATGCCGGGAATTTTTTGATTAATCTAACCATAGTTAAGGTTAAATTAACAATTTCATGATGCAACTCTAAATTCTCCTTTATGACACTTTTTGTTTTGTCTACAATATTTAAAACACACTCACATCAAATAAAAAATATTAAAACAAAATGCGAGTGTGTCTAAATATTTTTTATTTAAGGTTATGCTTGTAAAACAGTTACTTTTTTTATGCAATATGTTTTGTTGTGTCTACTAACATAGGAACCAAATCGAAAGATATTTGACAAACAAATAAAGGCCTTCAAGATCCTCTCCATTTTAGATCTTCTCCATTTTTTCTATTTGAAGATATAAAAACGGTAAAATTTAAAACGGTCTTGCTAACTTGTGCTGTAAGGGCACAAGATAAGAAACTAAATAAAGAAATTTAACCTTAAAAATTATGCATTCATAACCTTAAAAACTTATCTTTTCAATACAATATTTATTGTTTAATTATATTTTAAGATCCTTATCTCGTGCCTAAAGACACAAGTTGACATTTTCTAATTAAAAATAATTAATAATGGTGGAACTCACTTGTTTGTAGGACACATAATTTATATTTTATATGTATCTATTTCTAATAACAATCTCTATTTATTTTTATAAATAGAGAAGATCCTAGCTCTGGTTGTTGTGCCAACTCAACATAATTAACAATGTTTGAAAGTGTATACTAACATATGGATCAAAGTGAAAAATGGAGAGAGTCTTGGTTAGGCGCATACCCAACACTTTAATTTTGGGCACATACTCACATAAAATTAACAAAATTAAATAAAAAGTATTTAGTCACATCAATTGATATACTATAATTTTATTTTTCTTTAATTTTTTCTTGGTCTTGTGTGTG
>Ga0228710_1002683_pt1 | contig 28186 bp, 11 predicted proteins | sample MedpolnodulmetaG_FD_177995 | JGI IMG/M metagenome (GOLD analysis project Ga0228710, IMG submission 177995) | Root nodule microbial communities from Medicago polymorpha collected in Santa Monica, California, United States - pink nodules | ecosystem: Host-associated > Plants > Roots > Nodule... | reverse complement strand
AAAAAAAAAACAATTTAAAAGAGATTCAATAGAGGATACGATACCTGACGGAGCTTTGAAGAAAGAAAGGGCATAAACAGGCAACGACGACAGGACAGATTTGAGTAAGACCAGACGACCCCTGAGAGATAAGTGTTTCGATTTCCACCCTGACAGTCTAGTTCTTATACGGTTAATAAGAGGATTTCAAAAAGATAGTCGTCGGGCATTACCGCCAATAGGCATACCCAAGTACAAAAACGGAATAGCACCCACTTTATAATTCAACATTGATGCCGCCTCTGATAGCCACGACGATGCAACATTAACCCCCATCAACTGGCTTTTTGAAAAATTCACTTTTAAACCCGATAAAGCTTCAAAAAGAAGAAGGATAGCTCTCATAGAACGGATATTAGCCCAGGACTTGACACCCAAAATTAAAGTGTCGTCCGCAAATTGTAAATGAGACACAACAGTCGTGTCGCTTCTCCCCACCTTATAACCCACAAACAAATCATGAACCTCCAGAGATGCCATTAACAGATGAAAACCCTCGGCCGCCAAAAGAAACAAAAACGGCGAAAGAGGATCGCCCTGCCGCAGCCCCCTCCCCAGTGAGAACTCATCCGTAGGAGACCCGTTTACCAAGACAGACGCAGTAGCCGTCCTGATACACTCGTTAACCCATTTACGCCAAAGAGTTGGAAAACCCATCTTTTTCATCACCTCATCTAGATAATCGAAATCTATAGAGTCATATGCTTTTTCAAAATCAACCTTAAATAGTATCAATTCCTTCTTGGACCTGCGAGCCTCATCCACTATCTCATTGGCCACCAGAATGCCATCAAGAATTTGGCGGCCTTTAATGAACGCTGACTGTGAATCCGATATAACAGAACCAATAACACCACAGAGTCTATTAGCAAGCACCTTAGCCAAGATTTTGTATAAACTACCCACCAACGAGATCGGTCGAAAGTCATGGAGGCATTGAGGATTATCAACCTTCGGAATTAAAGCTATAAATGTACTATTAATTCCTCTGGCCAGTTTACCGTTACGATGAAACTCCCCTAAAAAGCGCATGACATCTTCCTTCAAAGTGTCCCAAAACTCCTTTATAAAACCAAAGTTAATCCCATCAGGATCTGGACTTTTGTAATTCTCGCAATCCCACACCGCTCTCCTCACCTCATCCACCGAAAAAGGTCTGGTCAAAGCCGCCCCCTCTCCAGTGGACAAGGAACGAAAAGCTAAAGAGTCCATGCAAGGCCGTTGAAGGGGCCTCCGCTGAAAATGTGTTGAAAAATGATTGTATACCGCATTCCGAACGTTGTCAACCCCCTCCACCAACACCCCGTTCACGAGAAAAAAAGGTATTGAATATTTATAATTTTATAAAAAGGATGTTTCTTTTTCTCTAAAAAAAAAAGTTTCCTTGTTTAGTTTTTAGTATCAGCATGTGTAATATTTGAAAGTTTACATTTCAATTAAGAGATATTATAATGGATAATTACACTTGAAATGTTAATTCGGTAGTAAAAGTATAGCCTTCTACCTCAATTTACTGAATAAAATCACCATTAGTGCCACTTTAATTAATAAAAAAGCTCTTTAATTTTTTTTTAACAAAATGGGTAATTGTGAAATATATGGGATTATCATCTAGAAATGGCCTTACACCCTCTCAAAAAAATGGTTACTCCTAAGAAAATGATCTTACTCAATGCAAAATTATGGGATTATTATCATTTAACGAAAACAAGTCCCTGTAAAAAATATATATATCCCTGTCGGTTGCAAACTTGCAATAGTGTGCACTCTAAAATGTGAAGGAAACCTTGCTAAAACAAAAAAGAAGAAAATCATTTACAAATCGACCAAGAATGGGTAATATAGAGCAATCAACAGAACATACAACAATGCTTTGTTTGTTAACGGTAGAAATATAAAGATGTTAGAAAACACAAAGGAAAATATTTGGTGAACACTTCGTTGCATATTTTTTCTAGAAGATGACACCTTATTAAGTTATTATATGTGCATACTTTTTAGTGAAAGAAACAAGATAGTGTAATGCGAAAGATGTGAAAGAAATGGATAAATGTAGATAATAAGACGTTGAATGAGTGTTAAGAAATATGAAATATAGTTGAAAAAAAAATCAGCAAAACATCCTGCTCTCTTATTTATGTATTTGATTTGGCATTACAAAAATTTGATCTTAAGTAAAAAGTTATTTATTTATTTTAAAAAGATAAAAAGCTAATTTAACATTAAATTAAAAATGAATTAATTATAATTCATAAAATTTATTTTAACATATAGCTAAAGAAAAATGTTTTAATTAATTAAAATTGCTGACAACACACTGTTATTTTGTTGTTATTTTTTTATTGAATAAACAATCGATTTAGTCGTCGACTAATCAATCTCTCAACAATTTAATCTTAACTATACAAATATAATAAATAAACCCTAAAATATATAAAATTCGTCAATATAATCCCTAAATTATATAACAATTTGTCAATTTAATCTCTATCAACTTAATAGTATGGTATGCACTGACGAATTTCATATATTTTAAGGACGGATTATTATATTTACATAATTTAGGGACTAAATTGAAGATATGATGATAATTTATGAGCTAAATTGATTATTTATTTTAGGATTATGCTAACAAGTGCCCTAAGGTTAGGGCACTTGTGAAGAAGACAAAAATAGAAATAAGTGATCAGTTTAATGAAGTCAAAATATTTTTTTTAAAGTTTCAATGTAATGAATGTACGTACAATTTCTAAGATAAAGTTTTCTCATTAAACTTCTTAGATATCAAGTGCCCTGAGAAAACTTGTTAGCATTTCTCTTTATTTTGTATTAGTTTTTCTACTAATCATTTTACATTAGTTTAAAGTTTATATGAATCACATCAAATTTAGGTTTTTTAACTCAACGTCCTACTTATGTTAAACCGATAGTGAAGACTATTTACTTTTTCAGCAATTTTTTCTAAGTTTTATAATGATAAAAATTATTTATAATTAAAACTATTACTAATAATCATGGCAAGCCACATCAACGCTTTTTCAAATAAAAGAATGAAAAAAGGACTAATTTGTACACGTTTTACAAAATAAAAGATTTGAACGGGGTAAAAAAAAATAAAGGATCAAGTGTTACAAATGAATAAGATAAATCATTTGTAACTCTTACACTCCTTACAATCAGGACTAGACATGTCTAACATGCTTGACAACATGTGGCAAAATAGATCTTAGACGACTTTAACATCATCTTAAAATTTTCGTCAAATTTAACTAAACTCTTACTCTCTTAGTAAACCAACCCATAAGGTGATGACAACTCTCATTTATAAACTTTATGTTTAGGTTTTTTCTCTTCTAATGTGGGACTAACACTCTATTTTAATTTTGTATAAAGATGATTTTGTTTCTAAAATCATTGAGCATATTGTTTGCACGTCTCACGTATCAAACATTCTGCATGTGGCCAGGCTGATATAGTTGCTGACGGTGAACTTGGCCAATGTATTTATGTAGGAAAGAACAATGCACATTATTATTTTATAAATAAATTATTATATTGATTTGGATCCAAAAACATTTTTCGTTCCAAAGTCGTATTATGCCGCACTACTACATTACATATCTGAGTGCGGCTGATTCCATAAAGAAATAATGAAAACTTCTGGTTAACAAAAGAAATGCTTATTAAAATAAACAAAAACGAAATGAGTTTTCTTTTTCTGGAAAACGAGTAAGAAAAAAGCACGTATCTAAAATAATGCTCAACTACTTTGCTTTTCATGCATAAAAAAAAAAAAAAAAAAAAAAAAACGAGTCATATTTCATTTCAGGCTGGTTGCATTATTCATATTCCAAAAACAAGATGCCTTGACCAAATTAGTGAAGAAAGTAGCGAGTTATTTCCCTTTACAGTGTGGGTTATCTTTGAAAGAGAGAGACCTGAGGCAGCCTTTTGTATTGCCAAATGCACTTCACAAACACAAGAATATATGAGAGTGCATCTTTGATTACTTTATTTGTTAGACAACATTTATGTCTCCAAAAAAAGGTTAAAGTCATTCCAAAGTGTTAGAGTTAGCGTTTAACAATTCAAATTAAGATTATCATGACAACTAACTATATTTAAATCCCACATTTGCATGACCAGGCCATCAATGAGTGAAAATTGCTCATAAGATGTCTCAAATTTGTTTTCGATCAGGTCGTAACTTTTAATCAGTTATTTTCGTAACTATCGATCAATTCTTTTCAATCAAGTGAATAATTTTAAGGTGTCTACTAGACAACAAATCTCAATGAGTCGTGACTTATGAGCTAACTTGATCGAAAACGTGTTTTTCAAAACATCACATCTCATCAAGACTCAATCATTGTCCCTTAAAAAAAAGACTCAGTCATTATGAACCTACGAACTTAAAAACCCACATATTGGTGCCCGTTTTGGTGTTAGCGGTGTTTCTTTTATATTGTTTTTTCCCCTTTGTTTTTTTGTATGTTTGTTGTGTCTCTTGCACTTCTGGTGCGGGTTTTTCGCTTTTGTCTTCATTAGTTTTCATTTGTACTTTTTGGGTTGATTCCCGTGTTTTTCTATATATGATATATTTTGTCATTCAAAAAAAATGAAATAAACAATACTATTATATTATTCTTCATTGCAAAGACCATTTTTCAATTTGTCTGTTTTATAACATCATATAGGAAAAAAAAAAAATTGTCACCTAATTTAATATTATCTAATTCTTTATTTTTTTTTATTTGTATTTGTGTGTTCAAATTTTTTTTGATTTGAGACTTTGTCTAACTAAGTCGCCTACTTTATTTAATTCATAGTTTATTTACTCTTTTATTTATTACGAAGGAAGTCAGCTATGTCGCCTAGTTTATTTACTCTTTTCTTAGTCTTTTGTTCTAATGGTTTATTATGACTTTGTGCGGTTGATTTGAAAGTCATGAAATAATGTTATTTTCATGAAATGATTAGCAAATGTGGATTGAATTAAGTTCTCTTTATGGAGGTGGTTATAAGACCCCAAGTCTTCATAAAAATTTTATGAGTGAGTAATAGATCCCCAAAACAACATGATAAATCAAGTTAAAAATTGATTTATTAAGTTGTTTTCGAGATCTAGTTTTTTATTATTATTATTTTTTTTATTTGTTTTTTTCTCTCTTATTTATCTTTTAACCTTGTAATGGATTGGATCACACTTGTACTCAATCTTTATCTGTATAACTGATTTTCTTTAAAAAGAATATTACGATGATACTCATTTATTAATTTACTCATGAAATTATGGTTACATGTTTCTTTATCCATGATGTCGATTCAATGATAATCTATTATTTATTTTTGTTAAGTAACTTAGTCGCTTGTAATTGACCTTTTAATTAAACCAAATAATTGGTCTTAAGTGATTAATAAGCACCACCAAAAACAAATTGTTAAGGAGAATTTGAGTTCGAATCTTAAGTAAAACAATTTTTTGTGAGACTTACTTATCTCTCGACCGAACTCCAGATTACCAGAACATTTTTTCCATGAGAATTCGAGGTTCGAACTCCGATCTTTACTTTAGCTAGACGTGATGTTCTATTATTTTTACCACATAAAGTAGGACGTGGCAAAAAATTGAATTAGGACCTGATTTCATGTGACTGAACTAGAAGCAAGAGGGCTGGTTAATAGATTTATTTTTCTCCATTATTTTTAAATGTACTTGTTTTCTTTTTGTTGTTAAATGTGCAACTAACAATTTTATAAAAATTGGGAAAAAATGCAACCAAAAGGAAATGGTGAGGCATCCTAACTAAGCTATAATATATATCACGTTCTCAATCCTCGTTGCTCAAGTTTTCAAAAGGTTAACACGGACATAATAGTATATATAAAAGTTTGGACTAGGATCTTTTCTTTCTTTTTAAACCTTTTGATGTCATGCCACTCTCAATACAGTAGGAGGATAACATTTGTCACAAGTAACCACTCAATGAATCAAAGCATATAAACACGAGCGCTCATGAACTTCACAATTCTTACACTGGTGCTTTAGAATACAGGTTTCTGTATGTCATAAATTATTTTTAATGAATCAAAGTCATGTCATATATCTTCATTAACTTCTTTTTAATGGATTTGTTAAAACCTTATATTTTCTAATGGAGTTTTATTAGCTATCATGTACAGGGAAACCCTTTTTAAATAACAGGAAACCTTTATCAATAATGTAGGAGTAATATTTTTGTTATTACTTTAAACCAAATTGTTTGTTTTCACAAATAAAATTAAATGTTTTTAAATAAGTTATACTATAAAATATCCTCTTTTTATATATTTCATATATTTAATATTATCTGTCGTCAAAATAATTAAATATAAAAAAATGACATGACCAAAATTTTACGATACTGTTCACCTTAGTTATTAACAAATTTATTGTTACTTTTGATTTTTTTAAATCTCTGAATTGAGTCAAAAAAGTAATCAGTACTACAAAGTTTTGTACTGAAGGTTCAGAAAAAATGCCTCAACTCAACCAAACCATTTATTCTCACACCTATCAACCAAGACCGTAATTTCAACATTAATGTCGCCTATCCTATGTCATTTGACCCGACAGTGATGAACAAATAAGCATGTTGAAATTGTATGAGTACCATTTTTTTTTCCTTTTTCAATGGGAACAACATGAAGGCAGAATGGACAAAGAAACACAACATTTGAAGTGAGAAAGTGAAGAAAGAAAGAAAGGCAATTTCAACTATAATATGATTGAACTTTGTCTCTTCTCACGGCCATGTCTTGCATGCATGTGTTCTTTGTCAAAACTATAGGGCCCACGCGCAGTTTTGGGTACATGGGACCAATCAAGTCCTTCACCCATGTGGAAGCAAAACTATCGGTATCGGGTAAATTAATGAAGATGATCTCAATCTAGGTCAATTTCTAATTTCTAAGTTTTACTTGATAAGAGTTATAAGGTTTAGCCATAGATCAATAGATACAAGTTATAGCATAACATCAATAATAAAGAAGGAATAAGAAGCTGTGTACCTTGTATGTTTAGGTTCATGAACGATCACCATCAAGTTATGAGAGGAATAACTACCCTCATTCCATTTAGCGTTAAGTTTTCAGAGTAGTGGTCAGAAATATTTAACCGTCTGATGGGATGACGTTTAAATAGTTAAACGACTGAGGGCAGGGATCTCTCATTGGGCTTAGCTAAATGGTCCAACTCATCACGGTCCATTTAGAAAGAATAGTCCAATCACACATATTCATCACTAATTAGTGCTGAACATAATAGACCATAGTTTATATTATAACATTAACTTATAATAATTGATTATTGTCAATCCATAATTGATTAATTAAATAATTAATCCAACAATCTCTCACTTGGATGACAATACTCGATTACTAAAAGAATATAAAGTTTAAATTTTAAAATATATGTATGGTCAAAGCACTAATTCGAAAGAGAAGTAAATTTTAATACTGCAGAAATTGAATCTGATAGGGAAAGCAAATCATACAGGTCAAAGACTTATTTTTCTAACAAATGATGAATTTATAGTGACACGCTTGAATTTAAAAGGATGTGTCATTAAAGAATGACCCAAGCATTTTAAAAATGATATAACAAACTCCCACTAACCCAAAATATCATAGATTAATCAAATCATTGTGAGTTACAATACTCAATTATATAGGTCTGTGGTTAGTGGTTCTGCCAATGAGTTTTCAATTCCATAAAAGTCATATATCCACATAGATATAAGAATAGTAATTACTTATAGGGATAGCCTATAAAGAGAGAGTGATTACATTTAGTCAAAATCAATAAATTTTCTTTGACATTCAATTAATCCACGTTTTAGCAAAACATGTGACTATGAAAATCCATAAGAAAAATAGGAAATTCAAGAATCTCCAAAATGGATCAACATAGACACTTAGTTTAAAGAAAATAAAATATGGATTAATGTGGCCCCTAGAATGTCTATAAAGAACGAACATTTATGATTATCTCAGTTTATAAGTACTTCAAGAACACAATATAATACTCGATAGGAGTATTGATATTATACATTGTACTTATTATTTATTACCTCATAAAATATGGAATGTTGGTCAAAAAGAAGCACCATGTATATTTGCATGCTAAGAGGTTATTGTGCATATTCCAACAAAATTGACTTAAACATCCAATTATGATGCTTATTGAGATAAAAAGAATTTTAATATATATCTCAATATATTAGAATGAGACTATGTTTAACGTCTCTTAAGCTATGTCATATTTTATAGTGTGCACAAGAGTATATGGCAATGACGAGAATAATATTGTGTACACATTTCTCTTGATCTCACATATATATAAACAAGAGTGAGATTTCTCATTTGAGCTCATAATATATAGTGTTGCGTACATACTCCCACTGATCCCACATATATATAAACAAGAGTAAGTGGGATTCTCATTAGTGATCACTAATATAAAAAATATTATAATAATGTAATATTCAACAGTGGGATACTTAATTGCTAGTGCAAAAATTACTAACATAAGTGGTTATATAATTTTTCTAACAGAGTTTCATGAACTCAACCACATATTTTGCACATGAGCATAGCAGAATTATTAACTCAAGTGGGTAACTTAAGGATAGTATGAAACCCTCATAAATACATATTTTATCAATGGCAGTTATTATCAGGAATTGAGTTTCGTAGTTACCACATATTCTGCATTTAAATTTAAGGAGAATATAAATTTTCATTTAAGAATTTCATAACACAAGATCTCCTTTTCACAATTAAAATTCCAACGAATTTTGTAAATATAGTAACCTTTGTAAAATTTTATGACAGAAGATGATGATTATATAAAAGGTTTATCATCATATGAGTGAGAAAAGTCTCTGACATTATAAAATAGAATATGAAACTCTATTCACAATTTTAGTAACTCACTCAAGACTCAAATGCTACAGTTATAATTACACACATTTGAGAAAAGATTAGGTTACACGCAGCGGAAATACATGAGACTTATATTTTATTATTATTGAGGATATAAGAGAAAATAGTCATAAGCTTCCATAAATATTAAAGAATTGCAATAATACAAAATATGTCAAAATATAATAAAATTAAATATCCCAATATACCATTTATAATTATTTAGAATAAGGTTTAAATAAATTTTTCTCAATGGAGTTGTTAAGAATTTTGGGATTTTGACATATTGCTTTTACAAAACGAGTTTACAATGATATAAAATAATATGGAAGTGTATAATAATTTGTGAGAAAATAATATAATTAATATCCTCAATATAAGTCTCTACAATAATTTTATATCTAAAGTTATAAAACAAATAAATATATTTGTTTATGAGATATAGTTAATTAACATGTAGAATTTTCCTCGCTTGTTGAAGAATTATATGTTCTCCACTTGGTGAGAATAATAATTAAACTGGTAAGGCATTTTTTCTTACCCACAAAAGGATGATTATGTTAAGTAATATCATACCGATAGGGTATGTCCATCACATTACACAATACATAGCAAGGATTCTCCCACTTGATAGAGAATAGATAATGATAGTTGAATTCAAAAGTTTGAAAGATATTTTAAATGAAATATTCAACTATTTGTCTATCACAGAATGATTATGTTAAGTAACGTCACACCGATAGGGTATGTCCGTCACTCACATAACAAAGGGATAGTAGAAATTTAATTTAAAATTAGAATAATATTGAATTGCAAAAATTTACATAGTTTACTACATGTCTTTTAACAGAGTAACTTACTTATTGTAATCTCATTCGAGGATCTTTAAGGATAATAAGTAAGAACTATATCATCACAATGTACAATTCTTATGTCTTAAATTAAATATTGATAGGGTACCCTAATTACATTTGACATAAGTATAAAATTAAGGTACATTGAATAATAACAATTATATTAATAACAACACACCGATAGGGTATGACCGTCACCCATACAATGCTAATCTATTTAACAAAATTCGCATAATTGTACCCACGATAGGTGGGATTACAATTATACAAATCAATAATGTTTATGCTTAAGAGAATATGATACAATAATATCATGCATAAATAATTGTATTAATTTACTCAACTTCGGTCATATTCAAATAATAGAAAAATGTGCTTAACAATATTTTAAATTAGCACATCATAAATATGACTTTAAAATTTCTTTTATATGAAGTAGTATAATGACAAAAGTTATTATTTGGGACACAAGTGTGTCAAATAGTTTTCTATTTTATCCAGAATAGAACTCTTAGAATAAAATTATAAATACTCACACTATAAACTAGAATTAGAATATAAATATAATTGGAGTATAATAGTACAAATATATAAGAATTATAGAGTTCTATTTAGAATATTATGGAAAAAGAATTTCACTTTTATATATGATATCATAATTGCACAACAAAAGAGAAGAATGAATAAATGTTTTTATATGTGCAATAATATACGATAAGTCACAAGAGGATAAAATAATTAAATCACGACTTACCTCGCAGTGTGTGACATTCATCCTTATACTTAAAGTCAATGACTTTTGATGACTTAACGAGAATATCTTATAATATAGTCATCTCAAAATAATCATGAATAGAGAATAAGCAATTATAAATAAACATATGTGAGACTCTAATTATAAATCAATATGATTTATATAAGAATTCAGATGTAAGGATGATAAATATTTAAAAAATTGCCTCAATTCTTAATAAGTTGTTTTGATAATAGTTAACGGATAAACAACAAAGAGACATACAAATTTTAATTCATAAATAGAATTTTAGCATAAAAAAATGCAACAATGCATTATTCACTATATATATATATATATAATATGAGGAATGCTAGCAACACACATTTTAACACATATTTTTTAATACACTCCCTTTGATTGGTTAAAATTTACATGGGACCTACCAAATCATGTTGGTCCCATATAATTTGGTGGGTCTCGTGAATATTAACCAATCAAAGAGAGTGTGTTGATAAGTGTGTGTTAGAATATGTGTTGCTAGTATTTCTCATAAAATATATAGTTTAATATTACTGTGATCCAAATATTTAATTGCGACAAGACACATAATTAGATAGTTAAGGGTTTTTGTCACAAAATTTAAAGAAATAAACTACGGGTCTAGATTAGAGAGTATAGTAGAAAGCATAAGAATGTATATTAAAGAGAAATATGTCAATTTTAGATTCAATTAATAGAAATGACATATATAATATACAACTCACTAGATTCATTTTGAAAACAAAATATTATTAGGACCCTTTAAATCAATTTGTGACAAGAATCATAGACAAGTGCCAAAAAAAGAATGATCAATTAGTAAACTTTGGATCTTTATGCTAAGGCAGTATGAATTAAAGAATAATATTATATTAGAATATTTATAATGTCAAGAATATTTAAAATCGTAAAATTTAAATTAATTATATTTGGCATTAAAATTAATAAAACTGAGCTTTCTATAAATTCACAATAGTAACATTTTAATTGATTAGATAGTGTTACTAATATAAGAGAGAATTTTAAAAATAGCTTAGGCTTAAATATTGAGAATATATGATCTGAAATAAATTATTCTCAGTTTAATTGATATATGATCTACTCAAGATTTGACAAAATTTTGAAACCCACAAATCAAGAATATATACGCTATAATAGTCAAATTACTCTTGACTTAATAAATAATCAAGGGTATCGACAAGTCCCAAAATATAGTAATTTATATAGAATATTTGATGCAAGAATATACAAAATTGAGTCTAAGATTTTTCACAATCATAACACTTTAAAAGAATATTTTTCATAAGTGTTATTTCTATAAAAAAAAAAAAAGTATTTTCACATAGAATATTTTAGACTTAAATATAGAGAATACATGATTTAAAAGAGTATATGATTCTCGTATTAATTTGCATCAGATATCTAAAGATTTCATAAATCAAATCCCACATTTTAATGGTATAAATAAAACAAATCTCCTTAAGAATATTTTGGGGTGCAAGAGAAATTATATTTTCATCCCAAAATAATATAATATTTACTTGTTAATTGGGGATGAAAAATTCCTCATTGACACATTGATTAAGAGAATGAGAGTTGTCTCAATGTGTCGTAAACGAGTAAAGAATCTTCACACAAAGTGAGAGAATATGATAATTTAAAATGCAATTTATCCCCACATAAAATCATGACAAATATGTACATAAGTCAAAAAATTCCAAAAAGGTTTTACCAAAATTTTAGAATAATAAATATTATTTATTTGGTAAAAATAAAATGAAATATGGAATTTTAAGGGTTAGCACTTCTCAGCAGGTATTGAAAAATCGAAAATCATAAAAGGTTAGATTTCTCATGAATTCAGAAACGCATCAGCACAATTCTGATATCAAATAAGATAAACCCTCAACAAATTTTGAGAATGATTAATCCAATCGAGAGAAACAAGACTATTGGGGTTTTGCGGAATCCGGAAAAATAAGACTGAGTTCTTTGAATTAGGTTCATGGGATATAGGTTTCGGCAACAAAAAAAAAATTGTATCAGCAATTAACGTTTGTTCAACATATAATAAACCCCTAAATCAGACTTGAAATAGACCTTTTAGATTCACTATTAAATTGGTCTAATAAAGAATAGAGTTCATCGAATTGAGAGTGGCATATTCACTAAACATATTCACTATATTGAAACAAACATATGGCATAAAGAGATTGTATTCAAAGTCATACGGTACACGTTTCATACATATTTTGCCGATTTCATGAATCATACAAATTAAGAATCTATTCATACGATTTAACAAGAATGATAGCATGACTGTATCTATTTCACTCTGATATCAATTGATAAAATTGATTGGGTTTAGGCCATAGATCAATAGATACAAGTTATAGCATAACATCAATAATAAAGAAGGAATAAGAAGCTTCATGATCGATTACCATCAAGTTATGAGAGGAATAACTATACCCTCATTCGGTTTAGCGTTAGGTTTTCAAAGTAGTGTTCAGGAATATTTAACCGTCTGATGAGATGACGTTTAAATAGCTAAACGACTGAGGGCAGGGACCTCTCGTTGGGCTTAGCTAAATGGTCCAACCAATCACGGTCCATTTAGAAAGAATAGTCCAATCACACATATTCATCACTAATTAGTGTTGAACACAATAAACCATAATTTATATTATAACATTAACTTATAATAATTGATTATTGTCAATCTATAATTGATTAATTAAATAATTAATCCAACATTACTAATAACCAACTCATAATAATTTCTTACTTTTGCAATACAGGCCTTGATATATACTATAGAGTAATATTTTCATCAGTAGTTTTATTCTCTATAAAAATTAAAATAAGGGTCTGTTTGGATTAGCTTATTTTAGAGCTTATATAAAACAGCTTATGCAAATAAATAAGTTTTTAAGTATTATTTATAAGTTTTTAAGGTAGTTTATGAAAAAAAACAGTTTATGAAGATACGATTTTCGTTAGTGAGAGCTTATAAATTAAAATAAAAGCTTATTTATTTACATAAACTATTTTTCATAAGCTCAAACCAAACAAGACCTAAATAGAGGTTTTATTGATCAAAATGCTATAAAACTTTCCGGATTTATAGAAGTGTTTATAAAAAGTGAGCTCAAGGGTTTATACAAATTTTGTCAGAAAACGAAAACGTATTGATAAAATTTAATGCATGACAAAGTGATTAAAAGTGACAATTCATTCACAAATTACTCGTATATAGACTGTTATTGCCATATCCAAGAAGGAGCGAGGAAAGCTACAACATGAACTCATGCATGTGTGCTAGGTAAAGCTTGCTAAAGCTATTCCGGTAATGTCATGGATGCATGTGTGTTTATAGTTAAGTAGGCCATTAATTCAGACAATACTTTTTGTTAAGCAATTCAAACAATACTTAAACGCACACTCTAGCTATTTGTTAAATTTGAGTAAAAAATCAAGTGATTTTAAAGTGACGTGTCCGAAGGTTTGAACATCATACACACACACACACACACACATATATATATATATATATATATATATATATATATATATTATGCAATGTTCTATCAACTGAGTTAAGTTTACGGGAATTGTGTGACTTTAAATATAATCAGAAAATCAAGTGTTTCTAATGAACAAATGGTTAGTTGTGATTAATTGACGGTGTAAAATATTTTGTGCATTTGAATCGGATCATATGATTATTTTGATCGAAAATATGCCCCTCTTTAAATAAGGTTTACGTATCTTGAAATTTTATTTAAAGCCTATTTTATAGTAGTAATAGTAAATAAGGAACATGGTAGCAACTAAGTCTTCCTGAATAAATTAAGGAACAATTTTTTTATGTATAAGGAATATGAACTAAACATTTAATATACCGAAGTACGTACAAGTTCAAAATACTAGATAGAAACATTAACAAAATAATAACAATGAGAATATTAATTGTATTATTTGTAGTTATTAAAATATCTGGTATGATATGCCAACATACGGTTGGTATATATCACCCGTAATAAAAAAAATGGGAGTTGGATTAGAGACTTCCATTTGGAAGTGTTGATAAGTTGAATGTCTTGTTAACAAATGGACTCATTTTAAAATAACTAAAATAAAGTAGGGATTGAGCCAGCTTCAAGAGCCTAATATATTGAGATACTTGCCCCTGAGCTTCACATCATCACAACCTGTAAATTGCATTAGTTTTTAAAACTTAAATAGTAGATTATTACAAGGGGAAAAAACTTAAACGTGTAGAGGAAAAAACCAATTTAAAAACAAAACAATAAGCCTATAATACTATATACAAGCTGCTGCATCAACCAATCATTTGTCTAATTGTTTTCAAACAACAACAAAAACATCACCTTCTCTAACGCGTGCATGCACTTGCGTTTGAGAGAAGTATTTCTCCGTCACCCAATAGATATCCTCACCTCACCTCACCTGTATTTAAAGCCTAGTTAGAGGCACCCCAACGCCATTTCACAGTTCTGTCACAGACTCATAAAGAAAAGAAAAGAAACAAATCCACACATAAAGCTATACTTATTTGATTCCTAAACCCACCACCAAATTAAATGACTCATTCACTTTTCCCCATTCATCTTCTTATCCCTCTCATTATTATAATATCAACCACCGTGACCGTTCCATCTCCGGCTATAGCCGCTGGTGGACAATGGCAGCTCTTACAAAACAACATTGGCATTGTAGCCATGCATATGCAATTACTACACAACGACCGTGTCATCATTTTCGACCGTACAGATTTTGGATTCTCAAACTTATCCTTATCCAATGGTAGATGTCGTGTTAATCCACAAGAACAAGTTGTGAAAAATGATTGCACTGCTCACTCCCTTGAATATGACGTTGTTTCTAATACATTCCGACCACTCTTCATTCAAACCAACATCTGGTGTTCCTCCGGTTCCGTCTCTCCCAACGGAACTCTTATCCAAACCGGTGGTTTCAACGATGGAGACCGTACCGTTAGAACCTTCAATCCATGTCCAAACTGTGATTGGCAAGAATTCAACGCCAGCCTCTCGGCCAGAAGATGGTAAGTGCATGTTTAGATTAACGGTGAGCTTTGAAAAAATACTAGTCACCTTTTTCTTTTTTTTGGACAAAATTATTGGTCACCTTATTTTAGTAATAGAAAATCATTTCTTAGTTCTTTTTTTTTTGGGTGCAATTTTATTAATTTTCTTCGACCAATTTTTACTTATATTTCTAATTTTGAAAGAATTACGAATTACCTAATTCCTTTAGTTTTCTTATGAAGTAACTATATCTCTAACAGGTATGCGACCAATCACATGCTACCAGATGGAAGACAAGTTATCATTGGAGGAAGAAGACAATTCAACTATGAATTTTATCCAAAGAAAGATGCTACAGCAAAGAACACATACAGTTTACCATTTCTTGTACAAACAAATGATGCAAGCGCTGAGAACAATCTTTACCCGTTTGTTTTTCTCAATGTAGATGGAAATCTTTTCATCTTTGCAAATAACCGTGCTATTTTGTTTGATTATAACAGCAACAAGGTTGTTAAAACATACCCTACAATACCAGGTGGAGATCCTAGAAGTTATCCTAGTTCAGGTTCTGCTGTTTTGCTTCCTCTGAGAAACTTACAAAAGCCTTTAGTTGAAGCTGAGGTAATGATTTGTGGTGGAGCTCCAAAAGGTTCTTATGAAAAAACATTACAAGGTAGTTTTATCGGAGCTTTGAATACATGTGGTCGGATTAAAATAACTGACCAGAATCCGAGTTGGGTTATGGAAACTATGCCTGGTGGAAGAGTTATGAGTGACATGATTTTACTTCCTAACGGCGACGTTTTGTTGATTAACGGTGCAGCTGTGGGGTCCGCTGGTTGGGAATCAGGTCGTAATCCGGTTTTGAATCCGTTTCTTTATAAACCAAATAGTTTAGTTGGGTCAAGATTTCAGTTACAAAAACCTTCTAGTATTCCACGAATGTACCATTCAACAGCCGTTTTGCTAAGAGACGGTAGGGTCCTTGTTGCCGGTAGCAACCCTCATGTAAATTACAATTTTACTCGTTTGTTTCCTACAGAACTTCGGTTAGAAGCGTTTTCACCTTCGTATTTAGAGTTAGGATTCAATGATGTGCGGCCTATAATGGTGTTTCCAGCACCCCAATCACAAACGAAATTGAAATACGCTCAAAAATTGAAGGTTCAGTTTCAAGTGAAGGCAACATTGATGAAAAACATGGTGTCAGTGACAATGTATGCACCGCCTTTTAACACACATTCTTTCTCAATGAATCAAAGGTTGTTGGTGCTTGATGAATTGAGTAGTAGTAAAAATATTGTTGGAGAATCGACATCAACATACCAAGTTGAAGTGACAATACCAAATTCACCCATTCTTGCACCTCCGGGGTATTATTTACTATTTGTGGTCCATCAAGAAGTTCCAAGTCAGGGTGTTTGGGTCCAACTACTATAATTTTCAACTACATTATATGTTATAGTTTATATCCTTGTTCTTCTTTCTCTAAAATATTTATTGGTGTAATTTAAATGTAAGTGAACATATTTCTATTGTAGATGAGCATTGAATTCAGTTGGAAAAATAAAATTCAGAAAGTAATGTATAGGGTTTGTAATTTTACATGAAGAGATTGATTACTGCTATGGTAATTTTTAATAAAAACAAATGAATGTGGCTATTATTTGCTATTCAACAAATATACTCCATCATGTTATAATTATAAGAAAAAAAATGTTTTAGTCGTTATTTTAAGCAAAACTTAACATATTTTGATATATTTAATGCCATCATTATTAATACACTCTTCTTTTAAGTCAAAAACATTTCATGTAGATGGTAGATAGTTGAGTGGATTTTTCACTACATATCGAAAAGGACAAATTATTAAAATTGACTTATATTTATATTTGTGCGAAATCTACAAAAATTAATTGTTGTGGGAGTCATTATATTTTCTTATGGACGTGATTGGAGGTTAGTTGTACTTGTATTTTATTGGCCAAATATTAAGTTTGGTCCTTTTAGTTTGACAGAATTCTCAAGTTAGTCATTTAAATTTCAAAAGTTTCAAATAGATCATTTTAGTTTGACAAAATTCTCAAGTTAGTTATTTAAGTTTCAAAAGTTTCAAATAGTCCTTTTAGTTGCCTCTGCTGTCAGTTAATAATTAATTGATGTTGATGTAGCCGTTAAGTTGTTGACTTGGATCAAAACGTTGCCTTTTAAAAGCTCAATGGTGTCAAAATGTTACGTTTAATGGTCACAAATGATCATTCTAGCACTATAAATCTCGTTTAATAGTGCTAGAAAGATATTTGTTGTCGCAAATAGATGTCTTTCTAGCACTATAAATGATCATTTGTAACCACTAAACGTAGCGTTTTGACATCCTGGAGCTTTTAAAAGGCAGCATTTTGATACAAGTCAACAATTTAACAATTACATCAACATCAGTTAAACGAAGACTGACAGCAGGGATAACGATGAAATAGTTTATCAACTAAAATGACTTATTTAAAACTTTTGAAACTTAAAGAACTAACTTATGAATTTTGTCAAACTAAAAAGACCTATTGAAAATTTAAAAACTTAATAAATTAACTTGGAAATTTTATAAAACTAAAATGACGAAAGTGGTATTTGACCTCTTTTATTTTGGCAAATTTTATGTTATGTTATTATTCAATAAAAAAAACTCTTATTATTGTTTTTCCACCGCTATTACTAACTTGTTGCCACATTATTTTAATGGTCTCTTCGTAGGCAAGTTATTATAGGCTTCAAATGAATGGGTGGAATTAATTTTTGTCATGAAGTGTCCCTTTCTTTGTGTGTAATGAGAATTGAGAAATCACCCTGATCAGACTCTTTAATCATCATCAGGTTTATAATGTATTTTTTATACGACTAATCTTGCTCAAATACTTGGACAACCTATTAAAGCTTTAAAACTTTCAATATTTCTTAGTCAAGACAGTTATTTATTACTAGAGGAAAAATCTTTGGAATAATTCTTTCGATGTTTTTCTTAAGGTTCTTGACTAAATTTACCGTGATTTCCTTAAATCCGTAATTTTTTCAAAGTTTGTTATATCTAAAATATGTATGTTTTTAGTTAAGAATGATACAAAAAGCACCTAACAAATTGTACTTAAGTTTTGTCCATTCCTCCTTAAAAAAAATAAGAAAATGACTTAATTGCATGTTTGATCACTTATGTTTATTTTAGTTTTCAATTTGGTCCTTTATGTTTTGAAAGTTTTAAGTTGGTCCGTTACGTTTTAAAAGTTTCAAGTTGGTCCAAAACGTTACTCATATTGGAATAAGTTAGTCAATTCCGTGACATGATATTGAGTTTAGTAAAACAAAAAAAATTAAAATAATGTTTTAAAACTGATTTTCTAAATAAGTTAAGTTTCATCATCCATATTGTCAACCCAAATCTTTAACCGTTATGTGATTGAAGGGACTAACTTATTCCAACGAGAGTAACGTTTTGGACCAACTTGAAACTTTTAAAACGTAAGGGACCAACTTGAAGCTTTTAAAACATAAAGGACCAACTTGAAAACTAAAATAAACATAAGGGATCAAACATGCAATTAAGCCTAAAAAAATTGTCCATTCCTATAATCAAATGAGTCATCCATTTCAGATTAAGTTTTTTTAAGAAGTCAAAGCAGCGCTTCAGATTTTATTAAAAAAAAACTAGCTTTTCTGATTAAGTATTCGTCGTTATTTTTTTCAAAAAATTATTTTCATTATAAAAACTATTTGTTTGGACAAACAAACTGAATTTTTCCCTTTCAATTAAATTTTCTTCATACGTAGTTAGGGATCAAACTCCTGGTAACTTGTTTGAAGTGATCAAGTCTCCTGTCATATAAATCAATTCATTGTTTGTTTCATTATAAAAAATATATCCAACAATTATGATACATTGACGTTTAAAATTATCTTATTGTTTTTTGAAAATTGTATTCTCTCTAAAAAAAAATTTTTGGTACAAACTCTCTAAAAGTTTTTATATGTATTAGTTTGAGACATTTTAGCTAAATATACTCTACAAACAACTTTGATTTCATCTTGTCTATTTAAAAATATATTGTCCGACACCATTATTATTTTTTTTAGAAATTTGTATAAGAGTTATACATATATGGCAAGTGTGTATACACACACACACGCTTTCTCAAAAAAATAAATATTTATATACACACATGTGTACGCGCGTGTGTAAAAACCCGCTTTGATCCTTCACAGTTTTTTTTTGGATCAAGTTTAGCTCCGTACATAAAATAAACTCAAACTGGTCCTTAGAGCATCCACAATGGAGACACCCATTTTTTAGTTCTTAAATGAGTTTCACGTGTACACATCACTCATTTATAATTTTTTAATAGTGGTACATAATAAGCACTCAATCTCTCCAACTCAGATCTCATACAAAGTTATTAAATGGGATCCACTAATCAACTATCAATAACTTTATATCATTATATTTCATTTTTTTAATATTAAAAAAGTGTAGGTCCCGCTTAAAAGAGAGTGTCTTAAGTAAGACCTCGGATCTTATAAGACCTTGAAAAAGATTTTTCCCATTGAAGATACCTAATAGGTAACGGGTCTTAAATAGCTAAGATCCTCCCAATGGAGATGATCTAACATTCTTATATTGAAGGCAAATCATTCCCTCTTTTATAAGTAATTGATGACTATTTTGTCCTGCTCAAAATCAAAATAAGGTTTCGATTAACATTTGGGGTTAATGGTTTTCTACTCAAAATCAAAATAAGGACCAATCTAAACAGGTTTAGAAACCAAAAAACAATCCAATTAGAGGCCAAAATATGATTATTTTTATAAAAAAAAGGAAACAAAAATAAACAGAGTTTCAAAAAAAATATGGGGGTTTGTGAAATTTGAAGCACTACCGAACAATTTAAGAAAGAACGAGACTTTACCCTTGAAACTTAAGATGAACATTGTGGATGTATGATCTTCGGCACGGTGGATCTGTTCCTAATAGTGTCCATTTGGCGTGCAGATTTGAAGTGGATGGATATTTTGATGAGTTTATTGATGTTGTATTATTTATAAAATGGTGTAATATAATGATCCACGTTATTGATTGTTTTATGTTAGTTAAACTAAACTATGTAATTTCTCTTTGATTTTTTAATTGGATTTTAGTCAAGATAGACGACTCTTGTCGTTGGTTACTTGTTAATGTCTTAAAATTGAATTATGTATTGTTGCCTTTACTGATTTTGAATCAATTTTTTAGTCAAGTTTAGTTTTATTCATAATTTTACTGAATTGTGGTGCATGAAGATGAAAAAATTGTAATATTAATTATCCTAATATCAACGTAACATTTCGAAACAATATTAAATTATTATTTTTGTATCGGAGTGTTATGGAATGTGATAAGAATAAATACTTTGTAAGAGTATGGAATATGGCATTCAAAGTACCACTTTGAAAATAGATTTCGAAATTCTTTCCTTGGTGCATCAAATTGAGGTTTATGTTACAACAATTATAGTAATTAATAATAATTTGTATGGTTAAATATGTTTTTAGTCTCTATAATAATCTGTTACAGACTATGGTTTATGTGTTTTTACAAGATTATAAATTATATAAGTTACTATTTTAAACCTAAAGGAACGATATCCCTTCAAGTGAATGGTTTTATCGTCGTTACAAAATATTGATCCCACAAGGACAGTTGATCCTCAATGTTACCCTTTTCTCCTAAGTATGCAATTAAAAAAACATTGTACTCAATCTTTAAGCTTGTCAAATGTAATCTATATTTAATATATGAATTGAATTTGATTACTTATTTAATAAGTCATATCCAAAGATACTCGATTTAATTTGATTTATTTGTCCCTAATTTTGAGTTACAACGATAAGAATGCTTTAGAAAGTGTAGAGGAATAGTAGAAAATGAATTTTAATACAATAAATGTTTTGGTATGCTAAAATATTGGGTTGTCAATATGTCAAAGTTATGTCCATAATTTTGAGTTACAACAATAGGCTTCTACATCATCCAACGTGACAAAATAGATTCAAACTCTCAAACCCATACCTATCATGTCCCCAAGACGTGTCTTTGCTATTATGGATCTCCAATAATTTGACTCCAACTATCATCACATAGTGCCCAACTTCAGTTGGTAGCGTATAGAATGTTGGTGGCTAAGGAAAAAAATAGTATAATGAGGTGTCGAGAGAATGACCTAATAATAATGACATTTTTGGATATACTTGCAGAAAAAATAGTTGTTCACAACTTTATACTTTTCCATTGTATCATCGTCACAGACAAATATACCAACGAGGCATCCATATCTTTTCATGACGATTTTGGTTTCTTTCCTCTACATAACAAATTGTGAATTTCTCTAATATTTCATATTTAAAGTTGAGCATCAATTTATTAGTTGATAAATAACATAAATTTGATTTTAGCAATTGATAATTGAAGCACTCATCAGAATGAACACTCTGTTGTGCTAGAATCGTCCAGCATACGGTATGCCTTCTCTGATGTGATACTTCTCTTTTCAATGAATTTCAGCGAAAATACGTTAATGACTTGTATAATTATTCATTTACAAATATACCACACTTGCGCTTCCATATGCTTTTCATGCAGTTTCATCACGACAGTGATTAGGCAACCCATCAACTATAAACTGGGTCAACAATATGGTCAATCATAAGAAAATATTTCATCCTTGCATATTTGACATAATATGAAACCAAAAGAGTGTTTTTTTGTTTTGTTTTAGAAAGATATAATTATTTTTTAAACCAAAAGAGCGTGTTATTTATTTGTAAATGTACGCTTTTTTTACTCGCAAATGTATCAAATAAAGCACGAGAATAAAAATATTTTGTTCTTTCTTTTCTTTGTATTTACAGCAAACCAAACGACTAAAAAATCATTTTATTTCTCATTTTTTCTTTCCTTCTGCCTTATTTTGATCTTTCTTTCCCCCTTCTCTAAAAAACCAAATGGAGTTTTGGGGTTTATTTTCTATTAATGTTCCTGTCCTTCACGTAAGCTTAATTACCAATACATTTTGTTTTGTCATTTACAATACAACTCGTTTTAATATACACAAGTTAGCTCAGTGTTGTACCATGCACAATTTATTTTCACCATTTGATAGACAAGTCCATAAATCTACTAGCAAATCTATTACACCGTCTATTTTCATGTGTCACTCAGTAATTATTGTGCCACTTCTACAATATATATGTCACACTTAATATGTCATTGTCTCGCTCTAAAACATAAGATTAAGAAAGTGTGCATGAGATTTATCCAAAACAACCATCCCCGTTACACTTCTTAAGGCAGTGAAGCAATCTTGCCACCACCTTTGTGCCATCCTACACCAACACCTAGGGTGTTCGCAAATTGGATTGGTTCGGTTTTGAGAGGAAAAATTATCTGATCCAATTACTTCGGTTTTGTTATTTGTTCCTCCAATTGGTTTGGTTTTAAAATCGAATCGAATCCAATTTGATCCAAAAAAAATTGGTTTGGATTGGATTGGTTTTCGGTTTTCATTGTTATATAATTTTTCATTTTCTCTTAAGAAAATATATTATTTTATGACATTTCATAAAAATGTAAGGTTACGAAAAAGATGAATAAGTAGAAAATAAAATAGTAGGTTAAGTAAAATAGTTACAAAATCATAAATTAATAATATTTCTTAAAGGAAAGAAAAGAAAAATCAACATTACTAAAGAACAAGTCTAGACAATAGTTATAAGATTGTAAATTAAGGAAACATTTATAAAAATTTCATATAATAATATATATATATACAAGTATATATTTCGGTTTGGATTGGATCGGATCGGTTTATACAAAGAGAACCGAAAACCAATCCAATCCATTTAAAATTGCGATTTTTTTTCGGTTTTTGGTTTGGTTCAGTTTTTCGGTTCGTTTTTTACGGTTTGCATTGGATTGGATTGGACATGAACACCCCTACCAACACCCATCAAGGACACACGATTTCCACTTGCCCCCATTTTGGTTTCCTTAGCTTGGGTTTAATGGGTTGTTGCTTACATCCCCTCCCTCTGGATGTTGGTGCATTAGTTTGCATGTAGTAGACACAAGATCACAGTGAAGTTGTTGTGGTGTTGACTGGCTTTGAGCTCTTAAGTTGTAAATCCTTTCATAGTTATTATGTCAACCCCAAGAAAAATCTCTTACTCTTTACCAATTTGTTCTCATGTATGTGTTTGTTTGTTAACTTATGATTCTGCCATTGACTAAACGAGTTAGTGATTCGTATCACTTATTTTCTAACTTGTTTAGGTGACACTAATTAAACAGCGGTGTCATGCAGGGTTGACCATCTTGCATAATGCGTACAACAAAACGTAGATAAATAAATCCAATGAGTCCCCTTCTTCATCTAAAACATATGCAACATAGCCATTATCAATAGAAGACCAATTTATTTGCGGTTCTTTGTTTGCTTCCGACATATCAATTTTTAATCTATAATTTGTTTTTTTTTTTGTTTACTTTAAAACAAGGATTATCTACAGAGACAATTTATTTTAAAACAAGGATTATATCTAGAGACAGTTTATTTTAAACATGATTATATCTTCTTACAAAGATAATATAATATTATTCAAAAGCCATGGAAAAAATCCTAAAAAAAAATCTCACAAAAACGTTAGTGTTGTTATAATAAATTATATAAACATAATGATTATAGTTTTTACTATTTAGGTTGAAATATCTATCCAAATTATCAACTTACAATTGTAAGTGATAATTACCTACTACCTAGGTAAATGTCAAATTAGAATAGTAAAACAAATAATTTCACACTTGTATAGTGGTAAATTTAGTAGTATAAATACCACACTTTGGTTCATGTAAATACACATCATTTTGAGAAATCAAAATATATCATCTTATTTCCTTCTCTCTTGATTTCCTTAGTTTGATAAATCCTAATGTTATTTATTATTTGAAGTATTATAAATTAAAGTAGTATTTTATATCATCTTATTAGTTCACTAATATCATAAAATAAGTATTTAAATATCTAAAATCTTTAACACGTTATCAGCACGATCGTTTCTACCAGAAGTTTACACTACTGCTAAGTATGTCATCTATACTCATCACTTTAATATCATTACTTAATATTGTTAAGTATATCATTTATCTTTATCATCTTAATATTATTATTATTTGCCCCAGTTATAGAAAATTGGCAATCCGTCAAGTGATTCATAACTAGAGTGGCTATTATTTTTATTATTACTTTACCTCTTATTATAGAAAACTGGCAATCTGTCAAGTGATCTATAATAAGTATGGATATTATTATTTTAAGTGGTGGTCTAAAACCCCATATATACTATATTGTCACGAAAGATAATTTCGAGTAGTGATACTAACTTTTGTTCTTAATGGAGGTTTAAAACCTCATCTAACTTGTATACTTAATGGAGGTCTAAAACCCCATATAACTTTTACATTTCAATGGAGGTCTAAAACCCCATATAACTTTTATATTTAATGGAGGTCTAAAACCCCATCTAACTTTTACATTTCAATGGAGGTCTAAAACTCCATATAACTTTTATATTTAATAGAGGTCTAAAACCCCATCTATAATATTGATTCATGAGATATTATTAAAAAATAAATAAAATAAAATTTAATGTGATTATCATATGTATTCATTCACCACATACATGTTAGCTTATAATTTTTTCTACTACTTGTGTGTCCTAACAGTTAGATGATTTTTAACACTTAAAATGTCTTTCTCATTATTGTTGTTTATGGCAATTATTAAAGAACAATTATTAAAGTTTAAATTATCAAACATAAAATGATGATTTTTAACACTTAAAATGCCCTTGTGTTTTTATAAGAAAAACAGTATCCGGTTTTGCAATAATAGTTGTTTATGTTGATGATTTAAATATCATTGGAACTATTAAAGAAATTAAAGAAGCAAGAGAGTACTTAAAGAAAGAATTTGAAATGAAAGATCTGGGGAAAACTAGGTTCTGCCTTGGTTTACAAATTGAGTATACTAAAAATGGTACATCAATCAAATTATACAGAGAGAGTGCTAAAAAGGTTTAACATGGACAAGGCAAACCATTTAAGTACTCCAATGATGGGAAGAACACTTAACATTGAAAATGATCCTTTTAAACCTAAGGAAGATAATGAAGAGGATCTTGGCTCTGAAGTGCCATATCTAAGTGCTATTGGGGCACTCATGTATCTTGCTAACTCTACAAGACCTGATATAGCTTTTGTGGTAAACTTACTGGCGAGATTCAGTTCATGTCCTACAAAGAGACATTAGAAAGGAATAAAACACATATTTCGATATATCCGAGGTACATCTGATCTTGGTTTGTTTTATTCTAACAATACAAAACCAGTTTCTTTTGGTTATGCAGATGCAGGATATTTGTCAGATCCACATAATGCTAAATCACAAACTGGATATGTGTTTACATATGGTGACATTGCAATATCATGGAGATCTCAGAAGCAAACACTTGTAGTAACTTCTTCAAATCATGCTGAAGTAATAGCCCTTCATGAAGCAAGCAAAGAGTGTAGATGGTTACGTTCGGTTTTACGACATATCCAAGGAGCGTCTGGTTTAAAAGTTGATAAGAATCCAACAATCTTGTATGAAGACAATGTTGCATATGTTACTCAAATGAAAGAAGGTTACATCAAAAGTGATAGAACCAAACATATCCCCCCTAAGTTCTTCTCATTCACGCAAGAACTTGAAAGAAACAAAGAGGTGAATATTCATTATATTCGTTCGAGTGATAGTGTGGCAGACCTCTTCACAAAGACACTCCCTACATCAGTTTTCAAGAAGCACATACAAAATATTGGAATGCGTCAGCTTCGAGATATTTAAAGAAGAACATGTGTTTGGTTGAGGGGGAGCATAATGTTGTACTCTTTTTTCCTTATTAAGGTTTTTATCCCAATGGATTTTTCCTAATAAGGTTTTTAACGAGACAGCAATATGTTTCAATCAAATTACCTTCAACAAGACTTCAATGGAGCACTGTGATAGATATTTCAAAGGGGGAATGTTATAATAAATTATATAAACATAATGATTATAGTTTTTACTATTTAGGTTGAAATATCTATCCAAATTGTCAACTTACAATAGTAAGTGATAATTACCTATTGTAACGCCCTATTTATTTATCTAATTATATTTGGTTGAGTTTATAGTATTTTATATGACTTATGTGATTTATGACGTGTTGTTGTGTATTAATATTTTATTAAGTGGCTTTATATTATTATTTAGAAGAATATGTTGGAATTAGAATAAATAGACTTGGAGGGGCTGGTTTAGAAATAATTAAGAATAAGTGGTGTTAAGTAGAAAATCTGTTGAGTATATAAAGAAAAACAAGAGACAGACACAAATTAGGTTTTACAGAAGTCTTTGGGAGAAAGAGGAGAAGAGGAGAACCTGTAGAGTCTTGCAATCGCCAATCTAAGGTAAGGGCGAGACTAATATTCTCTGATCTTAAGTGGTATAATTCTGAAATTGACTTTAGCATGTAGTCATTGTAGTCGTTCATGAGAATTTGAGAATTAGGGTTTAAAACCGGAATTGATGGTAGAACTTGTAGAATTGGATGTTAAGAGTGTAGAAACTCCGTAGAATTCATATATAATTGATGTTCAGAATGTAGAATGATCATAGGTTGAGTTTCCTATCAGTTTTGGAATTGGGGTTGATGAAAATTGGGTTTTTGGGGTTAAAAATCGCACTTCCCGACAGAAAACCTGTTACGTTCACCACCGCGAGTAGACTGCTCGCCACGGCGAGCTAGGTGCAATAAAGAGCAGTGTTTGCTCGCTACCCACTCGCCACGGCGAGTAACTATGTAACAGAGAGCAATGTTTGCTCGCCACGGCGAGTAAGTTCGCTCGCCACGACGAGTAACCTAGTAGTGCTGTACCTTTTTCATGTTCTTGTATTGTAGTCATACATTTCTGTTTTGAATTAGCCTTAGTGCATACTTGAAAGCTTAGGATGATGTTATCAGTTCTAATGGCCTTGTTTTGTATGAATAACTTTGTTAATGAAACTATTACATGAAGGTATGTATATATGTTGATGATTATATGATGTTACAATTAAATGATGATTATTTATGAGATTATAATGTTGGAGTTGTCAAGTCGTGATGTCGTACGTTGTTGTTGATTAAGTTGTTGAGTCCATGCATACTCATAAAGTTGGGGGCTTGATGCCCTGTTGAATGTTAATCATTCATATCACGTTGATTTGAGAGCCTATGCTCCACACGTTGATTTAGGAGTTGATGCTCCACACGTTGATTTTAGGAGTTTATGCTCCACACGTTGCTTTAAGAGCCATTGCTCTACACGTTGAATTGAG
>Ga0228710_1002682_pt1 | contig 28193 bp, 22 predicted proteins | sample MedpolnodulmetaG_FD_177995 | JGI IMG/M metagenome (GOLD analysis project Ga0228710, IMG submission 177995) | Root nodule microbial communities from Medicago polymorpha collected in Santa Monica, California, United States - pink nodules | ecosystem: Host-associated > Plants > Roots > Nodule... | reverse complement strand
ACTGACATCACCGATCTCTTGCCCTTCAACTTCACCAAAGCAGCCGCTGCCTGATCCAATGCAGCCGTCGCACAGCGACCCCGGTCAAACGGGCCGCGTCAACGCGCATGGAAATGAGCGCTTACCGTCGATGAGAAGGGCACCAAGAAGTACTGGACCCGCATCGGCGCCGCCTGGCGGCACCAGAAGGGCGAAGGCCTGACCCTCCAGCTCGACCTGGTCCCGGTCACCGGCGGCCGCATCGTCCTCCGGGTACCGAAGGTCGACGAGGCCACTCCCGAAACCACCGAAGAGGAGGTGGGCGCGTAAGCGCCCCCTCCCACCTGAAAGGAGACACGCCATGACACCCATGCGCCGTATCGAAGCCGCCCGCGCCGCACTCGCCCGCGCGGCTTGGACCAGAGGAACCTCGCCCGTTTATGCAGAGGACGAAGTCATCGACCTGCTGGTTGATATCCGCCACCTCTGTGACGCCGCCGGGCTGGACTACGCCCGCTGCAACTACCTGGCCCGCGGCCACTACCACCACGAAACGGGGGGCGCGTCATGACGCGCTCCCTACCGGGGGCTAGTCGGCGGGAGGGCCGTAGACCCGCGCGACTGTCGGAAGCGCCGAACCCTGCAATCCTTCCATGCAAGCTTCCAGCTGCATACTGAGGAAGAGCGCGCTTCTTTCTAATACTTCTTCAGGGGAATCGCCTTTTTCGGCGCCGGACAGTTCGCGTAGGCGGCTCGCGATAGACGGCGTCTCAAAACTCGCCTCGACGGAGTGGGCAAAGTCATTTCTGACTTTCCTTATCAGGTGAAGATCCCTTCGTTCTTGCTCTTCAATGATATTGAGGGCGTGCGCCAAATTGATCCTTGCCGAAAAGGTGGAGAGAGGTCCCTTGGAGTCGTCGTTCAGTTCGTCCAAACCTTTGCCGCGGACAAGGCGTAAGCCAATGGCTTCACCGAGCAGGCGGTCAAGTTCGGCTGCAACAACGAGGACCATGCCGCGCGGTGATTCAGCGCTGATACTCTGAAAGAGAGCAAGCCGCTTTTTGTATTGAGGCTTTGCCTCAATCCACTCGTCGAAATTTTCAAGGTATTGCGCGATTTCTATCTCAGCCATTTGAACCCCCCGTATGCACCCAGTATCGACAATCTTGATCGAGGGGATCAACGGAAATCGCACCATAGCCTGTCGCTTGCATAAACAGGGCGCGGAAGGCTGGCTCCCGCGCCCTGTTCGCATTTTGCGAATCTTACTCCGTGGGGAGCATCAGCACATTGTCCGTGCCGCAAAGCAGCCGGACATCGTGCTTCGCCCAGGCCTTGAGGTCACACTGTGGGCAGCAATACCGCACGCGCTTACCGCTCTTGGGGGCCACAGGCTCAGCTGCGCTCTCGCCTGTGGTGGAGGCGGAAGGCTGCGGCGCATCCTTCCATGTCAGCGCAAACCCTTTGCCAAGGATCTTTCCGGCGGCCACGTCGAACGCGCCGCCGGTGATGATGTAGTGCCCCAGTGTTTCGCCGGTCTCCTTGCCGCCCTCCACCCCGGTGTCGGACGGCTGGAGCCCGATCGCTTTCATCTTCTCAGCCCATTGCCGGTTGTGGTAGCGGCCGCGTCCCGGCTGGCCCTCATGGCGTTGCCATTGATGGGCCATCTCGTGGACGAGCGTGCCGAGAATGTCCTTCTGGCTACGGCTCGCAAAGTGCATGGGGTTGAGGGCGATCTCGTCGGCCTCGTGGCCGTCCTCGTTTTGAAAGCGTCCTCCGGCGAAATAGCCGAAGGTCCCTTTGCGGCGCTGGAAGGTGATCAGCGCGTTCGGCAGCGTGCCGCCGAACAGCGCTTTGTTGAAATACTCATGCGCCTGCTGCAGGCGCTCATAAGTTTCCTTGGTCGGTTTGATTGTGAGAGCAGAAGGATCGACAGGAGTGTTGATGGGAGCGTTCATGGAGGACAATCCTTGTCCGCCGGTCCCACCACTGGAATGCACACTCCAATTTCAATCAGGACCAGGCCGTGTGAGGTCCTGAATGTCGCTCCTGTTTGAGCCCTGCTTCCTCGTGCTTTCCTCGTCTCTGCTGCAGTCGAAAATGCGATGGTCGAGCAATCATTCTGTCATTATGCTGCGATGTACATTTCAAATTAGCCCCCGCCTCATGGCATAATTATAGAGAGGGGCAAAGGCGCAGTAGGGAAGAGTACAAGGTGTGCGCGGTACTACCGCGCTCACCTTGCCGGGGGAACTCTCCGGTTCCCCGCGGACCCCCTCAGGGCACCCCTAAAGCCGATGAGTCCGTCCTTGTGACGGCCTATGCGGCAAGGGATGCAGTCAGCCGCGTGCGGGCATCGAGCCCTCGCGGCTGAAGGCAACGGTTTCGGCGTTGCATCCCGACCGAAGGAGACTGCGCTCTCCCTGGACCCATCGCGCAAAGGGGCTGGCCGCGCCCCCTTGCAACCCACCCGCCGTCGTAAAATTGCTATGGCGGGCTTTGCGGCCAGGGCTGTCGCGCCCTGGACCACGACCGGTGTGTCGGCACCGGCTTCGAGCAAAAGGGAGACTTCGGCTCTCCCTTTGCAAACCCATCGACCGGGGAATGGCGCTCCCCGGAACCCTCGCAAACGGCGCGCGGGTGATGGCGGCGGCAGCGTCCCGATCACGGCTATGCGCGCGCGTGGAAAGCGCGCGGATCGGGGCGGCATGACGGCGCTATCGATGATGCATGACGGAGAAGAAACGCGAAGCCCCGATCTCTTACCGGCCCCCGTATGAACTGCGGGAGCAGTTCCGGGCGCGGGTCGATGAGTCGGGGCTCTCCGTCAATGCATTCATCACCGCGGCAGTGTTCGGCGATACTGCACCGAAGCCTGCCCGCCGGGCGTCCACGCCGCGCGCGGATGTGGCCCGTCTGCTGGCCGAGACCACGCTGCTGAACGAGCGCCTGAAGGGTCTCGCGAGCGATGCCGATCCGGCGCTGCTGGAAGACGCCGCGCGCGATCTTCGTGAAATCCGGGCCGCCTGCCTGAAGGCGCTGGGACGGTCGCCATGATACCCAAGGCGAGCCAGCGCGGCGGCGGCAAAGACCTCGCCACCCACCTGCTGAACGCATTCGACAACGAGTATGTCGAGGTGGCCGAGGTCTCGGGCGCGATTGCGCCGGATTTGCACGGAGCCTTCGCCGAGTGGGAGGCCATCGCCACCGGTCTCACCAAGTGCCGCAACTATCTCTACAGCCTCTCGGTCAACCCGGACCTCGGGCAGGGTCAGCTGTCGCGGGCACAGTACATGGATTATGTCGACCGGGTGGAGAAGGCGCTCGGGCTCGAAGGCCAGCCGCGGGCCATCGTCTACCACATCAAGGACGGCCGGGAGCATTGCCATGTCGTCTGGTCGCGCATCGACTACCAGAACGAAAAAGCCGTCCATCTCGCCTTCGACCGCGAGAAGCTGATGATGGTGACGCGGCAGTTCGCGCGCGAGCACGGGCTCGAGCTGCCGGATGGCTACGGACCCGGGCGCTTTGATGAAAAGCGCCAGAAGACCTCGCTTTATGAGCGGGCGCAGGAGCGGGCGACCGGCCTGTCGAAGGAAGAGCGTCAGCTTCTCGTGACGCAGGCCTGGCGGCAGAGCGACAGCCCCAAGGCCTTTGTCCGGGCGCTTGAAGAGCTCGGCTATGTGCTGGCGACAGGCAACCGGCCGTACGTGCTGGTCGATATCTATGGCGGGATGAATGCCCTTCCCAAGCTGATCGACGATCGCAGCGTGCGCACGAAAGACATCCGCGCCTTTTTAGAGAAGGAGTTCCCGCCGGAGGCTTTGCCCACGGTCGAGGAAGCAAAAGCGCTCGTGGCGCAGCATCGTAAGGCGCGCGAGCAGTTCGCCAAGGCGCAGGAGGCGGGTGCGCAGCGCGCGCAGCTGGAACGGGCGCAGGCCGTGCGGCGCGAGAAGGTCGAGGCCGAGCGCGCGGCGATGTTGGCGCGCCAGCTGCAGGAGCGTGAGGCGCTGGCGCGGGAGCAGCTCGCGGCGCGGCAGGGGCTGCGGGCCGAATATTTGGCGGAGGTGGCGCGGGTTAAGCAGCAGCGTGAGGAAGCGCGACCGACGGGGCTTGCGGCATTCCTCGGGCGCGTGACCGGCGTGTCGGCGCTCATTCACCGGGTGCAGCGCTATAGGGATGCCAAGCGCTATCTGGCGTTTCGGGAGAGCAAGCAGGGGCTGGCTGCCGGGCATAAGGCAGAGATGGGGGTGCTCCAGCACCGTCACACGCTGCAGGCGCTTGATATGAACCGGCAGGTCAAGGCGCTTGCCGCTGTCGAGACGCGGGAGCGGAAGGCGCTGGAGGAAACCCGTTTGCGTGAGCAGCGCATCGTGAGCCGTGCCGGGCATGAGCATATGCCGGCGCTCGCTCTCGGTTTGAAACCGAAGGGGCGCGGGGCGTCGGTTCGCCGCGCAAAAGACAGGTATCGGGACCGGTCGGGACGCGAGGAGCGGGTCAATCCGGAGCAGGTCATCGCGCAGCAAGAGCATGCCGAAGAGCGCGTCATGCGCGCGCAGATTGCGCAGGAAGAGCAGCATCAGGCCCCGGAGATCGACCTGACGGACGCGCACCGGGAAGCGCAGGAGCGGCAGCATCCCTGGAGCAAGAAGGTCGACCTCGCCGGGGATTTTGCGCGGGCGGCTGATGATGGAAATGGCGAGGGAGGCGGCGGAGATGACGGGGCGCCCGCGCCGCGGATATCGCGGGCGGAGCGCCGGAGCGAGCGGGCGCGCACGCGGCGGCGGGGACGGGATGATGATTTCGAGCGGGAGCGCTAGAGTCTTTGATAGGGCGCGATATTGTGTACTGGCAGTGCACAGATTTGAGGATTTTTAAAGCGGAGGGCGCTGGTGGCGGATGCGTATGAAAAAGAACGGCGGCAGGCGCTGACGGAACGGCAGGCGGCCGAGTTTGCGGGGCCTGATCACCGCAGTCTGGCCGTGCGGTATGGGCCTGGGTCGTTCGGGTGCCACGAAGCAATGCATGTGACGCAGGTCGTTGTCGACCTGTTGGAACGGGAGTTGCTCTCGCACAGCGCGGTGCTGCTGGATGCGTTCTGGTACGGCAAGGTCAGAGAGGCGCAGGCATTGCTTCGCAGTGCCTACAATCATGTGGCGGAGGCGCAACTGGCAGCGCCCCTGCCAGCGGATGAGCCGGACAGTGATGGCTCACGCCATTGAGGCGCGTACAGCCACTTCGAGCATAATTCGGGATCAGCGCCCCTGTTAGAGCAGTGATGCGCGGCTTTGAGTGCTGGCGCCGGTCAGGATTGCCGCTGCGTGAAGCGGTGACGAAGGGTGTTTCGGTCGGGCAGGTTCTGCGTGCCCTTGCAGGTGGGGTAGTTCACGCAGCCGAGGAACGTACCGTTTCGTCCGCGGCGATCGACAAGCCATCCGTCGGCGCATGTCGGACAGGCCAGGAATGCGGCGCCGCAGCTGCAAAGAAAACGGCTCGGATCAGTCGGGCGTTTTGTTGGCAAGCCGTTGCCACAGACGCTGCACGCTTTGAGTTTCTGGCCGCAGAGATGGCGGTGCTCGCAGGCGAAGTACGTGCCGCCGCTCTGGGCGCTCTGCGCGAGCATGCGGCCGCCGCACGCCGGGCACCGCCGCTCGGCAATGCCGGGCTCGCCGATTTCAATGGCCTGATAGTCAGAGTTTTCGATCAGTTCTCGCGCGAAGGATGAGGGTTTTTCCCGGTCAGCGAGAATGGTGACGGATTGCCGGGCGCGGGTCAGCGCGACGTAGAACAGGCGCCGCTCTTCAGCGTGCTCAAAGTTCTCAGGTTCCGGCAGAACGAGATCAAGCAGGGGGTCATCGACGATCTCTGAGGGGAACCCCATCGTGTCGGATACAGCCCGCAGGATAATGACGTGATCAGCCTCAAGGCCCTTGGAGGCGTGCACCGTCATGAAGCGGATCGACAGGTCGGGGAATTGTTCGGCGAGCGCTGTGAACGCCTGCGGGCGGGCGTGATGGTAGCGTCCCAGCAGGAGAACGCTTGTGCTCTGAGCGGCACTGGACGACAGGCGGTCCAAGGCCGCTCTCAGAGCATCACCTTCCTGGCCCCATTTATAATAGGCGACCATGATGGCCGGGGACGCCGTCGTTGCCGCAGGCACGACGGTCTTGGTGATTTGCGCTGGATTGCGGAGGACAAAGCGGCGCGCCGGGTGGGCGATCTTGTCGACGCTGCGGAAGGTGCGGCCCAGATCGACGATACTGTGGACGGCATTGTTGTCGGCGAACCGGCCGCCAAACGCCGCGGCGAAATTGCGCATTAAATGGATGTCCGCACCGGTGAATCGGTAGATGGATTGCCAGTCATCGCCGACGGCGAACAGACGCGCATCCTGATGCTGCGCCTTCAAGGCCCGGAGCAGGCGCGCGCGCCCTTCAGAAATGTCTTGGAATTCATCGACCAGGATATGGCGATACGGGCTTTTGTAGCGGCCACTCTCAACATGGGCGGTGGCGCGGACGATCATGTCCTCGAAGTCGATCATGTCGCCAAGGCGCGCTTCGTAGGCGTCGATCAGGGCGTCGAAGATCTTGAGGAATGAGCGGCTGCGCGGCACATCGGCCGACGAGGCGGCCCGCGCTTCGCAGCGGGCGATGGTCGATCCTCCGCTCTTGAAGTGCCTTAAGAAGGTGCCGAGCGTCTGCGTGAAGGCATCGACCTGTCCCATCGCCGCGAGGGTTTTGAAGAGCTGATCGGGGGCAACGGGTTTGAGCGTGACGTGGGGAGCGAGCTTGTCCTTGAGATTGTCGAGCAGTTTGCCCTCGACCTTCTCGTAGCTGAACGTCTCGATGAGGGGCGTGCCGTTTTTCGCATGCAGCTGGCGCTTCCATTCCATGTCGGCGAGGTAGCGGTCGCAGTCGATATAAGGGGCGGTCGTGAAGCGCGTTGAGCCGTTCGCGCCGCGCTCTTTGCGGACACCGAGATGCTCGATGTAGATGCCGCTCTCCGTCAGCCGGAAATCAGGCCTGTAGGGACCGCGAGCATCTTCCGGGAGCGGGCCGTCATAGACGGGCTCGTATTCGTGCGCGATGCCGTTGCGATAAAGCCAGTTGGCGATCTCCCATTCTTCAAAGCTCCTGACGCGGTCGCCATTCAGGGTGCGAAGCTCATGGGCCTCGACCCACTGGTAATAGCTGTCCTGTGTCTTGAAATCCCATTCGCTCTTGTAGGGCCAATAGAACTCCGAAAACCAATCCATCAGCAGCTTGCCGAGTCCGGCTGTGGAAGCGACCTCGTTGAGCAGAATGTCGCGCAGCAGCGCGCGGAATTTGGCGTCGTCACTGGCATGATCGGCCAGCGCCGGACCTGTGCCTTCAACTGCGCGGATGATCCTGTTGCCGAGCGCGTGGAAGGTCATGGCGTCTACTTCGACACCGGCCCGCTCCTTGATGCGTGCCGCCATCTCGGCGGCGGCGTCCTTGCCGAAGGCGAGAAGCAGGATGTCGTCTGGCGGGCGGATGCCGCGTTCGATCAGATAGGCGGCCTTTGCCACGATGACGCTGGTCTTTCCCGAGCCGGCTCCGGCGAGGACGAGCGTGGCGTCCTCGTCTGTCACCACCGCGAGGCGCTGTTCGGGCGTCAGCGGGTTCTTCTCGATCGTGTCGAAGAACCCTTTCATGTCGTCGAGGTCAGACTCGATGAAGCGCTGGATAGCGGCGCGGCGCGCGTCTTCAGGCGCCGTCTGGAAGGCGCGGACCGTGTCGATGAGCCTTTGCTGGTCGTCTGACAGGACGCCCTCAGGCATGGTGACAGGCAAGGAATCGATGACGGCGGTCGCGCGCGCGAGGAAGGGGGCGAGAAGGCAGGCGGCAGGGTAGCGGCGTGGCTGGTCGAGGCGGGCTATCGCTTCGGAGAGCGCGGTCAGTTCGTCTTTCGCTGCCGCGAATTGCCCGAGGATGTGCGCGCGGAAGGCCGCGTTGGCGGAGATGATGAAGCTTGCTGCATCATGAGTGGCTACGCCTGCGAGGCTGGCCACACGGCCATCGGCGAGAGGAACGGCAATCGTCGCGAAACCCAGAGTGCTGGCGAGGCGAACGGGACCCGCCCACGCGGTGAAGGGTGCCTGATGGCGACCGCCGAGGAAGTCGATTCCTGTAGGCGTCTGCTCTGCAGCCCATGACGCGTGACCCAGCGAGCGCAGAAGCGCTCCCGTCCATGCCCGTCTTTTGAGCCGCTGCAGCGCTGTCATTTTCGATTACCGTTGCGCAGATCAGCTTCCAACAGGCCTACCGCCAGTTGGAGCGCGGCGTCCGCAGCCTCACGCAGTTCGCCGCGGCCAATACCGTCGTGCACGAGCTTGCTTCGTTTTTGGTAGAGCTCGTCGAAAGCTTTTGCGTCGTTGTCCGAGAGCAGCGTCCTAAATTTGGTCATATAGGCTGATCGCAGGGACTGACGTTTTGCATTGGCGAGAGTGCGCTGCAGGGTCTCCCGAATTTCGTTGTTCAGCGGCTGCGTGACGAGATGTTGTTCAAGGCCCTCGACGGCTGCCTGATAGTCGGCGTCGCGGACTGCCTGATCGCACAGGGCTTCGACGGCTGATATCCGCAGGATGAATTGGCCTTCAGTCTGGGCGACAAAGAAGGAGTCATTGAGGAGCGCGGCACAGTTCCTTTGCCGCTCAGTGAGAGCCGATGCAGGTTTGATCCAAGTGGCGAGACGCTCTTCGAACGCGGTGGTGCTAATCAGCACGCTGCCGCGCGCCTGCATACCGATGATCCCGACCGTGTCCATTTCGTAGACCATCAGGCCGTGAGTTTCTGCGCGCAGCTCCTGTCCGGTCTTGTCGCGGACAGCTTTGTGAATCTCCGCACTGAACTGAAGCGTTGACCGGCTGAAGCCAATATCGATGCCGAGCCTTGTGGCGGCCCCGACAATCAGAAGCGTGTCCCCTAGCTGCTGCCCGGCTTTGCGGGCTTCGTCTTCGTTTGGGAAGCCTTCGATTTTGGCGGTGACCCAGTGGCCTACAGGATAGGCCTCCTCACCCATCTCAAATGTCACTACCGGGAAACCGGGAATAGCTAATTCCACCGGCGTGCCTTTGTCGATCTGCAGCGGAGAAAGGAGCTTAAATCGGTAGCGGGCGCAGTAGGTCATGGGGTTCTCCCAAACTCGTTTGGAGCAAACCATGCCTCCAATTGCAGCGCGTCACGCAACGGTGTGACTACGAGATCGGGGGCACGCCATACATATTCCGCAGCGTCGGGTATCACATCGGCCGGTAGCGACCGAAGGTGGTGAATGGCGTTCTCGACGGAAAAGGGGCGTCCGACCTCTTTCTCGAAGTTGCTGGGAAGCCCGGTCCATACCACGACATCTATGCCATGCGAGCCGGCCCAGGGCGGGATGCTGTCCGGGACTGGGGGCTGCCCACGGCGTGTGCCGTCCGTGAAATAGATGCCTACGTTCCGCATGACTGTCCCCTCGCGGCAGCGCAGGTCCGCAATGGCATCGTCAGGATCGCGGCGAGTGCTGAAGGCGTAGGCGGACTGGCAGGGAGCGCCGTTTACAGGGTCGACGACGAGGGTCAGAGCGCCCTTGCGTGATGTCGAAATGCGGCTGAACTCCAGAAGCAGTTCGGGGCCGTCCAACCGCCAAGGTTCGTGGTGTTCATCGAATTCCGGCCGCTTGTCCCATAGCAGCGAGCCCCATCCGAGTATGGCAATCTTCAGTCTAGGCTCACGCATCGGCGACCTCCTTTGACGTGTTGGCAAGGAGCGCCGAGCGGCCTTTCACGGCCGCGTGGACCGATGTGATGAGTTGATCGGGGAAGCCGCGCGGCAGCGCATCGATGACAGCATCGGTTTGCTTTTCGGCGTTCGCGGCGAGGTCTTCGAAGATCGTGCGCATGAGCGGCGTGCCGACGCCGGCGAGTTCGGCGGTCTGGAGGAAGTGGCGCGGCATGATGGTGTCGACGGGATAGTGCCGGTTCTTGCCGACGGACATCGCGAGCTTGAATTTCTTTTGCTGGATTTGACCGGCATCGAGGCTCGGCTGCGCGGTTAACACGTCATAGAGCGGGGTCAGGCGGAAGCGTCCGCCGGGGCCGAGCGTAATGCTGAAATTCTTCGCGTGGCCGTCGGTGGCGCCGAGCATCCAGAACAGGATGTAGGCGCGCATGAAGGTGGCGATGTCCTGCTCCGGTGTATCGCTGCCCTTCAAGAGCTGGATGATGTCGCGCATGCCGGGGCCGCCGTCGGATTGGTATTTGCGGGTCGGAGGGACAGAGAGCGCTTGGCAGATATCTTCCTGCGGCAGGCGCAGCAGGCGGCCGTCGCTCGTCCAGCGGCGGTCGAAGCGCTCGATGATGAGGGTGCGGCGGTCGCCGAAATCAGCAATCTCGGTATGAGCCGTCGGGACGCCGAGGGCGGCGAGCAGCTTCAGGCAGAGATATTCGTTCTCAACGCTGTTCGAGAGGTCAATGCCGTTTGGCAGCTGGCCGATCTGCGGTTTGAGAATGTGCGTGGTAGCGGTGGTGCCAGAGGGTTTGAACCATTTTTTGTCCTTGCGCAGCAGCGCGGTCTTTTCCTGCGCGCCCGCGATCGAGATGCGGAAATCCTCATCCTCGCCCATGCCGAGCGGGGCGGCGGCGAGGTTGTTGATGAGGGCGGCGATGTCGCCGTCTGTGACGGGTTTGCCGTCAGTCGCTCCGGCTTTGCCGGGGTCGGCGCCGTCGGGGAGAAATTGCAGCGCGCCGACGCAGTCATGGCCAAGGGCGGTCAGCAGGCTGTAGGCATCCGTGCCGCCCGCGCCGACGCGCTCGGCGACGCGCTTGCGGATGGCATCGCTGTCAGGAAGCAAATTGTCGAAGACGTTGATGACGGGCGCGCCGATATAGCGGTCCTCGCGCAAAGGCAGGGAGAGCGAGACGGCGAAGGTGTTCTCCCAGGCGAGCCAATCTTTGGCGTACTGAAAGTCGATCGCGCCGGTGGATTCGCGGCGCAGAGTTCCGACAAGGCGGCTATTCAGAAAAACATTGAGGGGCGCGTGGGCCCGGCGGCGCGTCATCAGAACATATCCTCGATATCAGCGGCACTCGCCTTGCTGCGGGGGCGGACGACGAGTTCGAGGTCAAGAGCGGAGAGCGCGGCCATCAGCGTGCGCAGCTGGACGGCGGGTTCACCGGCTTCAAGGCGGGAGACGGTGCCCTGGCGCAGATGGATATGGTCGCCGAGTGTGCCTTGCGTCAGGCCGGCATGTTTGCGGGCGCGGCGCAGGATGGCGCCGAGCTGTTTTTCGTTACGGGCGATTTGGTCGGTCATGGGTGCCTCCACGATCAATATACGTGAGTGCGTATAAAATGTCAATATACGGGTTTGCGTATGAGGTTGAAATATGCGCGGTCGCGTATAAAACCAGATTATACGTGAGCGCGTATCGCCGGTCACGTGGCCGGGCGGCTCTGCCGGGAGGCTTGGCCCGTGAGATAGGAGAGCGCGCTGGTGACGGCAGCCTCTCTTTCCATAGGATTGTGAATCGTGAAGGCGCGGCGGAAGTGGGCAACGGCGCTGCTGTAACCGTTTCCGGCCAGCCAGTTCAGGGCGGCCTGAGTTTCCGGGCAAGTCCGCAGGTCCTGCTCGACGCAGCGCTCTACGGCCGCCGCACAGATGCGCAGCGCTTCCTTCAGGTAGGAGCGGTCGCGGGCGCTATCCGCCCAGACGCCGAAATAGGCGACTTTGTCCGATTTGTTGTCTGAGAACATTTGTAGAACATAGCTTGGCGTCAGTCAGGAGGCCAAGGAGGACGTATTCCTAGCGGATGGGGCGCGTCCCTTGGGACCAGGCTCTAGGCGGAGCCCCGAGCCCCTGCCTCGCCGGGGGCTTTGCAGGGGCTCGGCCCATGCGGGTGACGATCCTTCGCGCGCAGTCAGGAGGGCTCGGGAGCCCACCACCAAAGCAGGGCCTGGCTTTCGGCTGTTTCCGCCGTCGCCCCTCAGCTGGTGAGGGCGACGGACGGCTCCAGACGAAGCAGGCAGCTGAAGCTGAAAAAGCCATCGTCTTACGGAAAGTGCTGACGCGCAGCGGCGACTGTGGCTAACCGTCAGAAAACACTGTTAACTTGTGTATCCATTGGCTACACTCCCGCCTCATGAAGGATGCCGGTCTCCGTATACGGGTGCAGCGCGAACTTCGCGATCAATTCCTGGACGCTTGTCGGGCAGATGATAGGCCCGCCGCGCAGGTACTTCGCGAGTTCATGCGAGATTATGTCGCCCGGCATATAGGAAGCACTGACGATAATCGAGGGCGTGCGTTGACCGCGCACCCTGAGGGCGAGTTGCGTAGGTTGAAACGCTAAGGGGGAAGACACTTGGGGGGTAAGTCAGGGGGGCAGTTGAAAGTCGCACGAGTCGCGGCCTCGCGCTTTGGTGGCGTGGGCGGCGAGGACGTCGCTCCCCATCTTCAGGAGCGCGACCATTGACGAAAGCCAGCCTAGATTTTGATCGGCTGCTCAAATTCCGCCTGGTCGTTGCCAGGTTCGGCGAAATGGACATCGCCAAATGGTGGAGCACACGCGGCCAACTTGGCCGGATGGGCGCACTCGCTCTCCGCCGCGGCTTCCCGCGCACGCACTATTTCGCGCAGGCCCGTTCTGTTTTCGCTGTTGCTGGCAACCGCTGTCGTGAAGTTTTCGCCCCTCCTGCGGGCGTGACGCTCTGGCACCTTCCAGAAGAGATTGAAGAGGAATTCGAGTCGCGGTGGGAGCATTGGCTCGATAGTGCCGATCAATGGGTTCCGTTTTTCCAGAAGCTGGAAAATATCCAAGAGAGTGACTTGAAGGAGGCGCTTCAGTCTCTCGTAATCATCAGCGACGCTGAGCAAGAGATGTTCTCGCGCTTGCGACGCACGGCCGAGGGGCGCGCCGTGCAGTTACCAACTCCTTTTAGCGGAACCGACCAGGATGTTGCCATGCTCGCACTCGGCTTTGGGCGCGGGGAGCCAGGCGCGCTAGCGGTTCCTTATTCGGAGATGGGGTAAGTCATGAAGAGTGTGACCGAGCCCTTCTCGCAAAGACTGCTCCGCAAAGGTGCTCTCGTTGAGGAGACCTACACCCTGTTTGCGCAATGGGCAGAAGGGGACTCTTTCGACAAGAACTTTGATCGTATCTTCTATGGTCATTTTCGCAGTGAAGGGTGGAAGAAAGAAGTGCGGTCGACTCTGCACCGCCGTTTCCGCGATCTAGGGGACGCAAAGCCGCTCATCGATCTAGCGCACAGAAGCTACAATCTGCTTGATTGGAAACTTTGCCTTCATTTTTGGATTGCGCTGCGCGAGACGATGTATGGCCTCTTCCTGGAGAACTGGCTATTTCCCCAATATGAGTCCGGTCGCCTTCTTCTGCGGACAGAAGATGCTGTGCCGTATGTCCGGCAGTCCTGGAAGACATTGAACGCCACGCGGGCTCCCCTATCGGAGTACGGCGCAGTCAGAACAGCACGCGATCTCCTGCGCATGGCACGTGATTTCGGGCTCCTGGAAGGGGAAGGTCCCGCGAAAAAGTTCGCTTCATTACAGCTCTCGGACGACTTGTTCCTGTACTTCTGTCATGCCGTCGCGACTGAGGAAAAGTCGACCTCTCGGGTTCCGACCAGCAATCTCTGGAAGCTGCTCATGCTTGATCAAGAACGGGTGCACGATCATTTGTTGCGACTGCATCAGTATCGCAAGCTCGATTACCAGATTGCCGGAAGCCTGGTGCAGCTGACGCTGCCGTGCGCCAGTGCCTCTGAATATGCAGAGAGGATGGCAGCATGAGTGACCTCTTGCACCGTATCAAGACCAGTCTTGAAACCGTTCTCGAACTTCCTGATCCTCGCGAGCGCATAAGCGCATATCACGACATGCCCTATGCTCTGTTCCGGTATGAGCCCGAGGAAGAGTTCGAGTTGCGCAGGCAGGCGTCGCTCCTAGAGACCCGTCTTACGCAGAAAGGAAAGCGCATCAAGCGCATATCCTTGGCCGAATGCCTGGACAAAGCGATGACAACCCAGCGTCCACTTAATGAGTGGTTTGATACTGAGCGGGAGCAAGGAACGGAGACTATAGTCGAAACCGTGCACTCTGTTCTTTCAGAATACACGCCGCTTGTAGACCTCGTTGCCGAGCAGATGCCGGATGATCCCGATCCTCTTTCCGACATCGTGTTCATTATGCGCACGGGAGCCCTTTTCCCTGTCTATCGGACCTTCTCGCTACTGGAACAACTGAAAGGGCGTGTCACTGTTCCGACAGTGCTCTTCTATCCGGGCGATCTGGATGGGGCAGCCGGCCTTCGCTTCATGGGCGTGCTGGCGGCTGAACATAACTATCGCCCCAAAATATTCTGACAGGGCCAAAGCAATGACTGAAAAAATCAAAAACCTGTTCGCAAACGATATTCATCGACGCATTGAAGAAGTTATCAAGGTCGATCAAACCACGGACGACGTGCTGCGCGATGAGATCAGCGAGTATGTCGTGACCGATGCCATTCGGTCTCACTACACTGGCATTTTCGACGCCTATAGTGAAACGCCCAACAAGCCCCACGAAGGTATTGCGATCTGGGTGTCAGGCTTCTTCGGCTCGGGTAAGTCGAGCTTCGCCAAAATGCTCGGGCTCTCAATCGAAAACCGTGCAATAGCGGGCGTTCCTGCAGCAGATCGATTTGCGCAAAGGGCGGGTGACAACAAGCTTCAGGTCCTTCTCAAGACAATTAACGAGAAGATTCCGACGCACGCCGTTATCTTCGACGTCTCAACTGACCGTGGCATACGGACGGGCAATCAGTCTCTCACTGAAATCATGTACGGTCTGTTTCTCCAGAGCCTTGGCTATGCCAAGGATCTGGATTTGTCAGAGCTTGAGATAGCCCTTGAGGAAAAGGGTCGGCTCGAAGATTTTGAAGCCGAGTATCGGAAGCTGTTCGACAAGGAGTGGGCATCCGAAAAGGGTAAAGTCGCATTTGCGCTGAGCGAGGCGAGCCGCGTCCTGCACAGCCTTGATCCTCAAACCTACCCCATGGCAGATTCTTGGGTAAAGGCGGTCAAGAACAAAGCCGATATATCACCCGGGAAGCTTGCCGAGCGGGCGAATGAGCTGATGAAGCGTAGGCGCCCTGGCCAGTCGCTGATGTTTGTGATTGACGAGGTAGGGCAGTTCGTCGCCCGCGATGTTCAGAAAATGCTCGATCTGCAAGCGGTCGTGCAGAGCCTGGGCGTGAAGGGTCGCGGCAAGCACTGGATCGTCGTCACATCTCAGGAGAAGCTCGGCGAGCTTGTCAGTGGTCTCGACGACAAGAAAATCGAACTTGCACGCCTCATGGACCGCTTCCCTTTGCAGGTCCACTTGGAACCCTCCGACATTTCCGAGGTAACGAGCAAGCGCGTCCTGTCAAAAAATGGTCCGGCGGAGAAGGCACTCGGCGACCTCTTTGATCAGCATCGCGGACGATTCACCGAGCACACCCGTCTGACGGCTGACATAAAGTTGCCGGAGCTCACCCGTGACGGTTTTATCGATCTCTATCCGCTCCTTCCTTATCAAATCGACCTCATCATCCAGGTCGTATCGGGCCTGCGGACGCAGGGGGGGGCAAGCAAACACGTCGGGGGCGCTAACCGCACCATCATCAAACTCGCTCAGCAGCTGCTGATTAACCCGGCTGTGAATCTAGCCGACCAGACAGTGGGCGCGGTGGCCCGGCTCGATCAGGTGTACGATCTGGTTGAAGGCAACATTGGCTCTGAGGTCAGGGCAAAGATTTCGGCGATTTCGAAGGAGCTTGAGCATCCCCTCGCGCAGCCCGTCGCCAAGGTGATCTGCCTCCTTCAGTATGTGAAGAGCGTCCACCGCACAGCAGAGAACATCGCAGCGGCGCTACATCCCGGCGTTGCTGGGGATTCCCAGCTCGCGGCCGTGAAGGAAGCGATCCGTCAGCTGGAAGCGGCCAACAAAGTGCGGCTCGGAGACGACGGATACCGCATTCCCACGCCGGCAGAAGATGACTGGGAGCGCATTCGCAACGGCATAAGCCCCAAACCGGGTGATGCCCACCGAATCTATTCAGAGGTGTTGGCGTCCTTCTGGCAGCCCCAGCCCAGCCACACGCTTCTTGATACCAAGACATTCAAAGCGGGTCTCGCCATTCATGGGCGCCAAATCGTCGACGGTGACATGATGTTTCATGTGCATCTAGCCGACGATGGGGCAACGTTTGGTGCACTCGCCACGGAACTCCGCACCCGTAGCCAGCAGGAGCGGAAGAACGTCTTTTGGGCCGTCTCGCTCAACGACGCCATCGATAGAGAGATAGTTGAGCTCTTCCGCTCCAAGGAAATGTTGGCGCGCAAGGAGCGCGAAGCAAAGACGGCGGATGAGACCGCGCTCATCGGCGAAGAGAAGATCAGGCAAAGGCGTCATCAGGATGAGCTGCGGCGCCTGCTGCGAGCGGCTTGCCTTGCGGGGAGTGTGAGTTTCCGAGGCAACGATAGAAGCCCGGATGACCGGGCTGTGGATGTAGGCAAAAGCGCATCCGATATCCTCGCTGACGTACTGCCGGAGGTTTTTGACCGGTTCAAAGAGGCAGCCGCGCGGCCCGCGGACGTCAAGAAGGGCGTCGATGCGCTATTTGTCGCCGAGAACCTGCAGGGGCTTCCCACGGTGTTCGGTACGCTGGGACTTCTGCGGGATGAAAAAAACAAAACCGTGTTCCGTGTTGAAAGCGGCGCGATGGCCGAAGTTTTATCGCGCATCGAGGACCGGGCAAACTACGGCGACACCGCTAGTGGGCGCTATCTTGCCGACGAGTTTGCAAAGGAGCCGTTTGGCTGGGACTTTGAAGTTGTCAGGCTTCTGGTTCTTTCCTTGCTGCGGGCCGGAAAGATACAGGTCACAAGCCGCGGCCAGACCATCGACTCCGCCACCGGGATAGAGGCGCGCGACACGTTCTCGAATAACAACTTCTTCCGCCAGGCCTCCTTCCGGCCAAAGAAAGGGATCGAGTTCGAAGAACTTGTGAAAGCGTCGGAAGCGTTCCGGGATACGTTCGGAACCGAGGTCCGCGAGCTGAACGCGGGCGCCATCGTCTCCGAGCTTCGAAAGGAGATTGCCCGTCACGAAGACACCGTCGCCTCTGCTCTGGGCCAGCTGAACACCTACCGGCTGCCGGGCGCCGCTCTCCTCGAAGGGGCGATAGGCGAGATGAAGGCGGTTCTGCGTGGCTCAGAAGATAACGCCATTGCGACGTTCAATGCCTCACACCGCTCAATCAAGGACGCCATCAAGCGCGCAACAGAGCTTGAGCAGGCACTCACGGAACCACGATTGAAGGATTTGGAACGGGTACGTGACGCGCTGAGCGCAGCATGGCCCTTCCTCCAAAGCGAGCCGGACATAACCGACGAGCTGCGAGCGAAGGCAGAGCAGCTGGGAGATTTTCTTCAGCGGGAAACCTTCTACCGGGAACTGCCAACAATTGAGCAGCATGCGACAGCGATCAACGCTGAGTACGGCCGCCGGTTTGAGAATGCGATGGACGCACGGGTTGCGGCCTACTCTCAGGCTCTGGACAGACTAATGCATATGCCGGGATGGGGGGAAATCACTGAGGAACGCCGAGATAAGCTTGCGGCGCCGCTTCAGCGAGGCGCGACCCGCAATCAGGAGAGCGTGTCCATTCCTCAACTGCGGTCGGAGTTGGATGCGTGTGAGAGCCGCTTCCGGGACGCAATCGCAGAGCTGCACCGCATTGTGGACGGCGACCGGGTCGCGACTGTGAAGCTGGGCGGATACTTCTCAGGAGGGATCGAGACCGAAGAGCAGCTTGACGCAGCGCTGGCGGGCATCCGGGAGGAGTGCACCCGCCTGATAGGCACCGGCAAGAAAGTGATTGTTCAATGACGGGCGGGCATCATGGATAAGGCGACCCGCAGCGCCATTGAGCGCGCAACCCAGCAGGCCCGCAAGCTGCTTGATGAGGATTTCTCGTCTCAGCTCGAAGGCACTTTCGACGTTCTGCGCAGCGGCGTTATAGCGGCTGAAGGCGGCGCACACCTTTCTGCCCGCCAGAAGTTTCAGCGTGGAAAGATTGTTGCCGCCATTGACCACAAGAGAGCTGCGGGGACGACCCCCGCAGCGGCGATCACCGACTATGTCCGAGACGCCGCTTTCACTACTCTGAACCGCTTTGTCGCGCTCAAGATGCTCGAAGCCCGTCAGCTAGTACAGGAGTGCATAACGAAGGGCGAGCAATCTGGCGGGTACAAGGAATTCTGTGGGATGGCCCCCGGATTGGCGCTGCTGCCTGAAGGCGCAGGGTATCGCCTTTACGTGGAAAGCCTGTTCGACGAGTTCTCGACCGAGATCAAGGTTCTTTTCGATCGGCGTGATGCAGCCTCAGTGCTGTGGCCGAAGCGGCAGACGTTTGAAACTTTGCTCTGTATCCTAAATGCCCCTGATCTATCAGATGTCTGGGGCGAAGATGAGACGATCGGCTGGGTCTACCAGTTCTTTAACAGCGGCGATGAGCGCAAAAAAATGCGCGAGCAAAGCCAGGTGCCGCAGAACAGCCGAGAGCTTGCCGTACGCAATCAGTTCTTCACGCCGCGGTATATTGTACAGTTTCTCGTTGACAATACGCTCGGGCGCCTCTGGTTTGACATGCTCGAAGAAGGTACCGCGCTAGGCGAGCTGTGCCAATTCTTGGTACGAACCAACGGCCAAGGAAGGCAACGAAGGTCAAGAAAGGACCCGCGCGATCTCCGCATTTTGGACCCCGCTTGCGGCTCCGGTCATTTCTTATTGTACAGTTTTGACCTGCTACTGGCGATGTACGAGGAGGCGTGGTCGACAAAAGGCCCCGAACCGAAAAGTGAGTCGACTGGACGTTCATTGCGCGAAGACTATGCAGACATCGCAGACCTTCGGCGTGCCGTACCAAAGCTGATTATCGAACTAAATCTCCATGGCGTCGACATTGATCCTCGGTGCGCGCAAATCGCGGCATTGGCGTTGTGGTTGCGCGCGCAGCGAGCTTGGAAGGAAGGCGGCATTGCCGCATCAGATCGACCGCGCATAGAGCGGACGCATATTGTCATCGCTGAGCCAATACCCGGCGACGCGGGGATGGTCGATGAATTTGCGGCTCGTCTCGATCCCCCCCTCTTGCGCGACCTGTTCAAAAAGATGGTCAGTGAGAGCCGCTTGGCCGGCGAACTTGGAACTCTCCTGCGTGTGGAAGACGGTATTGCACCGGAACTCCACCGCGCTCGGGAGCAGTTTGTGAATCAACGCGAGATGACCGGACTTCTTCCAGGCCTGGACCTTGTTGTGCCCCAAGGCTCCCTCGATCTTTCTGGTATCGATGACGATCAATTTTTTCAGGAGGTTGAGGCTCGCATCGTCGATGCCTTGCGGATGTTTTCAGAGACGGCAACAGGTAGCGCGAGCGTGCGCCGAAGACTATTCGCGGGGGATGCGGCTCAAGGTGTCGCGCTGATCGATTTGGTACGTAACCGCTTCGATGTCATTTTGATGAACCCGCCCTTTGGAGAGTTACCCGAGACGGGCAAGAGCGCGCTGGGAAAAGCACGCGCTCGGCGGCCATTCGATGCATATGCCCAATTTCTGTATCGTTCCGTTGAGTTGTTATCGCCTTCTAGTTACGTAGGAGCAATTGTTTCAAAGACATTTATGACTCACGCGGAGTTCGAAGCTACTCGGCGATGGATGCTAAGCGAAGATGGATCACTAAGTTTGTTCGTCGAACTTGGTGCCGGGGTTCTGGATGCTGCGGTGGAAGTCGCCGCTATCACGCTTTCTCCTGGCGCGACAAAAACCACGACGTTCTTTGATCTTGTTTCGGCGAGCGACAAGGGCCCAGCTCTCAGAGCGGCTTGCGATCCTGCTAACGCGGGAAAACCTGTAATCCGCGAACACGCGCAATTTCTGAGTATGCCGGGTGTACCCCTCGCGTATCGCCTAAGCGCCGACGCGGCCAGTTCGATTGCTGAAGAAGCCACTCTTTCTGATTTCGTCGACGGCGCGTGGGGTCTATTCACAGCGGCAGATGATCGATTTCTACGAGCGTGGTGGGAAGTTGACCCTCAATTGCTAGGAACTCGTTGGCTGCCTTTCGCTAAGGGTGGAACGCCGCTGGCCTTTTTCGGGGAACCGCTTCTTGTCGTTCGATGGGAGGACGAAGGAGCTCAAATCCTGAGCCGAAAGGGAGATCGAGGACAAGTGCTCGCTCGCGCTCCGAATAAGGACAGATACGGCCTTCCTGGATTGACATACTCCAGCATCTCTTCGTCAGGACTCCGTGTAAGACCCCTCAATGAGGGATCGGTATTCTCAATAAAAGGACCTGCCTTATTTCCGAAGGAGTTTAGCCAGGATCGTCTGCGTTTGCTGGAGCTGCTCAACACAGGTGAAGTTAGCTACCTACTCTCTACGTTAAGCTCTAATCGATCAGCTGAACTAAACTACGCCCTGCGTATTAGCATTCCGCGTGACTGGGAAAGCCACTTCTCAGGCGAAATTGCTAAGGATTTGTGCCGGCTGCAAAGGTGGTTTGCTACAGGATCAGAAATCTCGCGCTATTTTCTGGGCTATCCGCTCGAACGAGATCGATGCGGGCCGTCTAGCACGATCGAGGTCGAGAACCTCCTGCGTAAACTAAGTGACGCTGGCAAAAGTGCCTTCCTTAAGATCGGTCTGAACGACGAGGCTGTTGAGAATTATCGCCCGCGCGCGCACCACCTTTCATCGCAACCCGAAGCAAATTTACAATCAATCATAAGTTATTTTATTGGTGTTGCCTTCGGTCGATGGAAATCGACGCGCGTCAGCCCCGAAAAGGTAGAGGACGCGCTCCCCAGCGAATTTGCTCCAGTGCCGCGCATCCCGGATGCAGCTCTCAATAGCACTCTTTCCAGCGCTGATATGCCTAAGATACTCGTAGATGATGCCGGGCATAATAATGATGTTGCTGACCAAATTGTTACGACGGCGTCAAATTTTAGCGAACGTGTTTTGCATATAGACGACAGAGAATACATCAGACAATATATGAGAAGTGAATTCTTCAGGTCTCATATATTGCTGTATTCGGAATCGGGACGAAAAGCGCCGATATACTTACAAATTTCAAGCCTTTCGGGAAGATACTCGCTTTGGCTGTATTATCACGCTCTCTCGAAAGACACTGTCTATGCGCTTCAAAACGAGTTTACCGCGCCGAAAATTCTGCACGAAGAGCGCAAACTTGCCGAAATGAAGGCTGAGGGCGGAGCGGCGCCATCGGCATCTAGGCGTAAGGATATTTCACTGCAAGAGGGTTTTGTCGATGAGCTGCGAACTCTATTCGACGAGCTAAAGCTAGTTGCGCCACTATGGAATCCAACTCTCGACGATGGTGTGATTGTAACAATGGCGCCACTGTGGCGGTTGTTTCCACAGAATAGACCTTGGCAGACCGAACTTAAAGGTAAGTGGGAAGAGTTGGTTGGGGGTCAGTGTGACTGGGCGCAGATCGCGATGCATCTGTGGCCCGAGCGCGTTGTTCCAAAATGCGCAGAGGACCGCAGCCTAGCGATCGCTCACGGACTTCAAGGTATATTCTGGGAGTTATCCAGCGATGCGAAGTGGCGGCGTCGACTAACTCCAACGCGTACGGTAGAGGAGCTCGTTCTGGAACGAACTTCGATAGCTGTTAAATCTGCGCTGAAGGGGTTGATCGATGCTCCGGCGGCAAGCACTGCGAAGGCACGAACGCGGAGGTCGGCATAATGACGATCTCCGAGGACACCATCAAGAATGCCGTTCTTCGTTACCACCGTGAATACGACAGGTACCTAAAACTTTCTGCGCGCGTGGCTGAGATATGCCGGTTTGAAATTGTCGAGGGGAATGCGATCCGAGCCCAGGTGACGTTTCGTGCCAAGAGCCCCAAGAGCCTTGAGGGCAAACTGCGCCGGTTTGCGGCTTCCGGCAAGAAGAACCTGTCGAGCGTACAGTCCGTCTTTGACGAAATCCGCGATCTCGCTGCCGTCCGCATTGCGACCTATGAGCAGCGGCATGAGGACCAGATAGTTCAGTTGGTCTGCAAGAGGTTCGCTGACCATAAGGGGGGTGTTCCAGCACCTGAGCGAAAAGACAAGAACGCCTCCGACAACACTAACTTCTATCGTGCTTCGCATATCGAAGCATTTCTGCCCGATACCGATGTGATCGGCACTTATGCCAATGTTGTAGACGTTCCCTGCGAGATTCAAGTCTGTAGCATGATGGCTCACGTGTGGAACGAGATTGAGCACGATCTAGGCTACAAGCCGGTCACAGGTTCGCTTTCCGAGCAGGAGCGCAGCCTTCTTGTTTCACTCGGCTTTGCTGTCCGGCAGGGTGATATCACGATAGGGAATCTGTTCGCCGAAACCGAACGGCGGCAGCAATTGCACGGTGGCGCCTTCACCGACGTCTATGACTTCGTTGCGCGAGTTCGCGGATGGTTCCCCGAGGTCGATTTTGGCCGAAACGCTGGCCCTCTTTATGAAGCTTTGCAGCCTGTGCGGCTTGCATCACCCGAGAGTATTCGGAAGCAGATAACGGCTCCTGAACCCATGACCGCAGCGGCTCAGCAGGCACTTGATGAGTTCTCATCAAAACTGACAGCGAGGGGTGATGTGCGGTTCAATCTTGACCGAAACTCTTCCGATCTATTGCTTGTTTTACTTTTGCCAAAGGTGGCCCCTTACATTGTTTCAACATCAAGTGATGCCGTTTCCGACGGTATTGCGCGCATTCGATGGTTAGCAGCCCGCTTCCAAGAGCTGTCCAAGGTCGACTCCGGAGGAACAGGCTGAATGAACCCGCTTCATGACTACATATCAAAACAGCTCGCTGAGAAACTCAAGCTACGCAAGGTCGTCGTTTGGTACGATCATCGCCGGGAATTCGTGTCGTATGTCCGCGAACTCCGCGGTGGAGTCCGCACCGGTCCAGAGGCCGTGCCCGTTAGTGTTTCAGGCGTGCCCGTCCAGTTGACTGAATATGATGGCTCGATGTTTGAACTTCGTGCCGTCACAGAGCCTTATGTCAGCGGAGATATACCCTCAGAGAACGTGATCATTTATCTGCCCGGCTGCGAGCGTGATCGCCAGGGCTCTGTCTTGATGGAGCTTGAGAAAGCCGGAGAGTGCTACGAGCCACAGTTGAAGCGTCTCGCTCGAAATGTCCTGCGTCAGCGTTATACCGATGGCGTCATTGATGACATGATGGCGCCAGAACATGTGTCGTACGACGATTTAGCGCGCGCGGCCTCGGATACATCATCAACCGAAGCCCCATCTGTTCTCCGGTCCATTTTTCACAATATCAGCCACGACGGGATTATTGCCGCTTGGCTCGCGAGTGATGAACGCGATGCAGAGATGGAGGCAAAGGAAGCAACGCGGGAACTGCTGAAGCTCGTCCGCTCGAAGCTTGGACTTGAGCTTCCAGAGGACGCCACGCTTTCTAGATTGCGGTCTATCACGCTGCGCTATGTGCTTGCCGGGGAATTTAGAGGTGACTTGCGCTGCCCTGCTCCCTCAGCTCTCGACGGCCTCCCGGCGCCTAAAGCCAAGGATGAGGCGGCAGCGTCTAGTGAACTTGCCCGCAGCCTGCGGGCGAAATTTCCCGCGCAGTACCCGGCGATGGCAGATCGTGTGGAGGCTGAGTTAGGGCTGCGCGAGGATGCCGTTCCTGCAAGCGCGCTCGGCTCGATTGACACCTTCAGATTTGAAGAGCGGGCACTCCTCGCACACTGCGGCGAGCTCGTTGCGCGTCGCGATTTCGATGAGGCTCTCAGTGTCATCGGCGAGCGGGAACACAGCTTCTGGCTAGATCGCGATGTAGGGCGAAAAGCACAGTGGGAAGCATGTCGTCGCATGGCCGAACTGGGCAGGCTCAGCGTCAACGTCAAGGCCGCAGTAGGTAAAGCATCCGGCGACGCAAGCACCTGGATTGACGCCTATGCGTCCAAAGAGGGCTGGTTCCGACTAGATCAGGCGCAGCGACGCCTCGAAGCGTGGATCGCCAATCTTGATGACGAGCCTAATGAACGCCCCCTTGGTGTTGTCCGAAGCGCCTACGACGAAGCCTGCCGTGCTATGGCTGAAGGGTTCACGAAGACTCTTGTGGCGGCCAAGTGGACGGTTCCTGACGCCCTCCATCAAACGCGTATTTATAGCGAGGTCGTTTCCGCTCAGCCAAAGCCGGTCGCGTATTTTTTCGTTGATGCCATGCGTTTTGAGATGGGGGTGGAGCTGGCGGAGCGGCTGCCAAAGTCAGTCGAAGTGAGCGTCCGGCCCGCCGTATGCGCTCTTCCCAGCATTACACCGATTTGCATGGCCGCGCTTCATCCGGGCGCGTCGTCCAGTTTCAGCGTTGTGGAAGAGGGAAGCGCGCTTGGCGTCAGGATCGACGACGCCTTCCTTCCAGACCTCACCGCCCGTAAGAAGTTCGCTGCGTCTCGCATTCCCGGCTTAGCTGATATGTCGCTCGACGAATTATTGAGCCTTCAGCCGTCGAGATTGGCCAAAAAGATCGAAGGCGCACAAGTTGTTATCGTGCGCTCGCAGGAGATAGACCATGCCGGCGAGCGGGGGTTCACGTTCCAGGCTCGTCAGGTCATGGACACCGTCATCGACAATCTGGCAAGAGCGATCCGCAAGCTCGCCGCATCTGGGATCGAGCATTACGTTGTCACGGCTGATCATGGACATCTTTTCCATGCTTCCGACCGTGACGAGTCGATGAGGATCGAGGCTCCAGGAGGGGATCAGATTGAACTTCATCGTCGCTGCTGGATTGGGCGCGGTGGATCGACACCCTCCGGCTGCATCCGTGTGACGGCCGCCGCTCTTGGTTATGACTCCGATCTGGACTTTGTGTTTCCTATCAGCAGTGGGGTGTTCAAAGCCGGCGGCGATCTCGCCTTTCACCATGGCGGTCCATCTTTGCAGGAGCTGATCATACCGGTCGTTACGGTGCGTATGAAAGCCCCGGAACGCGCACGGTCCTCCGTCGGCCCGGTAGCAGCGACCGGCATCCCCGATGCCGTAACCAATCGCATTTTTAGCGTTAGCATCCAACTAGATGGCAAGAACCTCTCGCTCTTTTCGAACGAGCTGCTTGTACGGCCCTTACTTGTATCTGAAGGCAAACAGGTTGGTGCTGTCGGCATGGCTGTAGACGGGGAGTTTGATCGGACGACCGGCTGCGTCAAGCTTCAGGCCGGAAAACCAGTCACGGTCGCGTTCTTGCTCAGTGATGAGAGTGTCCCCAGCCTGCGTATCGTCATTCAAGACCCGGCCACCGACGCGGAGTTGTTCCGATCCCCCAATGACATACCCATTCGCCTTGGAGTTTAAGCATGAGTAGTGGAAACCCGCCGACCCGCGACGGACTTGACGACAAGGCAAATCACCTTTTTGCCGGTAAGGTTGTCCGCAAGGACCTTGTCCGAAAGGTGAAAGTGGGCGCAAACGTTCCTGTTTTCGTGCTGGAGTTCTTGCTTGGAAAATATTGCGCATCGTCGGATGAAGTTTCTATCCAGATGGGCTTGCAGGTCGTCAATGACACGCTCGCCAACAATTACATTAGGCCCGATGAATCAGCCAAAGCACAGAGCAAGGTAAAAGAACGGGGAAAATATTCTTTTATCGATAAACTGAAAGTACGCCTTGTTGACTCCGATTACTGGGCAGAAGGTGTCAACTTCAATAACAAGTTCCTTCATATTCCTAGTCAGTACGTACGCGACTACGAGCGTCTATTAATGGGTGGCGTCTGGGCGCAAGTCGATATGCGCTTTGAGAGCGATGAGGAATCCAAGGGCAAGAACCCGTTCTGGATCGATAAGCTCACGCCAATCCAGATCGCAACCTTTGACCTTGATGAATATCGGAACGTACGGAAGGAGTTTTCGACCGACGAGTGGATCGATCTCATGATCCGCAGCATGGGATATGAGCCTCGGGATATGACGAGGCGTCTGAAGCTTCTCTTTCTTGTCCGTCTCATTCCCCTTGCTGAGCGGAACTATAACCTCATCGAACTCGGGCCGCGCGGTACAGGCAAGAGCTATGTCGTACAAGAAGTGTCGCCCTACACGGCGCTCCTGACTGGCGGCAGCACGGTCGCCAATCTCTTCGGTCATATGTCAGGCCGTCAAAAGGGGATGGTCCAGATATGGGATGTGGTCGGTTTTGACGAGGTCGCCGACCTACAGAAGATGCCTAAAGAAGTCATCACCACGATGAAAACCTACTGTGAGTCTGGAACATTCCAGCGGGGCCAGGAGGCTGTCGCCGGTGATGCCAGTATCGCCATGTTCGGTAACACCAATCAACCGATCGACGTAATGGTTCAGACTGGCCACTTGTTTGCGCCGATGCCTGACACAATTCGCGATGACATGGCTTTCATTGATCGGCTTCATTTTTATGTTCCCGGCTGGGAGATTCCGCAGATGCGGAACCAGTTGTTCACCGACCACTATGGATTTGTAGTGGACTACCTCGCCGAAGCGCTGCGCGAGATGAGGAAGCACAATTTTACGGAGATCATTGACCGGCATTTTTCACTGGGCGCCCACCTTAACGCTCGTGATCGCAAAGCTGTCAGAAAGACTGTGTCCGGTCTGATGAAGATTCTTCACCCACACGGTGATGTCACGCAGGAAGACCTCACAGAAATTCTAGAGTTAGCTCTTGAAGGTCGGCGGCGCGTGAAGGAGCAGCTCAAGAAAATGGGTTCATTTGAGTACTATCAGACCTCATTCAGCTACACCCTCCAAGACACTGGAGAGGAGAGATTTGTCGGCGTTCCAGAGCAAGGGGGCCGTGACCTGATATCTGCCGATCCGTTATCGCCGGGTACCGTCTACACGGCCGGCGTTACAGCTGATGGCACTGTTGGGCTCTACCGACTGGAAGTTTCAATTTCAAGTGGAACGGGAAAGCTCAAGCTGGCCGGGGGGATTTCCGGGGCAATGAAAGAATCCGTACAGCGAGCTTTCAGTTACGTCCAAGCCAAGAAGACAGATTTTGGGATCGCGCGTGACCTGGAGACGTCTGATATGCATGTCGAGGTCATTGACCTCTTAGGCAACCGCGTGGAAGCCGAAGTCGGTGTGGCCTTTTTCGTTGCCGCTTATTCAGCACTGAGGAAGACGCCTGTCAGTTCAGGCTTGCTCGTTCTTGGAGACATGAGCGTACAGGGGAACATCAAGCCTCTTCGTTCCCTCACTGAACCGCTTCAAGTCGCAAAGGACAACGGTGCGAAGCGTTCCCTCATTCCAATTGAAAATAAGCGAAACTTCCTCGACGTAAGTGCCGACATCATGGAGCATGTCGACCCCATTTTTTATGGCGATCCGAAAACCGCAGCCATGAAGGTTCTGGGCAACGTATAGCTAGTATTCATCTCCTCTGTGCCTTTGGCTCAATCCATGACGCCATCAGGGCCGGGCGCGCCGCCCGGTCAACGGCCTGCCCGCACCACCCCGGCGTTGCCGGGCCGTGTTGGCCGTACCCGCTTGCAGCGGTGACCCGGCGGCTTGTCCGCCCGGCCTTTCTCCTTGGCGTCTTGAGCCAACCGACAACAAAGGAGAAAGTCATGACCGAGACGCTATCTATACCTCTGAACAAACTCGTCCCTTGGGACGGCAATGTCCGTAAGACCGGCGTGGCCGAAGGAATCGATGAGCTATCCGCCTCGATTGCCGCGCATGGGCTTCTGCAGGCGCCCATCGTCCGCAAGATCAAAGGCGGCAAGTATGCTGTCGTCGCCGGTCAACGCCGATTGCTCGCACTGAAGCTGCTGGTGGAGAAGGGTACCATCGCTGCAAATACGGACGTCCCGTGCCAACTAGTAGCTGCCGAAGCCGATGCTGGTGAAATCAGTCTTGCTGAGAACGTCGTGCGTGTCGCCATGCACCCGGCAGATCAGTTCGAAGCGTTCCGTGATCTCGTTGATCGCGGTGTCGACGTAGCGTCCGTCGCAACACGGTTGTGAGCGCGACGAGCATCCCACGGCTTTCGTCTGTTGACGGAGGAGGAGCCGTCCGCTGTTTTAGAACTTCTGCTTTGCGCGCTTTGGCATGAAGTAGCTTCGGATATTGACGAGCGCCTCGGC
>Ga0228710_1002680_pt1 | contig 28202 bp, 15 predicted proteins | sample MedpolnodulmetaG_FD_177995 | JGI IMG/M metagenome (GOLD analysis project Ga0228710, IMG submission 177995) | Root nodule microbial communities from Medicago polymorpha collected in Santa Monica, California, United States - pink nodules | ecosystem: Host-associated > Plants > Roots > Nodule... | reverse complement strand
TTGCTTCTGATGACGTGTCTTCAGGAGCTCTTCTTCAGACTCGTTTCTTCAGACGCAGTTCTTCAGACTCATTCTTCCAGATGCTTTAAGCTTCAAATTAATTCCTTTGCTCTTGAACTTGTTCAATTAGAATCTCTAAGAATAGTACTTTGATTATGGATCCTGCACACTTGAACAAATTGTTTAGCATATCCAATTGATTATTTTTAATACCTTGTTATTGTCAAAACTCAATAGGTGACTTGTGAAACACCCTTGTTCCAACACACACAATCTCCATTAACTCATGGCCAACAAGTTTACTAAGAGAGATTGAAAAATGGATTAGAAATTTCAAATGGAGTGGGGATATACAAAAAAGAAAGATAGTAATTGTTGCTTGAAAGAAGGTTTGTGCTGATCTTGATGAAAGGGGGCTAGGAACAAAATCTTTGATTTGCCTTAATGAAGCTACCAGTCTCAAACTTCGCTAGGACTGATTACATTCTAAGGAGCAATGGGCTATCATCATTAGAAGTAGAACTCTAAGGGGTGCAGATTGTATTCATCATCATACCCATTCTTCCATATGGAGTGGAATTAAGCAGGAATTCAATACAATCAAAGAAAACCCTAGTTGCCTAGTTAGAAATGGGGATAACATCCAGTTTTGGCTAGATTTCTGGTGCAGGGAGCCTCTTATACAAGGTCTTAATCTCTCTTTGAATCAGATCCAAAATCTTCCTCAATGCATGAGTAGTTATATTCAGAATAATTAGTGGGACATCCTTAATGAACTACTGCATGCTATGCCAGATCTGAGAAGTCTTGTTACTCAAGTAACCATGCTAGTGCAGCAGAAATAGGATGAATTGATCTGGTGTCATAACACTAATGACACTTTATCTATGAAAGAAGCTTATGAGTTCAAAAAGTATCACTATCCTAAAAACAAATGGGCAAAGCTGATCTGGTCCTAAGATTATCCTCCCTCAAAGTCCCTCATGGTGTGGAGATTAATGGTCAACAAGCTACCAACTGATGAGAATCTCACTGAGAGAGGTTGTAACCACCATTCCATGTGCTCCCTTTGCTCTAAACAATCAGAAAACTCTTTTCATCTGTTTTTTGAATGTCCATACTCAATCAATATTTGGTGCTGGTTTTCTACAATTCTGAATCTCAATCTGCATTTTCAATGTATTGAAGATATCTAGTATATTTGTGAAAGAGCATGGAATCCACAATGCAAAGTTACAATCATAGCAGCTATGATCAACATCATTAATTCCATCTGGTATGCTAGAAACCAAGTCAAATTCAAAAATCAAAGAATTCATTGGAAAAGCTATATTTCTACTGTTTTAGCTAACACAACATTCATAGGTAACCACACATATGCAGTGGCGTCTTCTGTTATGTATGATTTTATCATTTTGAAGAAATTCAATGTGAATGTGCACCCTCCCAAAGCACCTCAAATCATTGAAGTTATGGAACCCTTCTATCTTTCAATGGATCAAATGCAACACTGATGACATAAATTTAAACTTCAACATAGTTGAAATATGTGGTTAATTATGTTCATTTAATAATTATGTTTCATACTTCATGAAATTCTTGTGTCCTTTGTGTATAAAATTTAGTTTTCATCTCATATTTATGAAAATTAATTAATTAATTTCCTCTTGTTATAAATAATAATTTTTTTTAATGTTCAAAAAAATTTATGAATGTTAATTTTGACATGATTCCTAATGATTGATGGAGTCTATCACAAAAAACTCGAATTATATTTCTTAGTAGTCCTCCAATCAACGAGGCACAAATGAAGTACAACATGCAATAGCCTTTGACATTCTCATTTCCTAATTATTATAAGATATATCTATACTAACAAATTGTTTAAATTAGCTAAGTGATGAATATAGGCAACCAACAAGAACAACCGAAAAAGTCGAATATATTCAGAAGCGTGTTTGAGATATTTGTCGTGAGATGAAAATAAAGTGCATTGGTATGTCGTATGCAATTCAGAAAAGAGATTATTAGAGAGATGTTTGTTTCATGTAAGTATGATCTCATATGTATGCACCTAATCTAAAATGTTTCAAATTTATTTATCATAATAATTTAATTAGGTGGTTTGATTATTTCTTGGTTAAGCATGTGATTTGTTGGAGGAATGTTGGATAAGTATTTTTATCTGATTTCTTCAACAGTTGATAGTATGATACATGTGCCAAAACAAAAGGGACTGGAGGAATATAGATATAGTTACAAACTTTGATCGTTTTAGATTTTTCGTTTCTTGAACTTTCATAATGTTTGAGTATTCAGTATGGATTATGAATGAATTAACTAAAGATGCAATTGCTATTTCATAACTAGTAGTGGCATTTGTCACTGCCAGAGCTACTATTACATGTTACCAAAGAAGCTACCATTTCAATAGTGTAGGAAACACCATATAACCAAATTGAAACATATTTACTCATAGAGCAGTCACTTGAGGCTATCTTGGTTGAACTAAGAGCACAATCAAAACAATTTTTAACACACACACATGTATTTAACACACATACACATATATATGGGTTGCTAACTTACTCCCACCAAAAAACATGAAGGAGTAAGTTAGTAAGCCTACTCCCACTTGTATTTTACTAAAAACTTCAATGTATCTTTAGTAAACATCACTCTAATCAAGGGGTGTTACTGTAATTTGCTTTTCTAATAATTTTTTTGGTCGAAACTTTATTTTTAACGTGCTTCTTCATTTTCTTTATTTCAAAGGAACGTGCTTCTTCATTGTTGATGGCATTTTTTCTGTTGCGGTTGATGGCATTTTTTCTGTTGCGGTTGTTGTATTTTTTTTTAACGTGCTTCTTCATACCATTTCAGTACTTTCTTATACATTTTTATTATTTCACATGCATTTTTTTTTATGAATTTGCACTGCACATCATATAATATCCACATAAAATAATGTATTTTTTTTTTTAAAAAAATGATAAGGTTGCTTCACGTTTTCATTACGCCACAAAATTTAAACTTCAGGATTTTGTTTTTTTTGAAGAATTTACAAAAAAATTTAAGTAGCTAGCTTCACAATAAAAAAAGTTGTACCAAAATTAAATAAATTAGGCCACGGAAACCGACAGCAGCGTGAGACATAACAAATACATTAAGGAAATATGTTTTGGTTTTTAAAAATGAAAATTACAAATTTATACCTTGCTTAAAACAAATTTTAAGTGGATAGAGTTGGTTTTTCAATAAAATGTAAGTGGAGTAGGCTTGCTAACTTACTCCTTCACGTTTTTAGGTGGGAGTAAGTTAGCAGTCCCATATATATAATTATTGATTGTAATTGTAAGATAATTGTGTTTCTTGTCCTTGTAAAATTCTACACAATAAAATCATATATTCTTTTGTCGTAACAAATATAAGTGTTTGAAATTACATTCAAAATAACTTACTACAACTCATCTTTTTTGTTTTTTTTTAAGAAACTCATCATTTTTAACATTAGGAAATAAGAGGTATTTTTAGGGGTGGCAAAAATACCCATGCCCACGGATAAAATCCGTCACGGGCACGGGACAGGTAGGTAAACGGGTATTTGACTACCCATTATTAAATGGATACAGACACGGATTTGATTGTACTCATACCCGCGGGTACCCATACCCAATAATGAATTAAGTAAATTACTAAAATATCCTTATACATCTTATTACTTAAAGTTTTTATTTGAGGGATTAGGAAGTCAAATGAAGAATGCATTTGAAAATTAGATGTTTATTTGGATGTTATTATGCTTTTATTTTACTTCAAGAATTAGTATGGATTAGGTAAGAATCACGAATTTTCTAAGGATTATGTATGATTATGAAATTTTGAATGGATTATGTATGGATGTTTAAAAGTTGAAGTTTTTTTTATAATTTAAAAAAAGTTATTATTTGTACCAAAAAAATAAATAAAAAATCCATGGGTACCCATGAATACCCATGGATACCTCAATACCCGCGGGTACCCGCATAGTGAGTACTCACGAGGGTGTGGAGAGGGCACGAGTATCATATTTATCCAACGGAGCGGGAACGAGTATCAAACTATCCGTACCCATGGATTGTCATTTGTGGCATAGAGCCTTATGAAATTTTGGTAAAAAAATGAGACCAATATTATTGTCTTTGTACAACTTAATTGCAAGAGTAAAATATTGGATCTGGTCAAGATTTTAACAAGTACCATGAACATATCATTCATGGCCACAGAAAAATTCATTAGATTTCCCTTTTTGTATGATAGGCCAATAAGCTTCCATTCTCTCCATCAATATATTCTTAACCTAAAATAAGATAATTTAAAATAGTTTATTTATGACATCAATATATCATGCTACAACAACCAAGTCTTATGAAAATTGCATCATAAAAGTTGACATCAATAATTTCATACCATAAACATTGGGATTGACTATATGGATCAAATTGCATTATAAACGTTGACATCAATAATTTTATACCATAAACTTTGAAATTAACTACATGGATCAAATTCCACCATTTTATATTAGATATAACTTGTCTATTATCTCTTCATACGTCTCCATTATCTTAGCCAACACATAACATAAAGATCACCAATGTTTGTTTGTGAGGGGAGATTTTTTTATTAGAAAATACGTCTTTAGCATATACGCCAAAACCTAACACGGCCAGAGTACTCTATGAGATTTAGAGTCTAAAATAGCATGTCATTACGACCAAGATTTTCTCCCTCTTCTTCATTTAAAGATTATGTTATCATCTCCTGATATTGATAAAAAGGAAAAAAAACTTGTTATAAACCTTTCATGCTTTTTAATGAATTTTTACAAAAATGTTTAGAATATGAAGAATGCCACCATCTTTTCAACATCCACACTCTCATTAGATGAAATTAATGTATGCCATATCACTTTAAGTGAGACTCGTTTCTAAAACGCGAGACGCATCTTAATTTAAGTTAATAAATGAGTGAGTGTTTGAGAAAGTGTTGTAAAAAATAGTGTTTCTAAACCTACTCTTAGAATATTATTAAAAAAACTTTGCACAAAAATTTAATTTTTTTTAGCAAGATATAATATTAAATATGAATTTTAAGCGCTAATAACTTAAAATATCCTATTCTTATATTGCCAAAGTCTAGGGTCATAAAAGATTGAATGAGAGGATGATAGTTTGATGCTCTTAGTTTGGTTATGTCTTCTTGTCTTCTGAGCAATCTAGGTGTATTGTCAACCATGTGTGTGTAGGATTTTCCTCAAATTAGCTTTTAGACGATAATGGGGAATGCCCCAATTCAACTATCTCAAACTGTTTGTAAATCAATATGTTTTGTATTTTTTTTAAAACTCGGTATCCGATATAAGAACCGATTAATTTGAAAGGACCAATCCCACCGTCCACTTGCGAGGGCCATTTAAATGAACTTGTCCACCAAAATTGGTACCAGGAAAATCGAACTTGAGACTTTGAGAAGAACAAACTCCAAGATTTCAAATCAACCACTAGGCCCAATATGTTTTGCATTCTTTCCTTATCAAACAAACATTTAAGAGTATTACTTTTCCCACTCTATGGATTACTCGCACGCCCTATTTTTTTTTCTTCCAAAAATACTCAAGTCCGGATTATGTTTTCCGAATTAGATTGTTAGTATTTTCCGGATTTTAAAATCCGGAATGCTCTTTTTCCATAATTTTTTTACTTTAGCCTTTCAAATTCGTAAAATAAAATGCAAATAAACATAAAAAAACAGAAATAAAAAGAACACAAAGATAAATAGAACTCATTTTATTAATATATGAATAATAATTACAATAATGTTGAAGCTTTTAAGTTTATTACATAAGAACCTAAAACTATTTCTAATCTCTTAAGAGCCTAAGAAGAGGGAGGGAGTAAGTTATACTAGTGGCTCCAGCCACTGTTGGAGGGGAAACGGGGGAGGAAAGAGGGGGGATGAGGGGGTAAGTTATTCTTATGAACTTGATCATGTCGGCCTGCCGATCATAACATGTCAGTTGGCTGGCCGACATGATCGAGTTCAAAATCTCCTCTTCGAACACATTTCCAAAAGATTGACCATTTCTGTTATTATGGTTTTTTTAACTGTTTATTTGTCTTATGTTGTTTAATTTATGTTATGTACCTTTGTTCTATATTTTCCAAGCCATTCGCCACGAAAACGCTCCAAATACAGGGTCTGATGTAGTTCGAATTTTATAATCCGGACAAACTTCATGCATTCCAGAATATAAAATCCGTAACCCCTCAGTTTATTTTGGACGGTGACGTTTCACCAAAGATTTGGACGGTTAGTAGGGTGTTTAATGATTTTTTGGACGATTGGACTGTGGAAAACGTTTTTTTTATATCATTTATGACCTTTGACTGAGATGTACTCTCAATGTTTCAAAAGATACGGGGACAATAACCTTTCATTAGAAGTTCCATGCTAACCAATTTTGTTTTTCAATTTACTAATGTATCTTATATGGCACTATCATAATTAATAAAAAAATTGAGTGACGAGAATTGAGATAGTCCTATTCTATATATGCATTTGTTTAAAGGACATTGAAGTAAATTTGATATTTCATTTTCTTTTTTGTGTGACCTAGATTCCTTTGGTTGCAATTATCCCTCGTATATGTAATCACATAAATTCAATTTGTCATTCATATGGTGAAACAAACACTTGCGATGATTCTTTGGCGAATATGAGTTGGGATTTCATTGATGGTTGAATGTTTATAAGTTGTATTAGGGATCGATTTGATAGTTAGGATGAATAATTTATTTATCGATTTAATAGTGAGTGGCATAATTTACGAACTAACTTGATTTTTAATCAATAATTCAATGATCAATTTGACCATGTAAAAATTTGTAATGGCTTTTATTCAAAGAAAAGTCCAAAAACAAAATTCAAAATTGCCGATCAAATTCGTCTCTGCATACATGAAAGCTGGCTTGGAACTTCACATCAGCGCTTAATGTGACACACCAACACTGCTTACGACGAAACTTGACTGGATGACTAAATTAATTGAACATTGTAAAATTCAAAGATAAATTGACTATTTCAATTAATCTAGTTAATCTAGTGATAAAATTAACCGGTTTGTAAAAATTGAAGGACAAAAAAATCTATTCACTAGAAACTAATTAAAAACCACTTGTGTAAATTAAAGACCACTTGCGTCTTTCTCTTAGGTGCATGTATGCTTCATTTAACTAATGCTCAATTTAGTTCATTTAAGGGTTTGAATGCAAGACATGTGCCAAACAAACATCCAAGGATTGTGATTAAATTAAGAAATAAACATTTATTTAATTAAAAAAAAACATAACACTCGATCTCTCTTCCTCTTAAACACATCGTTTCCTCTTCCCTGTGCACCACCGCCCCTCTTCCCCCTCTGTCACCGCCGTCCTTTTCCGCCGTCGAAACCACCGGGATCACCACCGTCGCAACCACTTTATTCTTCATGTGTTTCCATCATTCTCTCGTCATCTCTGCCACACTCTCTTTCGGCCACCGCAACAAAAAATGGCAAACAATAAGCTAAGAAGGTGATTGAAGATTGATTGATTGAAAATCCAATACTACCTACAACGACAAAAGTATTGTTGAAAAGGGCTGAAAAAAGTAATGGATCGTGCAAGGAATATAAAAGGGTTCAAATGTTGGAGATTTTCAGTTATGGTTGCTGAAAGTAAGAAGATGGAATATAATTTCTCTCACTTGAAGCTTTTCATGGTTTTGCGATGAAGACTTAGGTTTCAACAGCGGCGAATGGCGATGGAGGGCCGAGGTGGAGTTGCTGTGATGCAAAGCAAAGAGGAAGAAAGACTGAACAGAGGCACATAGCATTATGTTTTTTTTAATTAATTAAATAAATGTTTATTTTTTAATTTAATCACAATCTTTGGATGTTTATTTGCCACGTGTCATGCAACCAAACCCCCCTAAATAGACTAAAGAGGAATGTTAGCAACACACTTTTTGACACATACTCTTTGATTGGTTAAAATTGACATGAGTCCTACCAAATCATGTGGGTCCCATATAAACTTAGTGAGTTCCATGTGAATTTTAACCAATCAAAAAGTGTGTGTCAAAAAGTGTGTGTTAAAATGTATGTTGCTAACATTTAGACTAAATGGAGTATCGCTTAAATGGAACATACCTAAACTTTTCACTTTGGGTTCAGTGATTATGTTATGACATGTACTGATGGACCATCGGTTGTTCTCATTGACTCCACACATGTCTAGTTCATAGATATTTTGGTTGTACATTCTGCTTTATTCATGTAGAAAGAAGCAAGAGGATATTAGGTTGAAGCGTTAATAATGTTGAAATATTTTATTATTTAATTATGAGTCAGTTTGTTAAAGATTTTTTAAGAAAAAAATATTTCTTTAAAAAAAATAATCACTTTTAAAAATGTATGCATCCGTTTGTTACAACTTTTAAAAAATAAATAAATTAGAATTTAAAAAATATCTAAAAAAACTTCAAATGAGAAGCTTTGGAGAGAAGCTTCTCGTAAAATAGATTTTTTTCAGAGGAAAGAGAAAATATTGTTTAAAGATTGAACTAAGAATCCGTTTGTTATACCTTTTTTAAGGAAAAAAAAACTCTTTTTAAAAAAATAATCACTTTTAAGAGTGTTGTATCCGTTTGTTACATTTTAAAAAAAAATCAGAATCTAAAAAAAACTTCAAATGAAAGAAGCTCTCAAAAAAATAAAATTAAAGGAGAGAGAAAATATGTTTTAAATGAACTAGTGATTATTTTAAAAAAATGATTTTGTTCATAAAAAAGCTCAAACAGGTTCTGATTAGTGATTAAATTAAGAGACCGTTTTTTTTTATAGCTTTTTTAAGAATAAAAATATAACTTTTTAAAAAAAAAAATCACTTTTAAAAGTATTGCATCTGTTTGTTACAACTTTCTAAAAAAATCAGAATCTAAAAGAAAATCTAAAAACAACTTGAAATGAGAAGCCCGTTTGTTATGGATTAAAATAAAAGTGATTTTAACAAAAAATAATTTAGAGACTATGGACCCGTTTGTTACCGATTAAAATAAAAGTGATTCTGACATAAGATAATTTAGAGATTATATTTTAGAGATTTTATGAAAAATCAGAATCTATTTTGCGTTTGTTTACCGTAATAAAAATCATTTTGTTAAACAAATAATCTGGTTTGTTTGGTTACAACTATATAAAAGGTATTTTTTGTTACAAAATTAGTTCAATCTTTTAAATCATATTTTCTCTCTCGTCTAAAAAAAACTATTTTTTGAGAAGTTGCTCTTAACAATTTCTCATTTGAAGTTGTTTTTAGATTTTTTTTTAGATTCTGATTTTTTTTAAAAACTGTAACAAACGCATGCAAAATTCTTAAAAGTGATTATTTGTTTAGAAAAAATGATTTTTTTCTCAAAAAAGCAATAGCAAACGAGCCCTATATTTTAGTGAATTTATGAAAAATCAGAATCTATTTTGCGTTTGTTTACCGTAATAAAAATCACTTTTTTTAAACAAATAATTTAGTTTGTTTGGATACAACTATATAAAAGGGATTTTTTGTTACAAAATTAGTTCAATATTTTAAATCATATTTTCTCTCTGCTCTAAAAATATATATTTTTTGAGAAGCTGCTCTTAACATCTTTTCGTTTGAAGCTGTTTTTAATTTTTTTTTAGATTCTATTTTTTTTAAAAGTTGTAACAAACGGATGCAACACTCTTAAAAGTGATATTTTTTTTCTAAAAAAAGTATATTTTTTCTTAAAAAACTATAACAAACGGGCTCTAAGAGTAGCTTTTCAAAAAATAGATTTTTTTTAGAGAAGAAAGAAATATGAGTCAAAAAAATTGAATTAATGTTGTAACAAAAAATACTTTTTATATAGTTGTCTCCAGACAAACTATTTTTTTTTAAAAAAAGTAATATTTATTACGATAAATAAATGCAAAATAAATTCTGATTTTTCGTAAAATCTGTAAAATATAATCTTTAAATTATTTTATGTTAAAATCACTTTTATTTTAATCCGTAACAAACGGGCCTAATAAAGCTTTTAGATTGATAATTAAATAATTAATTAAATATCTTAAATATCTAAATAAGGAGAAACCCTGACCATCTAATATAAGAGAGGTTATGGTCTCCAAAACACAAACACAACAAAACTTTTACTTACTTCTCCCATCTGAAGAGAACTAAGGTAGTTGTTGAGTAAGAACCAAATTAGCTGCGACTAACCCTTATTTCAGACCACCTCCTCCCATCTGAAGAGAAGTAAAGGGATAAAAACCAAATCAGCCACCACTAACCCTTGTAGATCATCTCCTCCCTCTGTTTATAGTTGTTGTTGGAGGGCTGCCATTAAAGTTTCAGGTATACCTAATTATTGTTATCCTTGGTAAATCAAACATGTTGTCCATGTTCAATGACTTATTTGCTTCCGCTATACATTTATTTTAAATTGAACATGTTTTTATGACCTAAATTTCCAACAAGTGGTATGTGAGCGGTATTCATGTTTGATCTATTGAGATTGCTTGAATTGAATTGAATTTAATTATCCCATGTTTGTGATTTATGTTTTGGCTCCAATTCTTATGAACCCTAAATTATTGAATACTGGTTGTTAACATTTTCGATGTTTGTAAAACGATTTTACTTTTTTTTCTTTCTTGTTGGCTGCAACTCATCATATTTAGATTTTCAAGAATGAAACAATTTTTATAGATGCCGTATTTTATTCTTTTGAATTTTGTTTCACCTGCTCTGTCCCCCTTCAACCTGAGTTGATTTAGATTTTTTTTCTTTCTCTTATTGTGAAATTAAGGAATTGTGGAAAATTAAAATTTTAGTTCGTGTTTTAAATTTTGAGGAATGGTTCTGAACCTTATTTTGAAACCATGATTTGGATTGAATACTTGAATCATCCATTGTCGAGTTTAATTTGATTCTACCTATTTTTATTTATTTATTGTTTTTTCTTGTATTGAGTTCTAATTTATAAATCAGAATTTATTTAAGGAAAATCGATTATCGATTATAATATGGATCATACTTATATTTACATATTCATCAATATTTTAATTTGAGAAGTGGGCGTGAATTTTTCACGGTTTGTTATCTCAGTTGGTTAAAGTTTTTTTGTTTTTGTTTTTGGAAAGACAGTTGGTTAAAGAAATTAATGTGTTAAGTTTTTTTTTTGTTTTTTATTTGTGATTTGATTCTATATTAAATCTTTTGGTTAATTTGATTTTCAAATATTATTATCATATTTTGTATTTTAATTTTTATTTGAAAGTAGCTTTGATTCACAAAATTTTATACACAAGGTTACTTTAAGAAGTAGGTAAATAAAGGGTTTTTTTTTTGAAGAAAGGTAAATAAAGAGTTAATATATATATTTATATGATGCCTCTTAATAATGAATCTTAAAATGTTGTGCTCTCATTTGGTAGTACAAAATAATGTTTTGATTCTTTAAATTTTGAAAATATTGATATAAATATTTATTCCTCTATTTAGGAAATAATTTATTCTAGAATTAATTGTTATTTTATTTAATGTTATATTTATTTTATTTTGTATGTAAGGATTCAATTTTATTTGTTTAAAATTGAATATTTAGTGTATAACATAACATGGCTATGATGTTTGAGTTTATTGTTACTAAGTTTTTACAATAATTTTTTCATCTCAAGTCATGCATTTTGGATACATGTTTCATGCTATATTTTTTTTTTTGACAAAATGTTTCATGCTATATTTGTTGATGATGCTTTTATGTGATATTTATAAATGTATTTTCATTTACCTATTGGTGTGATTTTTGACTTACATTTTCTTTTGAATTTTTGTGAATTTGTCTTCTTGTAAATTTAAGACCATTTTCATTTAAATTCATTTATTAAATTGTCTACTAATTTTAGTTGAGTTGGTTGAAACAACAAGTTGCAAAAGTAACATCTGTTGCGTAGATTTGATTCAGTTGAATTACATAAGATATAATATGAAATTGTTCATGCAAGTTGTTCTAGTCGGCCAACAGGAAAACACAGTTTGGCCGGATAATTACATACCTGCGATGATAAATACATGGTAATTATTAATTTTTTTATGTGGATAATGAGGATGTCAAAAGACACATGTCATCTGACAGGACTTCTTATGTTTTATCCATGTGGATGATGAAGATGTCAAAAAGCACACATTGTCTGACAGAACTTATTACCATATTTGATCATTACATTGAGATTACCGCTTGCAATTAATTCTTAGCAATCAAAAGATTGTGGATTAATGATGCGTTTGGTATCTTATTTTTGTCTTTTAGTTTACAAATAAAGATAAATTGTGCATGTCTTATCACTTTTTGACATGTCTACTAATTTTGTGTGAGTGTAAACTCATTCAAGTATTTAAAAGTTTACATCCACAACTGTAATGATAAACATGTGACAACTTTAAGATTTTTTTTATTATTGTCATTGCTTGATCATTGAAATGCAATACTACTAGCAATTGATATTAATGTCTAATTTTTCACTTTAAACTCTAAAGTGAATTGCTCACTTTAGAGGATCATTGCCCATCATATAATATCGTATATTAGTATAGTACTATTTGAAGGTGTCTCATATTTACCTTTGCGAATGTGAATCTTTGTAGTTACAATATTTGAGAACATTTTGCATTGGAAGGAAGAACACATCGCACAGAAAATATACTCTTGAGCTGTTTGATAATAGGGATACGATGATATGCTTCAGAAAACAAGCTTGCGACAAGAAGTCATCACACCATAGACTTCAAAATCAAATACAAGAAATTGGCGTACCTTTGAATTCTAAATCCAAAAGTCAAAAGGTACATCTACAATATTTAAGATTTGATTGTGATATCACCCATTTAAATGGACGTTCTATAATTATTATCTTTTTATTAGTGATCATTGATTTATTATTATTATTATTATTATTATTATTATTATTATTATTATTATTATTATTATTATGCCCATATGTCCTATTTGCGTATTGCGCATAATACGTATACATTATGAATATAGTTTTTATAAAATTTTGATTATAATTGTTTTGCTTTGAATAATTATAGAAATAGATAATTATTTACACTTTTATATTCTAACAAACTATATTTATCTTTTTCGATAACACTAACAATATATCAAACTAGCGTTCAGACAAACATTATATGCCCGTCTGTCAGCTCTTTTTATTGCTCTAACACATATAATTTACTAACAATAGTTTTTGTGAAATTTAGAGTTTATTAAAATAATTTTGATTTTGAATAAAAGATAGGTATATTTTGCACTTTCATAATAGAGTCAATTTTTTTTTCTTTTCAGAAGAGGAAATTTGACCGGTATATATACGACGGTACATTCACTACTAGTTTAAAACTCATAGGTAGAGAAAAATATGGTAGTGAAAAGGCTAGAGATCAGGCACAAAAGTGTTTATTTTCACATAGTGCAAAGGAATTTATTTTTCCTACTCTAGATGATGAAGGAGAATATTGTGGTATTTGTATGCAAGGTTGTTCTTACCTATGTGACCCCAATGATTCTATTAAGGGGTCAAGTTACCCCATGAATCAACAAAGCACTGAAATCCAACCTAGAGATGAACTAATTATTTTACAAGTAGCAGAAGAGCAAATTTTTCATGCCATAGACGACAAAGGAGAATATTGTGCTAACTGTATAGAAGATTATTCTCACCTGAGTGAATCTGAAGATTCTATTAAGGTGCCGAGTTACCCTATGCATCAAGGGAGCTTGAAAATCCAACCTAGAGATTTAATGGTTGGTGATAGTTTCTCCTTAAGTACCAAACCATCGTTAAATGATAAACCAAATATTAACTTTGTGGAAGCATTGATGTCAGTGGACGATAGAGATCTTACTGACGGTAAGACCTCACTTCCGTTAAGCTCAACTGAGGGAGACATGGAAGTTGTTCGATCAGTCAACAATAAACCATCATTAAATGATAAACCAAAAATAGACTTTGTGGAAGAATTCAAGTCAGTTGATGATATATACTTTACTAATGGTAAGAGCTCACTTTTGTTAAGCTCAACTGAGGAGGACACGAAATTTGTTCACTCACTCCGCAATAAACTATCATTAAATGATAAACGAAAAATTGACTTTGTGAAAGCATTGAAGTCAACGGTTGATAGATATTTTACCGATGGTAAGACCACACTTCCATTAAGTTCAACCGAGGAAGACATGGAACTTGTTTGCTCACTCAACAATTTTTTAACTGCTAGGTGTAATCATCTTCTAAGACCCGTTATTCCCATTGGACCTAGGTTTCAAGCAAAAATACCTAAATGGGAAGGTGGAACCGACATAAAACTAGATAATGACGATGATGATTTGAAGTGGTTGGGCACCCAAATTTGGCCAATTTCTTTTATATCTGAAACTAATATCTGAAACTTGTTCTGAAGTGGTTAAACACCCAAATTTAGCCAATTCCTTTTACATCTGAGAGTAATATAAGAGGTATTAGAAAAGGTAGATTAGAGTTATCCTTGCTTGAGGATTATGACAAGATTGTACTATAAAAGATTGTTTAATAAGTTATACAATCATTTATTTATAACTCTAAAAATTTACTACTCTCGTTATTTCTTTTTAAATGTAGTTAGCATAAAGCTCTACAACTAATGTAGTATTGTTTTTTCTCCTATAGATTTATCTCTCTTTCACACTCTCTCTATCTCTCTCACTCTCTCTCTCTAAAAACACCATCCTTTCTTAATTTTTGTTCAAATCTCACCGACACCCCCTCTATTTATCAAATGAGCACCAACCTCCTTATATTGTCAATAAATATCATCTTTTTAACCCCTCATTCCAACGTCTGTTAGTCAAAGTTTGTAAGCATTCAATTATCTAATTTCTCACCCAACATTTCCATAATTGACACTTTGCTTCCAGGAACAACTCCTTGATTAAATTGTAAACCAGAAAAAAGTTTAATGCTTCAAACATTCAAATTCAACTCACTGTAGTTACGTTGTTTCATCACTTCCACGACCATAAGTACTAATCCAAATTTCCCATTAAAACAAATAAATATTCTAGCATCAATTTCACAACAGAATTAGAATATCGCTGTGATAGTTTTGAAAGTAATCATTCAAAAAGTCATGAAGGAGCAACAATGGAAAAAAGACCTTAAAACATGTGATCAAAGTCAAACCAAACAACTCTGAAGGAATTGTGCTTTTTACAAGTTTTATCATGTAAATTCTTGGGGTATAGTCATTACGAATGTTTTGGTGATGAGAATTGGGATAAGGGATGAAGAAAAGCAGGAAAACCAGCTACTGTCTACTCTGCGGCGCATGCTACCAGCCACGCATCGAGAGATTGAAGGAATTCATAAGAGTTTTGCTACTGCCTCGCTCGCATCACCATAAGCTTCATTACTCTCGTGAGACCGTGATGGTAGCAGTTACGATTTATTGAAATGGTGAGTTGTTGGTGGCTGCTAACCTAACCAGCGCAAAATGTGTGAAAAGTTAATTAAAATCTGGTATGCTGGATATTATGTTTGTGTGTGATAGTATATATGTTGCACCAAATCTGGCCCGTTTTCAATTTTCTTGGTGCCATTCAGTGACATTTTGAAATTAATACTCCTTGTGCATACAAGTTGGTTGGTTGGTTTTTTTTTCTTTCACAAAAGTTTGTTGGGGTCTTGACCTCAACACATTGGGATCCTTATCTCAACTCATTATGCACAGTCATTCAACAATCCCCCATTGTTATTTGGGATCATGATTGCAACAAGTTAGTTTCTTCAACTGACTTTTCTTGTTGTGATGGACAAATAGAAATTATTTGGCCGGTTTATGATAGGCAACGATAGCATAAACAGCCTGCACAAGAGTGGCAAAAGACACCACGGTGGCTACGAAATTGTAGTCCTGCTTCATAAATTTGAAGAACCATTCAAAATAGTATGTGAAATAATGGCGCAATTTTTTCCAGATTCGTATAAGAAGAAATACCGTAGATTATTCATTCAATTTCTCAACCATTTTGACATAATCAGAACCAACTATTCCATGGTCAACTCCAGACGACATTGTGCGGATAAACTCCTCCAACTCCTTATTACTCATTTTCATATGATCCACAATGATATTCTTGTCCTTAAGAATTTTCACATCATCTGCACAGCATATTAGGTCATTGAAAATCAACGCAGCGGAAGTGAATTTGCCGCAAGTACCACTATTACTGATCCTGCTATTTTGGCTCTCATCATTACCATTGTTTGAACCTGACTTTTTCCAGTCCATTTTATGATGTTCCCAAAAAATTACATTGCGCCACTTTGCTTTCGTTGTTTTTCTGATGTGCAGAGCTGCAATTTTAAGTTTCCCCTCTTCGAACTGAAATTCAAAGTCCAAACCCGTCACTCCTTTATTTTCAGCGAGTTGGACACTTACCTCTGCAGCTTGCAGTCTAGTAGCACAACGCTTAAGTTTCACATGTTGAGTTTGAGTATTAAGGTTCACAACATGTTCATGATTACGATTATTATTACTACTATTACTATTATTAAGGAAAGTGTGAACAATATCAAGAAGGTGAGGGGGGGGTGAATATCAAAGGCTCTGAACTTGGGGCAAAGAGTAGCCTAAAATAGACAGGGCGAGATTATTGATTTTGATCGCTCTCTTCTTTGAACCTCGTTCAAAAAAATTGGGGGAAAGTATTTTAGAAAGCTCGTGGACGATGAAAATTGGTATTTGATTCTCAAACAAGGCAAGATCAGACAAGACATCATCGTTTTTTAGCACTTGAGGTGCGAAAAGACAAGAAGTAAAGTTCAATTGACTTGATAGTTGAGAATCAAGTTCGAGTTCTTTCGTGATGAGAAGCTCTAGCAGAAAACAACCATCCACTAGCATAATTTTCACGAGCTCGTATACTTCAAGGCTGATGTCCTCGATGTAACTTGCTCTAATCTGATCATTTAAACCCCAAATGACTTTGCTGCATTTCTCTAAGATATCTCCACGTTTGTCGTCATTTTTATCTACTCGATCAATGAGAGCCAGCATACAGCGCAATTTTATCTCCTCCATGTGCACTAGCTCTTCTCTACCTTTGTAGCGTGGACCCATGGGTACCACCCTTGGCACGTAAGCTTCATGGATACCACCCTTGGCACGTAAGCTTCTTCGTTTGATGAGTTTACAAATTCTACTGGAACTAAGGAAATGCTGCATGATTGAATGTATTCGTGGTCTACAGAGTTTAACAATGTATTCATACATTGGACCAACTCAGCTTGTGTTATTTTAGTTTCCATGGCATGTAATAGGGTCAATTTTTTTAAGGCCTTGAAGGGTGAGTACTATATTATATAAAGCTAGGATCAATATGGTTTAATTTGATTTTCTATATCTCTAGGAAGTTCCTTAGAGAAGAAGAAATGATTATGATTCAATTCAAATGAAAATCACCCCTTTTATAAACAAATTTTGAAGAAAATGCCTCACTGGTTTGATGGGATTAAATCGTAATTTTTTTACAAAAATAAACTATATTCATTCATTGAAATTGATGGAATACATCGATACAATACAAATCCAAATTCGCTAAAAACAAAAAGGATGAATTTGTGAACAAACTCACAGCATCCATGTTAATAGTTTAAAACGGAAAAATACTTATGCCTACAAATATGACTATATTAAAGTCTCCAGAATATTCATGTCTCCGGATCTGCAACGTTGACGACATCAAAGTCATTGTTATTAATCGGATTTGCCCTTGCTCAAAGCTAATGTTTCAACCTGAATGAAATAAACACCGCACTAAGACGAGAAATTAAAAACACACCGCACAAAGACGGGAAATCAAAACAAACAGAGTCGTTCAGAGACGACGAGATCACAAAAGCAAACGAAAGAAAAACAGAAAATATGTGAAATCACTTATTCAATTAAGATATAAGGATAAACAACTCGGAGGGGTGATTTTTGGGTCAAAATTGACCCTAAATCACCCCTCTGACAAGAAGAAAAAGAAAGGGGGCTAGGGTTTGAGAAGGAGAGAAATCGTAATTAATTAACAAAGGTTTGGATGGGAATTGTATGGTGAAATAAAATTTAAAGTAGTCATATTATGAAATAAAATTTAAAGTAGTCATATTATTTGAGTTAGGTTGAAAGTGAAGTTTACCAACTATATTCCGGGACACCAAGTTATTTGATTTGCTAATTTGCTTTATGTATCAAGTTGATTTACATTCTTTTTATTTAGATAATAATTTGAATTGATTTTTTTTTTTTTTGACAAAAGAAATAATTTGAATTGATGAACAACCTCATTAAAATGTGTAACTTTTTTTTAAATAAAATATTTGGTTGTAATAATGCAAAATGATACATTCTTAACTTTTCAAGGTGAATAACTGAAGTGTGCGAATTTCGATCCCTGCATATATTATACAATGTCCTTATCAACTGAGTTACGTTCACGGAAAAAATGACTATTTCTATATAAAAATTAAATGATTATTTTAAGATTATAAAATAAGTCATGGAATATGGGGGTGAAATTTTGCATAACTTTTATGATTTTTTAAGGTGGAATCTCAACATTTTCCCCTCTCCTTATTTCTTTTTGGAAAAATGGCGGGATCTAGGGATTGTAAATTGGGCTGGTCCGCCTAGTTATGTTCGCCCGCGTTTGACCCGTCGAAAATGAGACGGGGCACAACAACTTATGTAGTCGAGTTTAAAATGTCATAGAAAGTTCATAACAAAATATATATTTTGAATTATTCATATGATTTCTTGTTGTTATTATCAAAATACTCTCCAACAAGATAATTGACGATAGTGAACTAATGATTTGGTGTTGTAATTCAATTGATTTCTTAGTAAAAGTAAAAAATGAAATGACAATTTTTTTTATTTTTTTTTTTTGTAAATTAAACCATCGGCCACCCCGCCCCACCTCACCCCATTTTTCAATCTGTTAAACGAAACGTGCCAACTTAAGAGGTCAAATTCAAAATATAGACTCAACCCGCTTAAAATAGCGGGTTAAAGTACAGACCGCGTCGGAGATCTCAATCTGTTTTGCTGCCCCTAGATGCCATAGTCTTCTTCGTGATTTTATGGTCATTCTTTAAATTATTTATTTGATGATTAAGTCATTCTTTATTGTTTTGTAAGAGAAAAGTTGAGTATATATGTTAAAACAGGATACCTACAAGATCAACTTGGCGTGATTAAGTATTTGTGCTTAATCGGAATTATAACTTTTGTACTGGACTACTATACGTTTTCTTTTCCACATAAAATGCCTCTGTCAAATTGTTTACTCTATAATAGGACTAAGTTCATTTGCTATACTTGAATACTTCTTAACAACATTATTTTTTAACTCTTAAAAATTTAATTTAATTGTAACAGAGAAGTTTTAAATTTGGTGGTTTCGAGTTCAAGTTCCGTTAGTGTTTTTTAAGTTAGTAAAATATAAATTTAGGCTCTGTTTGTTAAAAATAGCGGATAGCTGATAAGCTAACTGATAGCTTATATTTGATGGCTTATAGCTGATGACTTATAGCTTATAGCTGATGACTAATAGTTGATAAGTGTTTGGTAAAATTAGCAGTTTAACTAGCTAATAATTGTAAAATGACATAAAAAAACATTCTTAATTTATACTAAAATTTATATCAATTAATATTTAACTATTTAAGAGTTAGTAATTTAATTACTAAAAAAAAAGTTAGTAATTTAAGTTTATTAATTTAATGTATTTATATTATCTTTTTAAATTAACTTTTTTTCACGACAATTTAATTTTGTACTTATTTGATTTGAGTGTTTACACTCTATAAAATATATTTTTTTCAAACGAGAAATGTTAGTATTTTCATAATTATTTTTATCCTTTGTTTGGGTTTGAAGCATCCTCTATAACTCTTTATCCATTAATACAAACCAAATTGAGCTACCAAACTCCCTATTTTATAAAATGATTAAACGTAAAAATGACAATTACTTGAATATATTATTGTTATATGTATTATTAACAATTTAACAGTAATAGATAGTTTTTTTTTGTTGAGGGAACAGTAATAAATAGTTATATAGTAATGTTTTGAATATTTTTATACGTACTGAATTGTACCAAACAGAATAGTTAAAATTCGACCACAATTATTCAAAAAATAAATATAAAAATTCTACCACAAGAAACAACGAAAGTAATATTCTCATAGAAAAAAAACAACAATGGAACATATACTTTATGAAAATAATATCGAAGGCTTTCGCTTCCAGGGGTGTTCGCGATGCAATTTAGTTCGGTTTTGAGGTTAAAAGTTATCTGAACCGCAAGATAAATAAGTATGCAGTTTGGTTTGGTTCGGTTGTCTTTGAAAATAAAATCCGAACCAAACCAAACCAATGCGGTTTGGATTGAATCGGTTGGTGCGGTTTTTTTAGACAATAATTTTGTTTTTTTTTCCAACATTAAAATCAAATTAAAAAGCTAAAACACAAAATATTTTCAGCAATGTTTTAAATTTCATCAAACATTACAATTTTATTTTCATCCAACAATGTTCTCAACTACGTAGATCAAATTTAAATGCAAACAAAAAATAATCCTATTTTGTAAGAAATACAAAAGACTAAATTTTTTATAGTTCTCTAAGAATTAAAGTAGTACATAAATACCTTTTTGAAAGAAAAAGCAAAGAAGAAACTTAACAAGAGAAAAAAATATGTCATTTTATTAAAGTTTCCATTGAGTTTCTATGAGTATTGGTCCAAGTGATATATATTTAATTAATGTTTTTCTTATATTGCGGTTTGGTTTGGTTTGGTTCGGTTGGTAAAATCAAAACCGTAAACCAAACCAAATCATGCGGTTGAGTAAAAAATTAATCCTAATACATCAGAACCAAATGCAGTTTTTTATGGTTTTGGTTTGGATTGATTCGGTTTACGGCTTTTCTATTAGATTGGTTCAGTTTTGAACGCCCCTATTCGCTCTATAAAAAACAACAGAAGGCATAATGATTAATGTTTATTGCATAACTATTTTATTTTAAGTTATAAGGATAAAAATGGATTTTAAATAAAATAGTAAGGGTATAATTGAAAGAAAAAGTGATAAGCTATAAGCTCAAACGCTACTTGGAATAGCGTGTGAAAAATAGCTTATAAGCTCATGAAATAAGTTATAAGCTCGTGGTGAAAAAACATTACCAAGCAGAGCTTTTTTGGTCAAACAAGCTTATAAGCTATTCGCTATTCGCTATAAGCTCATTTTTTTTTGTCTTACCAAACAGACCGTTAGTTGCAAGTGCTATTTGAAACATTATGTATTCCTTACATTAAAATGAGACATCATCACCCACCAGTTTTTCATAAAAAAAATGTTATGATAAAACTTTTTTTTCCTTTATTACATCGGAGTTTTATTGTAAAAAACAAAGTTGAACATAAAATAAGTAAATATAAGACATGAAATAAGTTAAGGTATGCTAACTTGCGCCCTTTAGAGCACATGTTAAACATTACTGTCATTACATTAGTGGTAAGAATTTATTGAAAAAAATTAATATTAAACTTTTTGAACAATAAATTAATACAATTTCCAATACATAATTTCTATTAGTAGAATTATTAACATGTGCCCTAAGGACACAAGTTAACATTTCCCATAAGTTAATAAAAAGTAGCAGCCATCAACAAATTATAAGGTAGTTTTGTAAAATGAGTTATTTCGAATATAAAAATCTTACATGCTATTACAGACAGACTATCAACTGAACCATCCATCGTTTATACCCACGTAACAAGGTCAATAGTGTTAGGTGTGGGAAAAACTCAAGTTCCACACACTCCTCATCTTACGAGTGTTGGCCATTCTTTTTAAGTTCTATTTAGAATTTATTGTGTATTCTACAAGATTTTGAATACATATTAAGAGTAATTATAGAACACTCATTTTAACACACTCTTTCTAACGATCGTTTTCTTATTGGAAGTGTTAACACCAAAAGATAAATTATCATGATATTCAAACTCGGAAAATATATGATTTGATAATTAGGCAAGGAAGTCTCTTAGTCGAGTGGAGAAAGGGGATGCTAGAGCAGCCGAGAGAGTTGATTCTTTTCTTTTGCATAATAGGAAGAAAAATAATTTTATCAATGAATCATATAGCATTCAAGACAATATCAATGATCAAAGAATGGAAAATTATCCAAAAACAACCTTTTTTTGTATGAATCGAGTATCCTCCACGTGTAACTGTATAGACTAATGTTGATCTATATGACTAGCAAGAGTATGCGCTAGACGGGGTGAATAGTGTTTTAAAATATTTTACGAGTTTTGCGAAAGCATGATTAAAAAACGGTTTGACTTATTGGATTCGTGCACGATAGTGATAACAAAAATATAAAGACAATGATGATACACTATGATTTATTATAGATTTGAGGGATTCCATAGACAAATCTCACTACAATCAAATATCAATATTCCACGATACAATTCACAAAACTAGACAAACTCAAACCAAACTTAATTGGAATGCAAACAAGCTAACACTAAGGGAAGACGGTATATGAAACAATGAATTGAAACCTAATTGAATTTTGATTGTGATAAGATTGACTTTAAAAATAATCTTAATTCAAAGAACTAAGATTAGGTTAACAGTTAAAATATTTTTTTGAAACATAAAAATTAGATATATTAACAAAGACAGTGAATCACCTAAGTACAAGATGTACTAAAAGTGCCACCCCTAGCAACAGTCAATCATACAATGAAGAAACAAAAGCAAAGGTCAGTTGATACCAAAACATAATAAAGGGTCCGACCACCATCTATGAGTATCGTACATGAAAGTGGACTTATTAGCTTTAAGCCACCATAATGAGTGGAATTTTACTTTTTCTACTAGCTGATCAATGTTGGTTTGGATGTTAATATATAGTCTGTTGTTACGTTCATTCCAAACCAACCAGACGCAGAGTAACCAAATAAGTTGAAGGAAGGATTGACGAGCCTTAGAGTGACCTGAAGAGTGAGTAAACTGAGTGAAATGGTCGTCGATAGTAAGGGGATCAACACCTGACATTCCGATCCAAGACCTGATATGTTGCCACAAAGTACCGAATGTGGGGCAATGAATAAATAAGTGTGGCGCAGACTCTTCCAAACCGCATCCTGTAACACACATGACTGCTTCAGCATCGATCACGCCTCGCCTTAGAAGATTATTCTTAGTCGGTAACCTATCTCTCAATAACTGCCAAGCAAAGATGGAGACCTTTAGAGGCACCTGCTTATGCCAGATAAGATCCCCCGTAGTAACATCTGGAGGTTCAGCCTCAGCCTGAGTTGTCAGTTGTTGATAGACACTGCTCACAGTGTAACCAGCATCAGAATCAGAGTCAAATCAAGTAGCTACAATTAAAATATGATCACAATCAAATCAAGTAGCTACAATTATTAAAATTCATATACTACAATTAATGCAAAATTAAAAAGGAAAGGGAAGAGAAAAGACAATGGGATTTATAGTAGTTACCCCTTTCGTCCTCCCTTCTGGGTACGTCTATTCTTCTTGATAGAAAAAGTCTATATCAAAGACTTCCACTATTGTTGAATTTGATTACAATGTTGTAAGGGTTAATAATGCTTTTCACCTCTGTAATATAGAGCATTTCCGGTTTCGTCCTTGTAAAATTTTCGGTTTGATTTGCATCCTCGTAAAACTTTTTTTTCTCCAGAAAACACCCCTCCCCCATATGACTGTGCATATTTGCTGACGTGGTACACTGTGTGACATGCTGACTGTGCACATATGCTTATGTGGCGTGCTGATTGTATCACTACTAAAAAAACAAAAATTAGTGAGGGATATTTAGTGAGGGAAAACGTGAAATCCCTCTCTAATTCCGTCACTAAATTTTGCGACCAAGAAATTTGTGAAGAATTTTATTTTTTCCGTCACTAATTTCCCTCGCTAATTTTGCTTTTTCTAGTAGTGTATAATTAATTTTATTTTTTTAAGGGCACATGTGGCATTTGTGCCTATTTTCTTTTGTAAAAAATTATAATATAAATTCATTTATATTATTTATAAATAAAAATAATTTAAAAATTTGAAAATTAATTTTTGAAAATAAAATGTTCAGGAAATATTTTATTTACAGAATTTTTTTATTACGAAAAATATTTTCAAAATTTTATATTTTTTGTTTAAAAAATGAACTTTTTAATTTCGAAAATTTCATAAAAAAATGATTTTTATTCTAAAATTTTATTTTCATAAAAGATTTTATAAAAATATGGAATAAAAGTTTTGAAAAAAAAATCTGAATTTTTTCTAAATTTTTTAAAAAATTTGTATCCATATTTTTCAGAAAAAAAATCTGACTTTTGTTTAAAATTTCTAATTTTAATTTTTTTATTTTGAAAATTAAACTCCAGAATCTTTAAAAAAAAATTAAATTTCGAAAAAAAACCGAATTTTTTTTTTCTAGTTTTTTTTTTAATATTTGAACTTTTTTTCTATTTTAAAATTTTTTGGAAAAAATCTTAATATTTTTCTGATTTTTAGGATTTTTTTTATTTTTGAAAATTAACTTTTAGATATTTTAGAAAATAAAATCTGATGTGGACAATTAAAAATAAATAAAAATTAAAAAAAGCCAAATCAGTGCCACATATGCGCATCTGATGAATTGGATGGAGGAGGGATGTTTTCCAGAAAAAAAAAGTTTTACAAAGATGCAAATCAAACCGAAAATTTTATAAGGGCGAAAACCGGAAATAACCTATATTACAAGGGTGAGAAACACTATTAACCCATGTTGTAATTACAAGAATTCCATCAATTACCCAAATTTTAAATTCCTATGCAATCATAACCCCCAATCTTCAAGTAACCATTGAAACTGGTGATTCTCCAAGTCTTTGAATCTTCAAACTCCTATGCAATACCTGAAGCTCTACACCTCAAACTCTTCTTTGCTATATCCGGAGCTTAGATCCCCTTGAACTTAAGAAGATTAAAAAGAACCCCCAATCCCCTTGAAGGTGGAATGAAATCACTCAATTCACTTTGGATCCTTGATTCCCAATCAATTCCTTGAATGAAACCAATATACAATCCCTATAACACTCTATGACTCAAATACCACAAAGATTCTTAGAAAAAGTGTTTAATCTGAAGAACTAGTGGAAAGAGAGGTTTGAAGACTTAAGAGAGATAATTGTAATTGATTCGGTAGTTTAGGAGTTGTGAGGATATGACTATATATAGAAATGAGTGGTAATTGCAAAATTTTAGCCAAAACAACACAGTGAATCGAATTAGTAAATGATTGAATCGATTCAGGCAGGTAGAAATATGCAATTTGAACTATGAAGATTGATACAAATCAAACAACATTTGAATCAAATCAAAAAGTCCTAGATGAAGGTTGATACAATTCAAAGAACTCTGAATTGATTCAACCAGACAAAAAAACACATCCAAAAGAAAATAATGATACAGATCAAGCTATTTTGATTCATTTCAACAGTGATGCGATTCAAGAACTCATGTTTCGAATCAAAATGCATGACACACTATAAAAAAAGGCAGATAGAATGATTGATACGAATCAAGAAAGTTTGGATTGAATCAATCACCTAGAAAAAAGAGGTTTTTCCATAAAATAGAAGATTTCTACACATTTAACATCTAAGAACAATGTGACACAAAAATACAAAGACTTCTAGGTGCTTTAACATGTTTATATGTTATAACTAACAATATATAAAATCATAAAATAATATCTAGCTAGACATATATTAATATGTTTCAAAGATTTTTGTAGAGTGTGAGGTCTAGATTGTTAGGGTGCTATAGAACTTGTAAGATTGGTTTTTTTTCAAGGGTCTTTGTGGTGGATCAAGGATCTAAAGAAAAGAAGACACTTTTCACCTCTAAAGTGTTTCAGGGGTTGTTTCTCAACTACTCAAGGTTCAAGGGGATCGAAGTTTAGACATAGCAAAGACGAATTCTTGGAGTAGAAGTTCTCAGGATTGCATGGAAGGTTAAGATTCGAAGACCTTGTGGCTGTCCAATTTCAAGAGGTCTTGAAGATTGGATTTTATGTGATTGCTTATCATAGAAGATTAGGGAATCAAAAGAATCTTTGTAATCATACACTTGTAAACATTTTCTATCAGAAAGAAAGGATGTACCCCTAAAGAGGACGAAAAGGAGGAACCTCTATAAATCTTGGTGTCTTTGTTCCCTTATCTTTTTAATTTCTACATTTTACTTGAACCATCAATCCATTCCTAAGGACACATATGCCATCCATAAGGGGTCCTGGATCCTAGGTGTGTCCCTCCTAGGGACACCGGCCCTTAACAAACGATCTTATAAATTCATCACTTTGTCTTGTCCCAAGACTCGTGCTTGGAGGGATGTGAACCGTCAATCTACTCATAAGGGCACAAAGCCCTCCATAATGGCTTAAGCACCCTCCAGAAGGACCACTGAAGCCTAGGTGTGCCCCTCCTAGGGTGCCGCCTCAACAGGCTCATGGAAGCTTCTAGAAGCCTGTGAAAAGACTTAAGGCCCAACTTGCTTGGGGCTTAAGTCAAGCGAAAACAAGCCCACAAATGACTGTAAATACCCCTCTTGGGATCATTCTCAAGGTATCACTTAAACAGACTAAACCCTAGAGTCTAATATTGTACTCACTTCTAGTATATTACTATTAGGTATATGAATTTCTTGTATGAAATTATTACTATTTGAGTGTGAGTTTTGTGTTTCAATAACCTAATCTCAATTTCCTTAATTGAAGTTTTTACACATTCAATTTACTTGCAATCAAAGTTGGAAATTAACTTCAAACAATTCTTTCGTATATCTTGTGTTCATTTGTAGTTAGTGTGATTTATTGTTAATAAGTTTGATTTGAGATAGTTTAGTTTTGTGATTTGAATTGTGTATTGATTGATGAATTGTTAAATAAGATTCATTAGAGAGTTGCTTATCCTTATTTAGATTCTTATTTCTATACATTGTTTTAAGCTTATCATCATATTCATGCAAAATCCAATAGTCATCACAGTATTTCAAACTCACGCTTTCACAAACTTTTTAAAATCTGAAAAAGCTATTCACCCCCGTTAGCGTACTCTTGGAATCGCCATATAGACTAATAATATTATATTGATGTAGCTCCATATCCTTTTGCCTAAAAAAATGACTAAGACTCTTTATTGTAAATATAACGGATGATTGATAAATTAGTTTATAACTTATATCTGATGGATGATAGCTTATAAATGATAGCTGATGACATACAAGAACATTTTTAATTCATAAAAATTTGTATATCAATAAATATTTAATGTATTAAAAATTTAGTAATTTCAATATATTAATTTAATTTGTCTTTTAAATATTATTGTTAAATTAATTTTTATTTTCTAAAATATTAATTTAATGTTATTTTATTTCATATTTTTAGGGAAATTATTTTATTTCAATTTGTATACCTAATCTACTAACAATAAATAAAAATTGAAGTACAACAAAATTTCAAAGTTGCGATTTTGGCCCCCTAAGGAAAAAACTACAAATTCGCCCCTTAAGTTTTGCATCTGTGGCAGTTTTGGCCCCCAAGACCAATTTTGACTCGGTCTACGCTGACGTGGCACCCTAAGTGAGGTGCCACATGTTATTTTTTTAATTATTTTTTTTGCCTTGGGGGCCAAAACTGGTACAGTTGCAAAATTTATGGGGCAGTTTTGTAGTTTTTTTTCTTAGGGGCCAAAAAACGCAACTTCGTAAAAGTTAGGGGGTAAAAACTGCTATTAAGCCTAAAATTTATGATATCCTTAATTTTATGTGCATAACGGTCATTTTACAAAATTTAATTTATTTGTTTTTTAAATAATTAATTACGGATAATGGTTTGTAACAAATTTTTGGATAACTATGAAATAAATAATAAATAATCACATGTTTTTTTTTTTGAAGGAAATAATCACATGTTG
>Ga0228710_1002679_pt1 | contig 28205 bp, 10 predicted proteins | sample MedpolnodulmetaG_FD_177995 | JGI IMG/M metagenome (GOLD analysis project Ga0228710, IMG submission 177995) | Root nodule microbial communities from Medicago polymorpha collected in Santa Monica, California, United States - pink nodules | ecosystem: Host-associated > Plants > Roots > Nodule... | reverse complement strand
TAAAAGATATCTGGGTGTCTTCTAGCAAAATCCAAAAATAATTATGACTAAAAATTATTTGTGTTTGAACATATTCATGCAAAAATAAGTTAAACTATAAATTTGTGTATGAAAATCAATTTTAGAATCAAAAGCTATTAACCTTAATTTCAAGTTGAATCAATTTTTAAGGTAGAATCAATTTTACCCGACAACAACGAAACATATAAGAATCAATTCTACATCTCGAGAATCAATTCTGGTCTCTCTAGCAGAACCAAACATACACAAAAATTGTTAAAGTAGGGTTGCTAATATTATAGGTTGTCAGCGGTTTAACAAATATAATTATTGTCAACCTTTCAAATCTAAGATGGGTTGAATTTGAGTGTAATATGCAAGACACAGTTTCAAAACTAAAATATTTTAGAGCTTTCTAAGGATTTTTCTGTCTTTAATGGTCTACCACGGGTTATATGTCGGTGTTGTGGCATGACCAAATGCTTGTGCTATTTTTTAACATAAAATATAGTCTAGTGGTCTTCAAACTATATCGGGTAAATATATATAGGGTTAATAAAGTTTTTATTCCCCGTAAATATTTACAATTTTGTTTTTAGTTCCTACAAAATAAAATCATACTTTTTAATCCCTATAAAAATTTTCATCGCGCACTTTTAGTCCCTGTAAAAAATTTACAGCAACAGTTTTGGTCCCTAAAAGGCTTAAGGAAAATGTCACAGGGACTAAAAAGTGTGATTTTATTCTGTAGAGACTAAAAACAAAACTGTGAATATTTATAGGGACTAAAAACTTAATTAACCCATATATATATATTGGAAAATTGAATATATGAGCTTTATTTGGGTATTTGTTTTTAATTTTTAACTTAAAATAAAATAGTATAAATCTTTATATTCATATTTGCATGAGTCTACGTGGATACAATGCGCAAGAAACTTACTTTTGATTTGTAATGTTGGATCATTGATCCAACATTGGTCTTATATATGAATAATTAGACGCTTTTTTCTCCGCATCATTACTTTCTCACGCGTCCTAGGTATTTTGGATTATATCATCCAAACAGCGTAAACATCCTACAAAACTCTCCAAAATACGTTAAACATTTTAGATTTTATAATTCGAATAGGGTGTATGAACTGCCAATTAAGTTAAGCCAATTAAAATGATATGAACTTATGAGTGTCCAATAAGGTGCGAAGTAGAGATTAAATAGTAATTCTATTTTTACAATAGGTTAAAATAGAAATACCAATAGTTAACCCTAATTTTGATTCTATAAATAAAGACACATGGTTAAATCACACCGGTAGCCGCCGTTCTTGTTGACATCCCATCATCACAAGGAGAAAATAGAATAACAAAAGGTTCTCTTTGTAAAGGTAAGCTTCTTCGTATTGATGTATAATTTGTGATAATTAACATGATTGACTTTTAAGGTTTAAAATCAAGAATGGTTCTATCAAGTGATATAGCCAATCATGTTTGATCATCATCGAGAAATTGAGAAACTCATGTTTATGCTATATTTTGATTTTCTCTGCTTAAATTCGTTTTCGTCAATTCCCTGACCGTTTCGGTTTTTAGTTTTTTTGTAAGCACTGTTTTGGGAGTTTGCAAGCTACATGTGTTTACAATTTTGTTGATAAATTTTGGAAGTTTGCAAACCACATGCGTTTACACTTTTAGCAATAATTTTATTGTGTAATATAAATTCAAATATTGGACAGTTTGGATATATGTTTTGGGATGAATTGATCAAAGCAATATGTCACCAAAATGACATCTTTTGTAGAGATATAAATGGTTGTATGTTCGTAACTTATGTGAATAACTAATTGGTTTAGAAGAAGGTTTTTTTTTTATTTATTTATTTATTTACAGAATTGCGAATAATGAATTGGCTCAAAGGAAAATGTATTTGATATGATTTTTTTATAAGTAGTCTTTGATTGTTGCGCCATGGTTTCACTGGAAACTTAATATTTTATCAAGAGATAAAATGTGTTTTTTTTTTTTTTTAAGAAACTAAAATGGAATATATTACCAACGGAAAGTGTACTTTCTAGTACAAGGTGTACCAAGGAAGAACAACTAGGTCTAAACAATATTTACAAGGGAAAAAATGAAAAGATATACAAAAAAAAGAAACTATTAACCTATGCCCAACATGATGAACGGACTAAGCCACCAGCCATATGTAAATGTGATTTACCTTTATTTGAATTTAGTATTGCTTTTATTCTAAGGTTTATTTAAACATGTTTTGATTGTTACTTGTTATTTGGTTACAAATGATACTCTGAATATTAGTGCCAATATCAATTAGTTTTTAATTATTATTTTTAAGAAGAATATCAGTTAGTTTGTTAACCCTATGTTAATGGAACATTTATTTGCTTAGTTATTTAAAAAATAATTATATAAAAAAGTGAAACTGGTATTCAAAAAATATATTGGACAGTTTGGATATATGTTTTGAGATGAACTATTCTTATTTTTTTAAAAACGTAGATTAATTGCAATGATGGAAACCAAACAACAAAGAAATATTTTAACATAATGAAACAAATGTATTAAAACAGCACAATGAAATAAATGCAGGGTAAGCAAGATGGAGATTTGGTTTGCCACAAGAAGCACCATTAGCATGTGAACACACACCAAGTGTTTATTCTTCCTTTACCAACTCAATGCCACAAATCAATGTTGTCCACTATAATGTTGTGGTATGAGTTATTTTCACTCATTTTGAACTCACTGCAACTTCTGTATTGACACTATACAATAAGCTGAAGGATCTTAAGGTTGAAATTGGTGAGAGCACCTTGATCTGGAGAGTCCATGAGTCCTTGCTTCCTCAGTTTGATGTTATGAAGACTTCTTACAATACCCAAAGGGCTTAATGAACCGTTATGAGATGATTGCTAAAGTTACCCAAGAGGAGGAGTCTCTCAAAAAGACGAAATCTAAAAGTGTTTAGTTTGTTGCTTCTTCTTCTGGCATAAAGGATGTTAAGGGAAACTTGTATAAAGGAAAATGACATTCTGATGATAAGAAAAGGGGAAGGCAGTGCAACATATGGAGCCAAAGAAGAAATCATTTATGGGAAACTTCCATAAAGGGATTTCAAGTACTACAAGAAGTATGGCCATAAGGTGGATGATTGCTATTTCTTGAAAAGGTAACTTAAGAAGCAATGTACACTCCTAGCTCTAGCTTGTTTGAGTCTAATATAGTAGATTTACCCTCTAATAGTTGGTTGTTAGACTCAATTGCAACTATTCATATCGTGAATTTTGTGTAGGGGTTCACAAACCTGGGAAAACCAAGTGATGTTGAGGGAATCTCATAATGGGCGATGGAGCTTGAGTACCCCATATTAGAAATAGAAGTTGTTTATTTGCTTTTACATTTTTAACACACTTTGATTTTGAAAGATGCAATTTATGTACCTTCCACGAGAACGAATTTGATTTATGTTTCATCATTGGATAGATGTGGTCACTTTTTTTATTTTGGTAAGAGGCAGAAGAAATCTCTCAACCAAATTTTGCCTCTTACTGAATTTTGGTAAGAGCCATTATGCTTAACTTGAGAATTAGGGTTGAGAGAACACTTTTGCCTCTTACTGAAATTAAAAGAGTAACCACATTTATCCAATGTTGCTACAAAAATCAAATTCCTTCTCGTGGAAGGTACATAAACTGCATCTTTCAAAATCAAAGTGTGTCCAAAGGGTAAAAGCAAAGAAACAACTCCTATTTCTAATACGGGTACTCTAGCTCCATTCTCCCACGATGACCTTTACCTCAGCATCACTTGTCTTCATCAAGCTTGTGAACCTCTACAAAGAATTTACGACATGAATGGATGCACCTGAATCTAACCACCGAGTATCAGAAGGTACATCTACTATATTATATTAGATTCAAACCAAACCAAGCTAGAGCTAGGAGTGTACCTTTCTTCTCAAGTTTCCTAGGAATTAACCTTCATCCACCTTATGACCATACTTTTTGCAGTACTTGCAAATCCCTTTATGGAAGTTTCCCTTAAATGATTTCTTCTTAGGTTCCATATGTTGCACTGCCTTTCCCCTTTCTTATCATCATACTGATATTTTCCTTTATGATAGTTTCTCTTGACATCCTTTGTAAAAACGAAGAAGCAAAAAACTGAACACTCTGAGAGACTCGTCGTCTTGGCTAAATATAGCAATCATCTCGTCGGCAGTCCTTTCAGCCTTCTGGGTATTGTAAGAAGTCCTCATAACATCAAACTGAGGAGGCAAGGACTCTAGGACTCTCCAGATCAAGGTGCTCTCTCTAGTTTCAACTTTAAGATCCTTCAACTTATTGTAAAAAGCTACACTAATTAATGAATATATTGGTTTTGATGTTTTTTGGTTTTGTTTCTTATTGTAAAGATTCCCTTTGAGAATACTTTGTTTTATCTAAAAGAGCTTGAACCTACAATAATGAAAAACTTGAAATTTTGGAGAAGCCGATATAAGCTTAAAGACAATGGAGAAAAGGGTTCATAGCAACTTGCCTAATGAGAAAACCAATACTTTGCATACTGTTGAAACTTGCAATTAGTTTTTCTTGTTTAATGCAGGATCGAACATTGTCATTATGAACATTGTCTCTTTGAGGTAGTTGGTGAGTTTTTCTTTGGAATTTAAATAAAATAGTAAGCTTGTTGATGAAGTTAGTAGCATAAAACTGGCCATAATATTCACTGAAATGGTATATAAATTAGTTGAATATACTACAAGCAAGTTATTGCAACCATAGTCTTAAAGAGTGCTTGAATTACTACTGGCTCTGTTGTTTTCTATTTCAAGTTGCTTTAGTTTCTTCCATCTAGCTCTTAATTTTTGCATAAATAGTTTATTTTCTTATATGGTTATGGACAAGTGAAGCATTTGACATATCACATTTCTTTCAATTCACTGGTTTCTCTCTACATTAATCTTGGTAACTCCTCAAGGTACAAAAGAAATCTTTAATTTTCTTTCAAGTGCTTTATATTTCCTTGTAAAATAAATCTTTGAAGGTTGTTTTCTATCCTATGACATAACTTACCCATTTCAGATTTTGTGCCTAGTAAAAAAAGATCCCAAGTTCATTTTCATCATAACAATAAAAAGTCATTCTCAATCCCAGTAATCATTTATCACATATATTAGCATGTTAGTTCAATTTCAATTTATTTACAGTCTTCTTTCAGCTAAGATTTTGTTTTCTCTTTATTCTCTTTGACTAATAAGAAATGCTTTATATCTCTTGTTTTTGCAGATTTTTGAAAAGATACATGTTCAAATATATGCTTTGTGAAAATGGTTCTCAAGAAGCTACTATGTCCGTTATTCGTGAATTGGTGATTGTTGTACCACATACAATAGGAAGACTGAAATTATTCTTTCTAGAAAATAAGTTTATAAAACTTCAAAAAAATAAGTTGATAAAAAATATACTGCGATTTTTTTGTTCTAGTTTGTTTGCCAAGTATTATATCACAAACTTAATATTTGAATTCTTGTTCCATTTTTCTCTTTAAATATGTGTCAGCCAATGGTAAAATCAAAGACAAGGGTTTTTTGTTTTGGTAGACAAAGACAATGGTTTAAAATATTCTCTTAAGTATTTTATGATAATATATTAAACGTTTATATTGTAGTTGATAATTATGGAAATGACTTATTGAAGTTGATATAATTATGGAATTGGCCTTATTCACTCACTAAATATCATAATGTGACAGTTACCTCAAAAATGGGGAAAGTAATGTTCCCGTACCACAATGCAACTACTCAATTTAACATCAACCCTACCATCATAATTACACATAAAGTGATAAGCTCAAAACATCAACCTCGTTCATCCTATGAACTTAAAATGACTATGACTTACTCATTTATGCTCTCAAAATTCACATGACTTGCTAGCCACAACCTTCTCATCCTTTGGTTTCTTCATAGTACATTTCCTCTTATGCCTCCTTTAGTCTAACAAGATAGCATTCTTACTTAGTTTCTGTTTCTACCGTCGAATGGAAATCGGGTATGTTGTTAGTAGTATGTATGTAGCATTGCATTTTTTTTAATACTATGTAGTTAAACTAAAATTCAATGTTTAAATGCAGTTATAAAATGATGGGCTTATTGAAAAATGGAACCTTGGTTTTGTATATGTTAATGCTTCTTTTGTTAAGAACCGGCCAAGCCAAAGATCAACACATTCAGAAGATATATCCTGGATTCAGTGCATCGCGTTTGGATTGGAATGACCATAACGGTTTCTTCTTACTATCCAACAACTCAGCTTTTGCTTTTGGATTCTTTGCAACCCTTGATGTTTCATTGTTTGTTTTAGTAGTCGTTCATTTGAGTAGCTACAAAGTTGTTTGGACAGCAAATAGAGGCTTGCTTGTTGAAAACTCTGACAAATTTGTGTTTAACCATAATGGAAATGTTTATTTGGAAAGTGGAAACGGTTTTGTTTGGGAAACAAACACAGCAGGACAAAAAGTTAAGGACATGGAATTGTTGGATTCAGGAAATTTGGTTTTGTTTGGTGAAAACGGGAAAACTATTTGGCAAAGTTTTAGCCATCCCACTGATACCCTTTTGCCTGGTCAATCTTTTGTTGAAGGAATGAGTCTTAAAAGTTTCCCGAATCGAATGAACTTGTTTCATTTTCTTGGTTATATAGAAGGTGATTTGGTTCTCTATGCAGGTTTTGAAACTACACAATTGTATTGGTCTTTAATGGGAGAAGTAAGTAATAGAACTCGAAAAAATGTAACAGGTAGGCCTAATAAGGTTCACTATGCTTCTTTGGTTTCTAATTCATGGAACTTCTATGATAAAAATGGAACTTTGGTTTGGAAAATTGTATTTTCTGATCATTCAGATCCCAAGTCATTTTATGCTGCTATTTTGGATCCGAATGGTGCAATCTCTTTTTATGATCTTAACAAAGGAAAGTCTACTTATCCTGAGGTATTTAAATTACCACACGACCCTTGTGGAGTTCCCGAGCCTTGTGATCCTTTCTATGTTTGCTTCTTTGCGAATTGGTGTGAGTGCCCGTCCCTTCTTCGATCACGTTTCAACTGCAAACCTCCTAACATCTCAGCATGTTCTCCTAGGAGTTCAACAGAACTTCTTTATGTTGGTGAAGATCTTGATTATTTTGCACTTAAGTATGATGCACCTGTTTTGAAATCAACCTTGAATTCATGCAAAGATGCTTGTGTAAGAAACTGTTCTTGCCTTGTGCTTTTCTATGAAAACAGTACTGGTAGATGCTTTCATTTTGATCAGACCGGGAGCTTCCAACGGTTTAAAGGGAGCAGTGGTGGTTATGTTTCATATATGAAGGTTTCAACTGATAGTGGTGGCAATGATGGCAACAGTAGTGGAAAGAAGAACATGCTGCTAGTTTTTGTTATAGTGATTCTCACAGTTCTTGTTATAGCTGGTCTTATAACTGGATTTTGGCGCTACAAGAAGAAGAAAAGTTTAGATAAGTATGCTCAAGACACTTTAGAGGAAGATGATTTCTTTGATAATCTCTCTAATATGCCAGCACGTTTTACCTATAGTGCACTTGCTAGAGCAACTAAGGACTTCTCGACGAAAATCGGTGAAGGAGGATTCGGCTCGGTGTATCTAGGATTACTTGAAGATGACACACAATTGGCAGTAAAAAAATTGGAAGGAGTTGGACAAGGAGCAAAAGAGTTCAAAGCAGAAGTATCCATAATTGGAAGTATTCACCATGTTCATCTTGTCAAGCTTAAAGGGTTTTGCGCCGAAGGTCCTCATCGCCTTCTTGTGTATGAATATATGGCAAGAGGGTCTTTGGATAAATGGATCTTCAAAAACAGTGAAAACACTTTGTTGTTGACTTGGGAAACAAGGTACAATATTGCAATAGGTACTGCTAAGGGATTGGCCTATCTTCATGAGGAGTGTGAAGTGAGGATCATACACTGTGATATCAAACCACAAAATGTTCTTCTTGATGATAATTTCATGGCTAAGGTTTCGGATTTCGGATTGGCAAAGCTAATGAGCAGAGAACAAAGTCATGTATTCACAACTCTTAGGGGAACAAGAGGGTATTTAGCTCCAGAATGGATAACTAACTACGCGATTTCGGAGAAGAGTGATGTATTCAGCTATGGAATGCTTTTGCTTGAGATTGTTGGAGGAAGGAAAAACTATGATCAATGGGAAGGAGCAGAGAAAGCACATTTTCCTTCTTATGTATCAAGAATGATAGAGGAAGGAAAAATAAGAGAAGTTATTGACCAAAAGATAGATATTGATGAGAAAGATGAAAGTGTTGTGACTGCTCTTAAAGTTGCTCTTTGGTGTATACAAGATGATATGAATTTGAGACCTCCCATGAGTAAAGTTGTTCAAATGCTTGAAGGTTTGTGTCTTGTAACTGATCCACCTTCTTTATTACAATCAAGTACTTACTCAGCTTACTTGAAAATGAGTAGTGGAGAAGCTAGTTCATCAGGACAAGCTAGTTTTTATAGTAATGTGCCCTTGTCTTGTGTTCAGTTATCAGGACCAAGATAAAATATTCATAATGCATTGCACTGTGTGTGTGAGATTTGTTAGAACTAGTTGAATATTGTTTAAAGTAATTACAAGTTAGTTATGATTAGCTTTCATTTGGTTATTTTTTTTATTTTATGATCACTATTTTTTCTCTCAGTTTATTTTTCTTTTTATTAGATTCTACCATGTTACTCAACACTTTGTTTGGATTTAAACCACTGTGAAGTTAATTTGAGTTATTGAAATGAGCTGAAATGAAATTCAACTTTTTCTCTGTTGTGTTCTGACTTGTGAATTATTGCCATGTGATTTTCTATCCTTAAAAAAAATTGTTATTGGTCCTTTATCATGGATATAGGTGATAAAAAAAACACAAAAGATCATTGAGATCAATTTTGATAAAGGATCTTGCTAACGAGTGCCCTTAGGACAACTGTTTAAGAATTTTAAATCAAGAAATTATTCATTTAAAAGGTCAATTACGTCGATTTTCAATGCATTGAATTCATAAATATTCATAAAAAGTTACTATTTAAAGTCTTTAAAGACTAAAGAGTGTTCTTAGAGAACTCGTTAGCATTTCCCTATTATATTATATTATGTGTAATTAGAATTTAGAATCTAAATAAAAATAACATTATAGTAGTCTAGAAGCAGACTTATTCTCTACCAAAATTTCACATATTTTCAAAAGATACAACAGTGGAATTCTCACTAGCTTACAATACTACATTCTCTTATTTATTGCATAACATATGCTATATATTTACAACTATAAATTCCCATTTTCAATGGATGAAAAGGACATGCAATGAGTGATTGTTTTTTAGCCTATAAGTGTCATTTGTCTAATAAGATAACCAACTTCACTAAGAAGAAGCAGAGAGGTTAGATTTTAGAGGCTGCAGTGACATGAGAACGACCATTAGCTCCTAGAATAAGATCAGGTGAATGTGTATGGCTCTTATCAGTTTTATGTTGGCAGTCATTATCTTCATCTTCTTCAGCATCCCATAGGAATTTTGCATAAGAAGCCAGGACATAGCTGATGTGATATAAATATGAATTTACACATTAGTTTTTATATATTACATCAAATAAAAATCAGGACACAAACAAACCCTTGTTATTTGTTAGAAGAAAAAAAAAAGCCTGAAAACAAAGCAAAACTTCTAAACTCTTAAGAGTTTTTCTTGGACGATAGATAAAAAAAATTCAACGGTCAATGTTAGTGATCAGTTGTTAGATTAGTTTACGTGAGTTTGAATCTGGGTCCTCCAACTTCTTGCTAAGTTAGCGCAAACTAATCAACTCAAAGATAGATAATCTAATTATCACAATTTCGCAAATGACTAGAACTTCCTTTGTTCCTAATCGTTGGTCTTTTAAAATTGGACACTTAGAAAAAATCAATTTAAATAGATAATAGACTAATTTACCACTTTTTGATCGCATTTTTTTTTACCCTTGTTGTTCTTATTAATCTCAAATTTTCATAATGTTCATTACACTTGATCTTAAATCATAATATTAATTAACTCCCTCTTTCATTATTTGTATCAAATTAATTGTTGGCCCATTTTCAATGCAATATATCTAAAAAACATAATATTATTAATGTTACGGCAGGTATGAAGTTTCTACCCCTGTTTAATAGTGATTAGATTTTGTCGGATAACTTGTGGGACACACAAATGGGTTCACAGTCAAAAAAAATTCATACACGAGTCAGGGATCGAACCCTAAGCTACTTGATTAAGGGGTTCAAAGCCCTTGCCACTTGGACCAATTTAATGTTTGTAACATAAAATTTATTTATTGTATATTATTTTAGATTTTGTAAGGGAATAAAGGAAGAATTAATTATAACTTGAATTTTTAAGCAAATCAATTTTTGCATCAAAAAATAAAAACCTAATAGACCAAGCGTTAGGGAGCAGAGCAAATAGGAAGACAATAACAAGCCTTAGTTACACCTAGTTAGAAACTATAATGTTTATGGTGGAGAACAAAATATGTTACAATAGGAACAAAAGATGCATCTAGTTCTATATAGATAAATGACTTTTAAACATCAAAATGACTTTTAAACATCAAAATCTTGATCCCCTGTATCATTTGGTTTATATTTGCATTTTTGAAATGTGTAAATTATAGAAGATAAAAATCAAAAGAAAAAGAGATATAAACACCTACCATGTCACATATAATGTCTCTAGTTTGATGTTCAAACAATGAAGTTCATACATAAATTAGGAGAATATATACATAGATTTAAAATTTATCTTACCAATCATCTGGATCACTTTTAACAGCTCTATCAAAATAGGCTTCAGCTCGATCAGCATTCTTCTCTGTTTGCCATATTAAATCAGCATAGAGAGATAAAGCATCAGCATCACTAGGGCTAGCCAAAATGGCTCTTTCAACATACTCCTCTGCTTTACCATAATCTCCACGAACCTACTTTTCAAATTGAACATTAATTTATTATGTGACAAACCATATATTTTAATCATAATACACTATATTTCTCTTTACATTTTAATTTCTTAAAATGATGATCCAATTACAAAATATTCAACCTAGCCTAATCTTCAATTATAAATTGTAAGTAAGTATTTGATCTGACATATTAGACTTAAACTTTTGGTTCATAGTTTTTGAATTCAGATTGCATGCAGTCGGCACATTGATAATTATTGGATCTAGATCAAACGATCGGAATTTAAAATTCAGTATTTTAGTTTTGAAAAAAAAATCAGGTTATGTGTCGAAATATGAGATGTCCTATCTCGATCAACAACCACTGATGTGCTAATCGCATGAATGTGGAGAATCAATAACATGATCAAGCGCAAGTAGTCAATCACTCTTACTCAAATAAATCAAATTAATTACCTCTTTCAAAAACTTAGCATAATTTCCAAGTAAAAGAGAATTATTTGGGTTTGCTTGAATCATGTTTTGGTAATAAGCATCGGTTTCATCTCTACCATAATTATTTTCCCATCCATTTCCATTTCCACCACCTGAATCTCTTCCACTACCATTACAACCACCACAAATACTTCCACCATCACACCCCATACCACCACCACCCATTACTAAAGTTTGCAACTTTTTAACTTTCTTACCACCTTCTTCATGATCCGAAACTTGCTTATCTAAACTAGAGCTTGAAAATAGTTCTCTCATTGAAGGTGTTGTTTTTTTCTTGTGAAATTTTTGTTCTGTTTCTTCTTGATGATGATTCTTAAGAAGTGGTACAGATTTTTTATGTCTTGGACTTGCAAGTGTTCTAGGAAGGTGGCAATTGAGTTCTTGTTCAGAGGAAGATTCCATTGAGTGTGGAAGGAAAGAACTTGGAATTGGTGCACTATAGCTTCTTAGTAACATTTTTTCTTTTTGAAGTTTAGAGAGAAAGTATATGTATATGATGCTAAGATTTAAATGGTGGTTGGAAGTTTAAAGAAGTGGTAGCTAGGGAGTGAAAAGTGTTGAAGTAGGAAAGAAAGGTGATAGAAAAGAAAGACAAGAGAAAAAGAGAGTGATATAGAGAGGGAATGAATGAGAGAAGAGAAGAGAAGCTACCTTTGTTGAGACATTAAGAAATGAGAACGATAGAAACAGATACGTGACTTATTTTTATACATGAAGTGGTGTATATATGGCGGCATTAGATCATGAAAATACAAGTTCATGATTAAGACATATGAGAGAATTAATGGATACCTCCTCCCACTCTATTTGGATTTGGTGCATAGTTTAAGTCAAGTAGTTTTCAATCCCAACCATCTAATCTTAAATTAATGGTTGAGACTATTTTAAAGGTTTCATTTTAATATTTTTTTTAAGAGGCCCTTTCATTTTAATGTTAAGTAGCGTTGGTGGTTGAATCTAGGGTTTAAATCTCAACCGCTACATATTATATTATAGTCTTGAATTTACCAACTGAGTTGCAACTATTATTACATGACATTTTAGTATTGTATGATATGAATCATAAGAACTCGTTAACATTTCGGATCAAAAGCTACGTGTAACTGCGTGTTTTTTCTCCCATCGAGAATTCAGATCATTGGTTTATCACATTGTGGTAAACCAATCAATACTCAATCCGGGTTGAAGCTTTAAATGATTACTCAAATAACCGACAATTTTTTGTTTTTTAGACGATTAACAATTTTAATTTAGATCGGTTTTGATATCAACATGTTACACCTCTGCTTTCTTTTATGTTAATTAGTACTATGATATCAACATGTTTCTCCCCTGCTCTTTAGTTAGTACTATAAAGCAGACAAGATATTTTGAAACAAACTTCAAATTCGAAGTGTACCAGCACTTGTATTGGTCAAATTTTAATGCAGATTTAAGATATTTACTTCACTTATCCTAGGTATCCTATCCTAGGTATTGTAGTTTTTGCGGGCATAAATCCTTGGCCCATTTTGATCATTCTTTACGATCACTGCCTCATAGACACGTTTGACATTATTGGATGGGTTGGTGGGCCCATGGCATGCCTATGTTTCTGTTCTTTATTAGCTGCAAAATTGACGGTCCAAAATTAGTTTTGCATGTGACATCACCATCTTGGCTTTTCCCAATAGAAAATAACCATGCGTCAACACCTATTTGGGTGAACTAGTTGCATCCTTTGTTGCTATACGGCGTTGGCTTATAATTGGTCATTTTTTACACTATGGTTGGTTAATAGACTTACTAGATATTTTAAGTCAAGATATCTATGGGTGAAGCAGTGCAATGTTATCACTTATTATAGATAATTTGAGTCAAGATATGCATAACTCTAAATCTTATTGATATCTTTTTACTGCCCACTAGCTAGGCGTGAATTAAACAATCATATCATATATTCACTAATAAATAATGTTACTTGTACGAATTTTGTCTCATAACCCCAAGATAATAGTAATTAAACTTGGAGTTTTGGACTCATAATTGCTGCAAGCAATGTTATTCAAACATCTAAAATTTGATAATTATTTAACACCGTATAAGATAAATTATTTATAACTATTGATTTGAGTGATGAAGAGAACAAACAAATATTAAAATTATACATAAATCATATATAAATATGTTGTTGGACAACTATTTTATTGTTCAAATAATATTTTTCATTTCCTATCGCCCATCTCTATCTCTTCATTTTTTCATTATATAGTTATAACATTTCTCAATTTCTTTATCATTTTTAACTTTTATTTATCACATTCCACCGTTAATCTTTAATCTTATTATTAAGTTAATAAAGGTCTTTTGAATTGTGTTAAGACTCAATCCACAGAGTCCATGATCCAAGCAAGCAAATAAGCAACACCTTATGAATCAATCCTAGCCGTTAAAAAATTAAAAAATCTTCATGATCATATCACAACCCTCCAACGACAATCAGACGGTGATCCATAAACTACGCAGGATTACTAGTAACAGAATAACCGTCTCGTAACCCAACTATCTTACACGTCATCTATAAAAGGTTTATAATCTTTGGTAAAATGTACATTCTCAATTATGGTAAAACTTTTAAGCTCTCTTACAACTTTCATTGACTTGAGCGTTAGTGTTCTTGCAGTTACACCACCTCACATGCAATAGCAACGTTGTCATATGTGCACATCCAATCAACTTCGGCCGTCGTCTTTTAGGTCTATTCGGGATCAAAAGAAAACATAGAAACATGTGACAGGAAATTAAATAGACAGCAGTGGCTGTGGTATGTCATCCAACTAATTAGAGATGAAAAAAGCATGTTAGGGAGGACAGAACCGAAATAATGAAAACTATGAACAGCGATGACATTAATTATTAATCTAATACATGAAGATATTTGATGCTTTTACTACTATTATAACCCATCTTTCAAATTCTGTGGTGATATAATTTAATTCCTACTCTTTTTCTAAGGGTGAACAGTTGGTAAACAACAAAAATGTTGCATTCAGTAATTGCTCCTGAAAATTGATGCGAATGAAAATGGACGGTTGCCAACATAACCTCCCAATTTCTTAGTTTTATTTAATTCGTCACTTTCATCAACTAAAGAGACTTATCACTTCAAAGTCATTCATAAACTAGTGTCATACTAACTTGTGTGCTAAAGATATATGTTAAAGAGTTCTCAAGTACTAATCAAGTCTTAAAAATAAGAGTTTTTAACCTTGTAAGAAACGGTTTGTTCGGTGATCCGGATAAGAGACATGATATAATGATTGTTCTTGTATCTTGTCTAATTCAAGTATTTGATGAGACAGTCAGATATGACAAGTTAATCATGATATTTATCATCGTTCACCTCTCCAATCAATGGATCTTCGCATTCTCTTTTCTCTCATTCCCTCTCCTAACTATCTTCCTCTCCCTTAATCTTACTACCCACTTTACAGTCTTAGTATTAACATGTTAATGTTATCTTTCTCTTAATCTTACTACCCACTTTTAATGAAATAAAATATAATTTATTTACATATACACAAAAATTACACATGAGTGGAAGACAAACGAGCATTGTAAATCACATTAAAAAATTCTCCATTTTTAGATTTTAAAATCTGAAAATGGGGAGCGTGAGAAAGTCAGAGGGTGAGAGAAGAAATTCTCACAAGTTAATAGGAGAATCACATAGAAAGCTGGCCCAAGTCCTATGCATTGTAATCGGTCCAAAACTTTCACAACTAGGCCCCTTGCTCATATTATAACTCACCGCTGAAGGTGGTCTAAAAACAAATTTTGAGAGAGATTTTATGTGAGTTTTAAATTGAAACTATTTTGCTAATATGAGCTACCTTGTTTCAAAATAATGTTCAGTAATACGCTTTCAAAAAAAGTTGACATTATTTTCTAATATGATAAACTTTTTTTTTTAAGTCTTCACCATTATGTAGCATGTATTTTTAAGCGTCCTAAAACAAAGGATTTTAGTGATCTGTTAATTGTGTCTGTCCTATATGGCAACTTGTATGATTATCAATAGTAGTGGTAAGCTCAACTCTAAACACAATAATAGAGCTACCATATAAGGAGAGTTTCATTAACATAGAATACCATATATGATTCATAAGAGTCAAGAGAATACAGATAGGTAATATGACTATAATATTTAGAATTCTTTATTAGAATAACTACTCAATTGTCCTCGTGAGTTTATCTCATTTGGTATGGACAATGCATAAAATATGCAATATCCGGGGCTCGAACCCCGTCCACCAACAAAAAAAGAATAACTACTCAATTAATCAATTACGTGGACTGAAATTTATCAATTATTGGGAACAAATTGTCCCAATTCATGGGTTTGTATTTGATTTCATTGGGTGAATAGAATTTAAGCTGAATGATAGATTGGTTTTTTTTTTTCCTCCAAAAAATAACTTTCAAATGTAATTTTAAATGGACTAATGAAACTTCGAATTAAAACTTGGAGTTCTTTGACACCCTGTAGTTTTGTTTATCAATTAATTCAAAATTTTAATTTATTTTAAAATAATTAAATATAAAAATATGACATGACATTAAATGATTGGATTATAGTACCCTAACAAAACTTTTAGATAGCACAATGTTCACCTTGAAATTTTCCTTTGTTGGGTAAACCATTACGATGTCATTTGGTTCATATACCCGATCTCACTTAGATATGGACCCACACCTCAGTCACGTTAAAGTTAACTAGATGAGCATGATTCCCTCAACTATGAAGGAACTCTCGAGGAAGGCCATACATGACAGACCCAAACTGTCTCAGGAGCCATAGCCTCAACATGTCCCTGAGTTTGAGCCTGGGCCGCAACATGAGGTTGGGTAGGAGCAGGCATAGACACGGCCTTAGGAGTCATATCATGGTGGCTCAGAGAACAAATCACTCCTAACCTTGTATACGCACCATATGGTCAAACACATGGATGAGAGACACATCTGTTATTTGTTTTATATGATTTCTTTTTTTTTTTCTTTCTAAATTATTCTTTTCTTTTTAGTTACTTGGTGCAATTGTTTTTATTTTTATTTTTTTATATATGCTCTATGATTTATTTTAATTTATCCTTTTTTGTTTTAACATGTCCGCCGCATTATATATACATCAACAATGAAAAGAAGATTATGAGACTGGATACTCCGAATAAAATGTAGTTCAAAAACGATCAACCTAAATATCACATAGTATTTTTTTTCCTTTATTCTCTCATTTAGTTGTTGAGAAACAAAGGTAGCTATATTTACTCCTTTAAGAATGGGTTCCATAATTTTGTCAAAAAAAAAGAAGGGTTGTGGAAACAAGTGAGTGCCCTAAAAGCACTTTTTAAAGATTTATAATTAAAGAATTGTTGAATAAAAAAGTTTAATACTTTGATTTCTGTTTTTTTTTTATTAGTCGTTTGAAAGTTGTGTAAGTGGGATAAAATTCAATAAATAAGGGTATAATAATGAGAAAAAATAATAAATGTTACGTTAGTATGGAGAAAATTTTAGTTTCTATAAAATATACTATTTATATCCTTAAAGAGAGTGTTCTAATGACACTAGTTAACATTTCTCAAAAATGAAAATCACTACTTGAATTTAAGTCATCGGCTTTTTTTTACTAAAAATAAATGTTGTACCCTATGCTTAGCTTGTCCGAAGCTGACAATTGGGTGAAAATGTTTTCATAGCATTGAAATGAAATTGGTTTGCAGTCAAATCGAGTAAAATCTTCTCTTGAGTTTCAAACATTTTTGTCTCCCAAATATGAACCCCCGGACCCCACTTTATTATTACGGACACAACTGCTGCGTTCTTTGCCCAAACTCTGCCTCATCTTGGACAAGATAAATGCATCAACATTTAATTAAACACATAGTTTGAATATGTTTTTGCAATAAAATAAGGATGTCGATTTGAAAAATGAAGTAGTAGGTACAATTTCTCGTGCCTTGCTTGTATTTTATCATCAAGTGAAGACTTGATTAAATCATCTCAATACGTTTAAATTCATTAAATTTTTCTACTTATACTCAAAATTTCTCTCTACATATTTATAACCAAAATTGACTAGAGAAACAAAACAAAACAAAACAAAAAAGGCAACTTCAAGTTAAATTGGAGTAACTTTTAACTAATTTACTAGAAGCACATTAGTTTAATAAGATAGCCATAAAAAAATGATGACAATAAGGCTAACATATTAGCTAATTAACATGTATACCTACATAAGATCGTAGATCAATATGAAGAGTACAAATCCCCCTTCTTTTAACTTCTCATGAAGAAATAGAAACTGACAAATAGAAGCTCCAACTCTTGAGGAAATAATTTATATATAGAAATTGATCATGGTTGAAACAACTTATTCCCACATCTACATTTCCATGAAAGGAGATAATAGCTATCATCTTCCTCATGAGAAGACTCTAATTTGAAGCCCTTCATCTTCCTTTTTCTTTGGTGATCATGGTCATTAACAACCACAGTAGCCATGCATGGCCTACACTTCATGCACTTGTTTACACAAATCGGAGGCTTTGACCCTATTGCCACTTTCCTTTCCCCCAAACCACTCTCCCTCCTCATCTCATCACACAATACACTTCCACCTGCTCAACAAATAATAATAAACATAAAAAATCAATATACTATTTAACCTTAATGCATGTTTGTATTAGCGGTGATCAAGTTTAAAAGTATCACGATATGCTACCGTGATTTCATCAAACTCACTGTTATTTTAAAGACAAAAGAATAAGAGTGAGAGATATATAAAGAGAGACTAGACATGTTAGTGAAAAGGTTATGAGAGACATTTTTTTACCTGATCTAGGAAGTAGAACAATGAGGAAAAAAATGAAAGAGACAGTGATTGCAACTTTGAATAGTCCAAGTGTAGACATCATGAAGGAGATTGTTTGAGAGAGGAATAGAAGAATGCTGATAAGTGAAAGTGTACATGCATATGGTGTGGTTGAAAATAGATGTGAAAATAAAACAAGAGTTTGAAATTAATGTGTTAGATAAAGTTGAGGGATGTTTCCTTTGGGAGAGACAATGGTCTGGTTCTATGGCTTATTCACCAATGAAAATAGGATTCACACAGTGTAAATGTGTGTAGTTTGTTCATTTTTGGGAAATTGGTAAACTGACTTTGGATTGTTAGTGAATAGTGACTGACTGACATTGGCCAGTGTGTGTGTGTGAATATCTACCCTGCCTTTGGGAAGATCATGTGTTTTCTGTTATCTTGAAATTACTTTGTTACCCTAGATTAATTTCTCAAACTCAGAAACTTAATATTGGATTGACCAAAAAATAGAAGATAGTTGAAAGTCAATATTTGAAAGACAAATTCTTGAGGGTAGAAAGATTTATTTAAGTAGTAATGGACACTCTTTCGTACATATAAAGTAGTGATTAAGCGTCTAATTATTGATCACACAAGAATCTCTTAGGTTCGATTTGTCTCCACTAAAATATGTATTGAATGCAAATAATGTGAAAAACGAATTCTCTTCAAAATATTTTGGATGTCTTAACGTGATAATACACTAAGCGTATCTTTTGACAATAGTTTAAGGAAAAATGTTTCCTACACATCACTCATACATTAGAGAAGAGGATGACGATTCAGAGTGAGAAAATGGAACATAATAAACTATAAAACTTGTCAAATTCGTCTCCAAATTCTGATGAATATCTACCATGTATTTATAACATATGATACATCACTCACATATGAAAAGGCAACTTTTCATCTAGTTGCAAACATTTGAGATCATAACTTTTGATTCAAGTGATGTATTAGTTCACTTTCAGGTATGTGTAACAATAAAACAATACATTTCAATCAAATCTAAGAGGTACAGTCATTGCAACCCTAAAACCTGAGAAAAATGGATAAAACACAAGTCTTGGACAGCCCGGAATTGCACCCGGGTGCTTGTATGAGTGCCTAGCGCCCGCGTTGTAACTGCTTGGAGCGCCCAACACCCAGTCCCAGAGAGTCAGCGCCTAGTTTTGCACTTAGAGCCCCCATCGTTGTGCTTTCTTGTGTTTTTACTTCAAGTGATTGGTCATGGGTCTTTTAATAAGTCTCATTGATTTCAGAAATCACTCATATGAATTAGTGTGTGTGGATGGAAAATAGTAGAAGTTTCATATTTAAAAATTAGCACCAAATAGTAGTGGACCGGAAGGAACACACACCAAATCAATTACTACATGCATGACCCCGCCGCTGTCCGGTCGAGCCTGACCTTGGCTAAATGGTAAATTTTTAGTACCCGAAAAATGTATAAATTTTTTCTTTTAATTTCGTGCGTATTTCTTCCATCATATTTTGCCCATATGTCATGCACCCTTAGTTTCCATCAATTTCGTGTGCCTTAAGTTTCGTTTGACTTGACCGAGTCGGTTTCTCCGCCCCCAAGTTTCTCTTGACTGAGTCAGTTACTCCTTCCCTAAGTCTTGCTGATTTCGGTTGCGAAGAAGTTCCTCTATAAGTAGATGACTCCACATATCTCATAACTTACATAGAAAAAAGTCCTTTGAGCTTTCGAGAATTCTTTTTCTCTTCTTCTATACACGTTGCTTGAGTTTTCAAGCAACTTTTCCTTCTTCTTTACGTCCCTTTCGGATTTTGATTGTTAATCGTATCATATTTTAAAGTGGTTGTATAATAGTCATGTTTTAAGGTGTAATTTTAGAACAGATTTCCGCATTACAATAGTAAAAAAAACAATATACGATCTAGATTGTTTTATTCTAAGGACATTGTGGTTGATGGTGTGTATTACCTAAATTTGGACATCGCGACATGTCTTGAAGAGTTGTGCACGTCCTCCATTGTGTTTTCACAACTCCTGTCACCAATATAGGTCCATTCCAGATCAAAATCTAAAATAAAGATATAAGGAATCAAAAGTATGATTTAGCTTAATTGATACTCACTCAGTTCCAAAATAACTGTTTTAAATTTCTAAGTTTGCTAAAATTGCAAATGAAGTATTAATTATATTTTTGGAATCCATATAAAACTATATAATTGCAGTGCTTAACTAGCCTAACAATTTTCCTTCTGACACAGGGTTGAGATTCACCGATGATTCTAACAGGAGAAGCTTTTCAGTTTTTCAGGCAGATTAAATTTGGCATTATATAGAAGAACTGGAGAAGCATTTTGATGTGCAGTTAAATTCATTGTCAATTTTTACCTTTTGCCTTTACTTTTTACCCCCCTAAGCTTAACTTTTTCCAGCTTTTCTTGAATTTTCTATGTGTCTGAATAATCCAAAGAAGATTAACAACATTTTGGAAACAACAAACTCTTTTTCCCAAATAAAGAAACATGTGTCTTGACCTACTTTATCGTTTACAAAAATCCAAAACTGAAACTGGTACTGTAGACTTGTGTAGTGTCCCCATCACCCTGTCAAATTTCCCAACTTAACTGTCATTCTGGAATTTATCTTGTATCAATACAGTAAACCACGAATTAATATTTAACGTTGTAGGATGTTATTAAGGTTATGAATATTTTAAAGAAGTTTCTAACTCTATTTAACTTAGTTAAGTATATATACTATTTAATACCTTAAATAGCTATTGTAATTTGTATAAGGTTTAAAAATAGTTCATATAAAAATAAAAACAAAGATTTTACCCTATAATTATAATTTTAGGTTTTTCATAATTAGCCATCACCATGTTAACAAATATTCTTCAAATGATCTTATCATTTAGGTGATGTGTGAAAATTAACCCATGTTTAGCTAAAATAGAAGAGTTCAAAATTACAAAAGTGGAATCTGTATTTTTTTTATTTTATAAACAATTTTTCAGACCTCGCTCAAATTACATGGTTTATTTGAGATATTAATCATTTAACCAATCACTACAAATCAACTCTATATAATAATTTACTATCAAATTGATTCTTATATTTATTTAACAACTTATTGTCAATTTAATCTTTAACACGTTCTAATAAACTTTACCTTGAAATTCACATGGATAAAATGTTGAAAAGTGAAAGATTGTATATTCAAAATTGTGCTCCAAAAGATCAAATATATTTGCAACCTTGAGATATATTAGTCTGATTGTACTAATTGTTACTACTAATAAAGATGGAAATAATTAGAAAGGAACAGTGAGTACTTATTAGTATAGGCTTATAGCAGCCGAAAGAAAGAAGAGGTGTGGGGGTGAACCCTATAGCACCTGAAGTCCCAGGAGGGACCTAGCAGGCATTACTTTATGGAATGCATCCAAAGATTTCTATTAAAATCCATCTTAGAATCAAACGGTGGGTAATGCATATCTCTGTCTCTAACATCTTAAAAAGGAAGGTGTACGGTTAAAGACAATAGGGTGGATGATAAGACAATTGCCTTAGCTGGTCTGTTTTGGCATTACCTAAAACATAACCCCTTACACAAGTGACTGTTCAGATCATTAAGGTGACATCATCTCATATCCGTACACTTCTTGTCACTAGTCTTCTCATTGTCTCGTCTTTGTTCCCCTCTCATTTGTGACTTCCCAAATGCTAAATTCCTATTCATTTTTGGCAATTTACTGCTATGATTATTCTATATTTACTCATTCTCACCCCTTTTGTTTCTTTCTTTTTCTTGGTCAACATTCTTCATCTCTATTCTTGGTCAACATTCTTTCTTTTACTGCTATGATTAGTATGTTAATTGTTATGTTTGTTTTTTTCTTTCTTTCTCAGGATTTGAACTTTGGAACTCCAACTCATTAACCCTTAGCTCAAATAACCAGTTAAGCTACTCAACCCCTTAATATGAAGGCTAACCGGCTAAGGAACTACATGAGGTGTGCTACACCGTTACATCAAAATGAAAAAGACTAAGCAGGAACTTCCACAATAGTCAGATGACCAATATTGACAAGAAAATCAGCACAATCGTTAACTTTAAGATAAATATGGCAATTAGACACATTCCAATCAGCAGTACAAAGTGGAGAAAGGAGCTCAAAGAGAATTAGGTTGAACGGCACAAGTAGTGGAATAACCATTATGAACCAAATGTACTTGGAAGTCAAGTTTAACAAAGGGATGAAATAAAAAGTTGTTGAGACTTGAGATAACTAACCATGTAGTAGTCCCAAAAACTCAGATGAAATGACGGTAGAAGTTTTAAGTTACAATGGAAAGTTCATTTGAGTCACCAAGGAGGCCACCAGAAGCAGTTTTTTTTATCTATGTAGCAATGGAAAATTTCCACATTCAGCTTTTAGCAACCAATGGTATTAACCCAAGAATTTGACATAAATCAAACTCCGAATTATTTAGTGTTAATAATCTCCACAATACCATCAATTTGTAAGTAACTAATTACTTAAATGAATAGTGGTAGAAACACTGTTCTTCTATCACTCTCTCTTATTGGATTAAATCAATGCGGGTCTCGTACTTTGAAAATGAATCTCACATAAAGTTATAAGACATACATTGATTTCATCCAATAAAAAAATGAATGTCAACGAGTGTTAAAAAAGAGTGTTTATAGCACTTCTCTTACATTAACAGTGAGACTGTCTATTTGTGTAAATGCATATTAGCAGCGTATAGCAGATTCAAAGGCAGGGAATACATAAATTTTGGGTTTGGTAATCCAACTAGAAGATCTCAAGTCCCAACCATTCAAACTACTTCCTCCATCCCTAAATTTTGATGGTTTAAAATATTTACACAAACCAATAAAAAAAATACAGATATTTATCAACACCTCAAAATACAAAATATCACCTGTACTGTACCAATATACCTTACAGAATCTTACAAATTTCCATATTTATGCATCCAATCTACTCTCAGTATCTCAGGTATAGTTAAAAGAACTATTTTCAATTATATCTTAAATTTCTAAAACACTCCAACTATTGAAACAAAATTAAAATGCTTAAACTACCAAAGTTTAGGAATGGAGAGAGTAGCTATTTGAGTTCCTTCAAACAAAGTATACTGAATGGATGAACAGTAAAAATCTAACCTAGTTCCTATGGAAATGGTAAGTAAATTCTACTAATACAATTGCATAGTGTCTGAAAAAATTAGATAAGTTATCAAGAGCTAAATCTGTTAACCTGATTCGAGCTGCTATACTGAAAAAGAGCTAAACAATGGAGTTTGAGCAGCTCCAATGAAATGAGTTTAGGTACAAACTCTCATATTGTAGATTGGCAGACCATGTATGTAGCATACAAAACTGAAGCAAAGTATAGAACAAATGCCCTGGCATACATCAACCCCAAGGTCCCCGACAACCAAGTTCCCTGGATAAATGCTACCATGATCAACAATTCTGAAGTGATTAAAAGATGAGAGAATTTAAACTGATGGAAGAAGTGAAAACCAGGACATAAATTTCTACAAAAGAAGACTGCAAATCTACAATATAGACGAGGGTTCTTGAAAAGCTATCCACATCCACGGAGGAAATCTTAAAAGGAAATTTAAGCTAATGGTAAGCTTCCCATAAGCACAAATCAACACACGTCGATTCGGGGCTTCTTTTGTGTCAATCACAATATATACACACGTTTATGCCATAAGCAAAAATGTTTCACAAAGCTGATTCAATTTCACTTAAGCAGATAATTGTCTAATTTCATTCAACAAATTGCACCTGTCAGTAAGTTCCCATATCACGGTCACATATTAGAAACTGATAGGATACCAAGCTCCAATAAGTCTGATGACCCAATCTTGGGCCCAAATAATACAAACAGTGCTTCTAGAAGCTTGTAGAAGGTGTGGGAATAAAAGAAGGTAGGATATTCCCTAGAATCTACGAGAATTTCGGTTATAAGAGAAAGGGAAGCCTAGTAAGAATGTTATTAGGAGAGATATCTCTCTGGTCTAGGAGCATAGCTCTGGTTAGGAGTTCATAGAACTCAGGTTTATCTCTTTCATTTTTTGTTTTCACCATTGTAGAGCTTTTAAGCTCGTCACTTACCATTAAATAATAGAGTTTTTTGTTTTTGATTTTGAGTTCCATCAGAAACCATTCAACTTCTGAACATCTGTACAAAAGAATTTGTGCATAGAAATCACTTGGACGGTCAAGTAAAGAACAACGCTGTCAACCATTAGATCTAAACCGAAAGGCGTGTTATGCCCGTACATGGTTTAGAAAGTTTTTTATACACACATTTTATGGCTAAGTACTAATTAAGCATATTTATCTCTAAAGATAAGTTTTTTACTAGCATGATTATCTAAAGGAAAGAGACAGCTTACTATTGACTATTGAGTAGCTTGAAACGAAGCTTAGAAGAAGATTATTGAAACACCCTTCATGAAACAACCCATAGCTACTCACAGACTTAAACACTCACCTCTGTAAGTAACCATGCATAGTCAAGATAATATCTCTGACACGTTCCACACCCCATGAAATATACATTTTTGTTCTCGCTTACTTTGTAGCATTTCCTTCTATTGTTAGGAAACATGGTATCCATGGGAATGTTAAAATATAAGCATGTATTCATTCAAAACAAAACACCTTTCTTTTTTTATAGTTAAACGAATCTTGTATATGTTAAAAGTTGTTGTGTTTACAAGTAACAAAAGGCAGAAGAATAAAATTGAAAACGAAATACGACTAAAACAAGTTCACTTACATGAATAGCTTGCTTTATAGCAATATCATAAGCAAAATTTGAAGCTCATTGATTGCAGAATACAAATTGATCAATTGATTACATGAGTCTACCGACATAGGTAGCTCGAGGATATTGTTGTTGCAACTGTGGCCATTGAACAAAAATTTGATCAGCCAACCACAACTTGTATAGGAGCAAGCCACTCAAGGAGAGCCTTCTAACTCTTGCAATACTCTCCACGTAGAAAATTGATGACCATCTGATTCCTAGCACCTTAAATATAAATGCAATAACACAAAGGGGAATGCAAGTTCCAGGTCCATTGCAAAGTATCACTTCAGGTCTAATTTTAATCATCAGCCATAGCGCATGCACTATTGCAATTAAAGTAGTCCAAACTGAGGTTATATATGATTGACCCACTTCTCTACTTCGATAAATCTTCATGAACTGTGCAGTATCAGCAACGGCTGTTCCATTCTCAGATGCCAGAGAATTCTCCAACAACATAGCTTTTTGAAGACTCATATTATCAGTAGCAGCGGCAATGTAAAATCTCGGTTTAAACCTATCTTTCTGTAACACTGCCAATAGATTAAGCATCTCGGCAGTATGACCACCTGATCCTAAAATAATAAGGGTACTAACAGGTTTTAAAGCTCTTTTGCTCAAGGGCCTGCCACTACTATATATGACATGAACAACACGAACCAAGATCAAGATGACAACAAAAGCCACACTTGAAACTGTGGCAATTGAAGATAAACTAGAGAAGCAGCAGCCATTGCCTTTTTCCATCAGAGATAGTTTCAAGATTTTCAATTGCAGCTACACATCAGTTTGAAACCCTTCCTTCCTAATGCAACCAACTCCGGCAGCGTTTTACTGCTAGCTTTTCCTTTTCAGGACCAACAAAACGCCTCTTTCACTACACAAACAAACAATATTACAAGTCTATAACAAATGAGCATGCTAGTGCTCCATGTTTAGTCACATCATATCTTGCTTACTATAAGAAATCCGTTGTTCTATGGTTCCCTAGATTTTTTTACCGTAATTTTTAAAAGAAATTGTGGGATTTTTTTATTGTATTTTCACAAAAAATAAGGACCGAACCGTTTAGCCCACAGACTAAGTAGTATTTTTAGAATTCATATTTTAGGACTTTTTGAACCATTCAGGCCCCATTTGGATTGAGCTTATGAAAAAGAGCTTGTGCAAATAAATAAGTTTTTATTTTAATTCATAAGTTCTCACTAACGAAAATGGTACCTTCATAAGCTGTTCTTTCATAAACTACATTAACAAACTAATGAATAATACATAAAAGCATATTTATTTACATAAGTTGTTTGCATAAGCTCCAAAATAAGCTAATCCAAACAGGCCCAAAGTCCAAAGCCCATTAGGACCGACACTTAACAGACCGGATAGCCTCTTTTGACAGCTCTGTTAGTTCTAACAGCAGAATAAAAAAACTTGTTTGGTTGGTTTCAATTTTAAAAGGGCCAAAATTGATTCTAGAGGGGTAGAATTGCTTTTGGCATGTTTGAATAATCTAAAGTGGAATTGATTTTTCTTGTAGAATTGATTCTACTTGAAGCTGGAATTTATAGTTTTTGGCTTCTACAATTGATTATTACACACAAATTTAAAATTCAACTCACTTATACATGAATGTATCAAAACACATATCACTTTACATTAAACTCTAATCAATTTTATAGAATCAATTAATTCAAAATCAATTCTTATCACCACAGAACCAAACATACACTTAAATGGAAGCATTAACAAGAAGAAAGGACGTTTATGGTTGAATGCAAGAACCAGAAATGGAAAAGAGATAAAGTAAGGTTGATGCAAAGAAGAAAAACAATTGTGAAAGAGGAGGTTCAATAAACATACCTGGGATTGAGAAGGTGATGCAGATCGGGAGAATGAGAGTACGTACGGACGCGGTCGAAGGAGCACCTTGGCCGGGCGGAAAGGGGTTGCCGGCGGCAATCGCACGGTGGAGGTGACGAGTTTTTTGTTTTTGCAGAAAGGAAGTTTCTGAAAACAAATGAAGAAAAGAAAGAAAAAAAAAAGGCAAAACTGGACCCGGTTCACAGGGGGCTACCGGTTTTTACGTGTTCGATATGGTCAACAGACCAGTTCTTGGAGAGAAAGGATTAGTCGAAACTTTAACAAGCAAATAATTATTTTGAGCATTTTTTCAAATGATTTTAAGAAATAATTCTTTTGTTTTTGAAGAAGACAACATGAAATATATTAATCCCAACAAAAAATTATATTCGACAGAAGGAATTCAAGGTCTTACAAAAGTCAAAGTACAAATATAATGAGTCATCGAAAAGAACGAATGAGCTCGAAAGTTAGTTAGGTAACAAAACTCATTCTATGAACAAGATTTTGCCACCAAAAATGAAAATCAAAAGGTAAAGTATCAATTTTAGCTTTAATAGTTGATTGGTCTTATCCACCTTCACATTGTTGTAAGATACTACAATTTCTCTTATTTCAAGTTACTAATATACAAGCTAACCAATAAAGGTTGACGGCGAGGCGTGGAAGTGGTGACTGAGGTTATTTGCGTGGGAGGAAGGATTGGTTGGAGAGTGTGTGAATTATTTGTCTTCTATTATTTTGGAGGTTAGTGTGGATGATCGGTGGATGTGGAAGCTCCATTCTTCACACAGCTACAAGGTCAGTGATGGATCTTCATGGGAGCCCATGGTAGCCATGACTCTCCCCAGATATCTAATAAATAGCAGAAATTGACGTTGCATGTGTCATAGCGGAAATTGAAGGTCTTTTGTATCGCAATGCCATGAGTTCGAGACCTCATAGCTCCTTTTTCTATTTGTATTCCAAAAAAAATGTATGTAAGGATTCGAACCATTAACCCTGAGGCAATAAATAAGAACAACAACCATCTTCACCGGATAACAATTTAAATTTGCTCATGAAAACA